>Ga0209121_10002730_pt1 | contig 17604 bp, 16 predicted proteins | sample Cruoilmetagenom3_FD_187292 | JGI IMG/M metagenome (GOLD analysis project Ga0209121, IMG submission 187292) | Oil polluted marine microbial communities from Coal Oil Point, Santa Barbara, California, USA - Sample 3 (SPAdes) (version 2) | ecosystem: Environmental > Aquatic > Marine > Oil seeps ... | reverse complement strand
ATTACTTGCCCACCAGTTTTGCTCGCTTTCACTTTCAAGGTAGCCAGCATTATCGGTGACAGCACCTTCTCCCCATAAGGGAACGCTGATGGATTCATCTTCATTAAGGCTAATGCTTACCGTGTTGTTGGCTTGATCGCTGTCTTGCAGATCTATGAGTTTAAATCCTGATCGCTTCTTATCCCCAGATTGGCCGAGGATAATTTCCGTGGCTTCATTTAAAGCGGCTTCTGCACTTGTTAGCGCTAAGGATTGGTTGCGGGTGTTTGAGACAATTTTGTGCTCCACCATGGTTGTTTTCATGGAGGAAATGCCGAGCAAGGTGACAGCAATCATCAGAATCAGGCATATTAACAAGACTGAACCTTGTTGGCGGCTGCGTATGGCGTGCGCAGGGGTTGATGTGTTGGTGTTCACAGCATATTCCTCAGGGAAATAGTTTTTTCAAATAGCTTTGGTTCCAGGCCAGGCATGGGCGCGGCGAGTTTTAAGCTGACTTTGACGGCTCTAACATTATCCCAGTCACTTGCTGCGCTTACGTTTTGGGCATCGGTATAACGATTTACTGAGCCGTCCTGGGTGCTGTCTACGCCATATAGAAGTTGGAAGTCTGACACATTGTTGATTAAGGGCTGGCTATCTGGGTTGACGCCAGGTATTTGGCTGCGGCATATCAAGGAACCGTTAGTGGCGGAGATATAAAAGCCCATTTGAATGGCAGTATTATTAGGGATGAGTCTTCCGTTGCAGTCATGCCAGATCGCACCAATTCCTAATACGGCGGCATCACTGACTAATCGTATAAATACCTGATCTGTGCCGCTTGCAGAATTGGGCTGATTTGTAACAGGTGTTTCTGTGTCATCAAACCCCCGTATGGCATCGCTTGAGGTGAATACTGTATTTGCCCATTGAGCCGCATTTTCTTGGAAATACTCCGCACGGTTTCCGTTTAAGTTAGAAAAATACCCAGCTTGTTGCAGCGCTTTTTCGAGAACCTGCAAAGCAAAACGAGCATTTTCTTGAATTTCCGTATTACCCATGATGACGGTATCTGACTTTACCGTTGCCAGGTAGGTTTGAATAACTGCTAGGCTCAAAAATAGACCCAAGGCGAGGGAGATCATTAATTCAACGAGAGAAAAACCTTTTGCTTTATAAGCGTGGGTCATAGCTGAACCACCGTGCCCCAGCACAACACCTTGCCGCTTTCATTGCCACAGTTCTCTGTATCAAGGGCTTGTGAAGTTCGGTAATCATCCCAGCGTATAGAAATCAGGTAGCGATTACTGTCGCCGTCAAATTTTTTCACCGTCGCACTGCCGGCAGGCAGTTGTTTTTCAACTTGCTCATACCATTGGTGTAAATCCCATTCTACTATCTGCGTTGCGTTACATTCTGTTGTTTGACAGTCTGTAGTACTGGCCGGTTTGGCGTCGACAACGTATTTACCGTTTCGAGCCTCCATTTTATTGGCCTGCATGCGGGCCAACATATCCCGGCTAAGCAAGTCAGCCTGGGTTCGAAAATAGGCACGTTGATTGGATTTTAGGCTTTGAGTCTGCATTTTAAGCACGCCGACAATACCCAGTGTCATAATCAATAGGGATATCAGAACTTCAATGAGGGTAAAGCCCTGGTGTTTTTTTTGTGAGTTAGGCCTGCGCATGGGTGGTGCCATTAATCAAGGGAAAGAAAGGCAGCTCTGAGCATTTTGAATGCAATACCCAAAGCGTTTCAAGGGGCAGGGTTTCTACTTCGTTTGGGATTAATTCAGAACTGCCCTGGCAATATTACTGCTCAGACAATAACCGAATTAGGGCCATTAAAACAGGAAATAGTGCCGAGTTTCGGCTTAGCGCTATATGCATGGACTCGGCTCTTATTGCGCCTACGGGCCACACACTAGAATGTGCTGCTGGCAGCTTAACGCGGGAGGCGCAGCTCTTTTGGCATGGAGAATACGACGTCCTCTTTTTCGCCCTCTAGCTCACTGGATGAGGTGCCGCCGAATGCTTTAAGTTTTTCTACCACGCCATTTACTAAACTTTCTGGGGCGGATGCGCCGGCAGTGACGCCAACTGCATGAATATTTTCAAGCCAGGATTTATCGATTTCTTCAGCATTATCAATTAAGTAGGAAGTGGCGCCGCAACGTTCTGCCAGTTCGCGCAATCGGTTGGAATTAGAGCTGTTGGGTGAGCCCACGACTAAAACTAAATTACATTCCAGTGCTAATGTTTTTACAGCATCCTGGCGGTTTTGGGTGGCGTAACAAATGTCATCTTTACGCGGCCCATTAATAGAAGGAAAGCGCTCTTTCAGGGCATTAATGATGTCTCGGGTATCATCTACAGATAAGGTGGTTTGGGTGGCATACCTCAGATTATTAGGATCTTTGATGACTAGTTTTGCAACGTCTTCACAGTTTTCAACTAAATAGATGCCTCCTGCGCTAAGGTCGGCATATTGGCCCATGGTGCCTTCTACTTCGGGGTGACCCGCATGGCCAATGAGAATGAGTTCGCTGCCGAGACCACTTTGATGCTGCACTTCTTTGTGCACCTTTGTTACCAATGGGCAGGTGGCGTCAAAGACGCGCAGGTCGCGAGATCTGGCTTCTGTCTGCACGGCTTGTGAGACCCCGTGGGCACTGAATATCACCAGGTTACCGTCGGGCACCTCATTGAGTTCATCAACAAAAATGGCGCCTCGGTCGCGCAGGCCATCCACGACAAATTTGTTATGGACGACTTCGTGGCGAACATAGACGGGTGCGCCATAAATATCGAGTGCGCGATTCACGATGTCGATGGCTCTATCTACTCCCGCACAAAAGCCACGGGGGTTCGCCAGTTTAATTTCCATTATTGCTCTCCCGCTGCTGAATTTGTTTCAATTGCCACAATTTCCACTTTAAAGAGTAAGTCGCGACCTGAGAGTGGGTGATTAAAGTCGATGTGGACTTCGTCATCGTCAAAATCAGCCACCATGCCGGGCAGCTCTTTTCCATCTTGTTGTGCAAAGGAGAGCATCAAGCCTTGCTCTAGGGTGATGTCTGTACCGAATTCAGAGCGTTTCATGCGCTGGATATTGGCTTGCTGGCGTTCGCCGAAGCCTTCCTTTGTTGGTACTTGAAATGTTTGTGCGTCTCCAACATGCATACCGAGCAGGCGCTTTTCAAAACCCGGTAGAAGACTGCTATCTCCCATTACAAAGGTACCGGGCTTACCGTTAAAGGTGGAGTCTAATTCCTGTTGGCTTTCGTCATCCAGAGCAATGGAAAAATGCAAAGTGACCTTGCTGGATAGGCCTATGCTCGGAAGGTCAGGCTTAGGGGATAAGTGCTCTTTATTCATAATACTTCTACTCTTGTTGCAGGCCCGTGAAGCTATTTGCCAGGGTTGCGGATAACGTCAATGACCATCATGACGGCACCAATGGTGATGGCGGAATCGGCAATATTAAAGGCAGGAAAGTGGGAGGTGGCCCAGTAAAAATCGAGAAAGTCCACGACATAACCCAAAACGACACGATCATAAAGATTACCAATCGCACCGCCCAAAATAAGGCTGAGGGAGGCTGCCATCCAAGGGTCATTTTTAGGCAATCGTTTTAACCAGATGGTGATTCCGATACTTGTGGCCAGTGCCACGGCTGCCAGTGCATAACGCTGCCAGCCACCAGCATCACTCAGAAAGCTGAAGGCTGCACCGTAGTTATGGGCCAGCGTGAAATTAAAAAAAGGCAGCATTGCTATCGGCTGATAGAGCTCCATCATGCTGCTGGCGACTTGCTTGCTGATTTGATCCAGCACAATAACTAGCAGTGTTAGCCAGAGCCACTGCAGCATTCCAAGGGGAATGTTCTGCTCTGCTGGGTTTTCTGTACTGGCTGTTGTGTCGTCTGTTTTATTTTTGTTGAGCATCTAGGCAAAAGACCTCGTTTCTCCATCGCCTTCTACATTGTCAATGCAGCGGCCGCATAATTCCGGATGTTCTTCGTGTGTGCCCACATCTTCGCGATGGTGCCAGCAGCGTGCACACTTGGTGTGATCGGAAGATTTTGCCACCAACATCAGGCCTTCTACATCGGTTTGCAGGGCGTCGGCCGGAGCATCTTCCAAGGGGGCGAGTTTTGCGGCAGAGGTAATGGTGACAAAGCGCAGTTCATTGCCCAGCCTTTCCAACTTGGAATTGAGATCACTTTGGCAGTACAGAGTGACTTCTGCATCCAGACCAGAGCCCACATTGCCTGCCTTACGTTCGGCTTCAAGTTGCTTGTTAATGGCGGTTTTAACTTGCAGCAGGGTTTCCCAATAATCACGATCGAGGCCGGTTTTCTCCGCATCGAATTCATCCATCTGTGTATACCAGGTGGAAAGGAAAACGGATTCTTCTCGTTCACCCGGCAGGCAGGTCCAGATTTCTTCGGCGGTAAAACTCATGATGGGCGCAATCCAGCGCACCATGGCTTCGGCAACGTGATAAAGGGCGGTTTGGGCTGATCGGCGGGGCAGGCTATCTGCCTGGCAGGTGTACTGGCGATCTTTGATAATGCTGAGGTAAAAACCACCCAAGTCCACGATGCAGAAGTTATGCAAACGCTGGTAGATCTGATGGAACTGGTAGCTTTCGTAAGCGGCTTCAATTTCGCGCTGCAGTAACAGTGCGCGGTCTACCATCCAACGATCCAGCTCGAGCATATCTGCCGCAGCGATGCTGTTTTTATCAGGGTCAAAACCATTCAGGTTAGCGAGCAAAAAGCGGCTGGTATTACGAATACGGCGATAGGAGTCAGACATACGTTTGAGGATTTCATCGGAAACACTCATCTCGTTACGGTAATCGGTTGCAGCGACCCATAAGCGAATGATGTCTGCGCCAAGGGTTTTCATGACTTTTTGCGGTGCGATGACGTTGCCCAGAGACTTGGACATCTTGCGGCCGTTTTCATCTACCGTAAAGCCGTGGGTCAGCACTGAGCGATAAGGGGCTTCGTTACGGCTGGCGACACAGGTTAGCAAGGAGGATTGGAACCAGCCTCGGTGTTGGTCCGAGCCTTCCAGATAAAGGTCAGCGGGGAAAGACAATTCGTCGCGCTCATCGACAACGCAAGCATGGGTGACGCCAGAGTCAAACCATACATCGAGGGTGTCGATAATTTTGTCATAGTTGTCAGCTTCGTTGCCAAGCAGCTCGGCCGCGTCTAAATCAAACCAAGCATCAATGCCGGCCGCTTCAACTCGCAGGGCAACTTCTTCGATTAAACGCTGGGTATCAGGGTGAAGATCACCGCTTTCTTTGTGTACAAACAAGGTGATGGGTACACCCCATGTGCGCTGGCGAGAAATGCACCAGTCGGGACGGTTGCCCACCATGCCCTGAATACGCGCCTTACCCCAATCTGGCATCCAGTTCACTTCGTTGATGACTTCTTCGGCGCGCTGTTGCAAGCCGTTTTGAGTCATGCTGACAAACCATTGAGGCGTGGCGCGGAAAATAAGAGGTGTTTTGTGTCGCCAGCAGTGGGGAAAGCTGTGGGTAATTTTCTCGTATCCAAACAGCACCTGCTGTTCTTTGAGCAGTTCAATAATGGCTTCGTTGGCTTTGTTAACATGCATGCCGGCAAAGCGTTCGGTATTGGGCAGGTAAACCCCTGCGCCACTCACGGGGTTTTCTACCGGCAGGTCATATTTCTGACCGATGATGAAATCGTCTTGGCCGTGACCAGGGGCGGTATGCACAGCGCCGGTTCCTGCTTCGGCCGTGACGTGTTCGCCGACAATGACAGGTACTTGGCGCTGATAAAACGGGTGTTGTAACGATAACCCTTCAAGCGCAGAGCCTGTGGCCGTGCCGATAACACTGACGTTTTCCAGTGCATAACGTTGTGCTACATCGTCTTTTAGACTGTCGGCCACAATTAAACCGACATCGCGGCCCTGGTGTGTGGCTTTGATCAGGCTGTATTCAAATTCAGGGTGCAGGGAAACCGCCTGGTTTGCTGGTAATGTCCAGGGCGTGGTTGTCCAGATAACAATATATAAGGGAAGGCTTGCTGGGATGTCTGTCGCCATTTTAGTGGCAAGATCAGCGTGATCGGCCACCCCAAAACCCACATCAATGGCATGAGATTGTTTGTCCTGATATTCCACCTCGGCTTCTGCCAGGGCTGAACCGCAGTCCATACACCAGTGAACAGGTTTTGCGCCCTTATGGAGGTGGCCGTTGTTTACGATCTTGCCCAGGGTGCGGATAATATTCGCTTCGAACTTGTAGTCCATGGTGAGGTAGGGGTTTTCCCAGTCACCTGTTACACCGAGGCGGATAAAATCTTTACGTTGGCCGTCCACCTGTTTTTGTGCGTAGGTGCGGCAAGCTTTACGGAATTCAGAGGGGCTGACTTTTACGCCCGCTTTGCCTACCTTTTTTTCTACATTTAATTCGATGGGCAGGCCGTGGCAATCCCAGCCGGGAATATAAGGTGCATCGAAACCGCTGAGTGTCTTGGATTTAACAATAATGTCTTTCAGGATTTTATTCACGGCATGGCCAATATGAATATCGCCATTGGCATAAGGAGGGCCATCGTGCAGGATGAATGAAGGGCGGCCTTTGCCGGTTTCACGCATTTTTTGATACAGGCCCATATCCTGCCAGAATTTAAGGCGCTCTGGCTCCCGCTGTGCGAGATTAGCTTTCATCGGAAAAGAGGTGTTGGGAAGATTTAAGGTATGTTTGTAGTCACTCATGGAGGCTTAGCCAGTTTTTTTAATGGGTTGCTGTTTTACGCATTGTGTTTAAAAAACGCCTGCGCCTGCTCTATGTCTTTTCCTATCTGTTTCTTTAATAGCTCAAAATCACTAAAACGTTGCTCGTTACGCAGCTTCTTTAAGAAGGTGACGTTTGCGGTGCGCCCGTAAAGATCTGCGTTGCAATCAAGGAGGTGTACTTCAAGTAACTCCCCTTCGCCATCTACGGTAGGGCGTGTGCCCAGGTTTGCGACCCCTTGGTATTCGTCACCTTGTTCATCGTGCCAGTTCACCGCAAATACGCCTTGAAGGGGCGATTTTAGTCGATTAATCGGAATGTTCGCGGTGGGCACATTAATGGTTCGCCCCAAGGCCTTGCCGTGGATGACTTCGCCCTTGATGGCGTAAGGGGCGCCAAGTAGTGCTTCGGCTTGCTTAAAATCACCCTGCTCAAGCGCCTGACGAATAAGCGTGCTACTGACTCGGTTCTCGTTGTGTAATATCGACTGCGTATCGTCAACACTGAAGCCGTAACGTTGCCCAGCTTTCTGCAAGCGTGAAAAGTCGCCTTCACGGTCTTTGCCGAAACGGAAGTCGTCCCCAATGATCAGGTGCTTAACGGCGCTGCCATTAACGAGTAAATCAATAATAAACTGTTCGGGTGACTGTTCACTGAAGGCTTTATCGAAGGGGAGTATCAGTACGTAATCTACGCTTAATTCAGTTAACTTGTTGGCTTTGTCTTGAAAGGGTAGCAGCCGTGCAGGCGCTTTTTCTGGAGAGAAAAATTCCAGTGGTTGTGGTTCGAAGATCATCACGAGAGAAGCAAGGCCATGCTTTTGCCCATAATGCACCAAGCGCTCTACTAAGGCACGGTGGCCCATGTGGACGCCATCGAAGTTCCCAATAGTCGCAACAACACCTTCTAGCGGCGCTTTAAAATTTTCAATTCCGCGCACAAACTTCATGATTTGAACCGTGGCCAGGCCTTCCTGTGATTTTCGACGAACCAGCGAGTATAAAGGATATTAAGGTGCCATGCAGCAGCTAATGCATGGCCGGCTTTCTGCTCAGCGTTGCCGGCTGGGCTTGCTCGGTCGGCGTGGTTTTCTCTTCGCGCCAGTCGCTGCTTTTTGTTTAAAGTGTTTACTGGGTTTTTTACTGGGTTGTTTGCCGAGCTGTTTGTTAGCAGGTTTAGGCTTTCTGGTTTTCTTAGGGGCCGCCGCTTCGGATGATGAGTTTTCAACGGCACTTAATAAAACAGTGAGCTCTTTCTCCGTTAAGTCGCGCCATTCCCCTACGGGCAGACCTTTTAGGCCGATGTTCATAATGCGAACGCGTTCAAGCTTAGTCACTTCGTAGTTAAAATGTTCGCACATGCGGCGGATCTGGCGGTTTAAGCCCTGAACTAATGTAATTCTAAAAACGAAAGGGCTCACTTTGGTGACTTTGCATTTTTTCGTGATGACGCCGAGCATGGGTACACCTGCGCTAATGCCAGCAATAAAATCATCGCGCAGGGGTTTGTTTACCGTGACTAAGTATTCTTTTTCATGTTTGTTGCCAGCGCGCAATATCTTGTTGACCAGATCACCGTTGCTGGTGAGAAAAATCAAACCCTGCGAGTCTTTGTCTAAGCGACCGATGGGGAAAATACGCACGCTGTGTTTTACAAAGTCGACAATGTTATTTCTTTCGTTGCTTTCAGTGGTGCTCACAACGCCGACGGGTTTATTGAGAGCGATAAAAATAAACTCCTCGGCATCTTTTGGTTCAATTGCCTGGCCGTTAACTTTTACGTTATCTCCAGGAGAAACGCGGTCGCCAACTTTTGCGCGCTGGCCATTAATGAAGACATTGCCTTGCTCAATATAACGGTCTGCTTCCCTTCTGGAGCAGATGCCGCTTTCGCTGATGTATTTGTTTAATCGGGTTGTTGTGTGCTTATGCATAGATTCTTGTGTGATTGATTTTGATGGGGTGGGGAATATTTTTTTCTAAATTAGGAGGAATAAGACTTTTGGGTCAGGGTTAAGCCTGCTTTCTCACAGGCGCTGACAAGTTTTTCATACCCGAGTGCGGCGACTGGCCCTTGCGCTCCGGTTTCCTGAAAGCCGTTTTCGAAACCCTCAAGCGCTGTTATCGCTAACATGTTGGAGGTAAATTCATAGGGGTTTGCGCCGATAAGGGTGGCTTCACTGAGTGCTTGCCCCGCGCTGTTATAAGCGATGGCCTGTACTTCGGTATCACAATCCTGTCGTGCGCTATGGCTTGGCCCTTTCCCTTCGCTGCGATTAAGCTTTTGTGCGTATTTATCTAATAAGCCGAAGTAAGCGGGTATTTTAAAAAGTAGGGCGTGCAGGCTGGAAAAAAGGGGCATTAAGTAAGAGACATTGCCGAACCAGCCGAGGTAGGTGTTCACCTCTTTGAGTGCGGGAAAAGAGTGGGGCAGGGTGATATGTTCACTACCCGGCACGGATGTCGCTGGGCGGGTTTTACCAGCAAGAGTGAAGCGTTTTACTTTCGCATCGGCCATTTTCTCAATGAGTCGGCCTTGTCTATAAAAAACGCCAGGTTCTAACATGGCCTGCACCACGGATGCTTGCGTACCCTGGCTGGCCGCGAACCCCCCGCCAGAAACAAAATAACCGACATCCACTCTTGTTGCATTTTTATTCATATTTAAAGCAGCGGCGGCTGCACAATTACCGGGTACATAGTCATAACCCATTGCCGTTAGCAGAGTGATGCTTTTCTTCTCTGCTTGGGGGCCGTATTGCTCAAACACCTTGCGAATAAAGCCGGGTTCGCCGGTGGAATCCAAGTAATGGGCGCTTTTTTCGATAGCGGCTTGCAGGGCTGTTTCGCCATAGCGCGTGAAAGGCCCCACGGTGGTGATAAGGATGTCGCCTGGGTTTATCAGCCTTGATAGGCTGCTCACGTCTTCAACGCAGGCTTCTGCAATTTCAAGCCCGCCAAGCTCTTCAGCGAGCGCTCTTAGCTTGCTGGAATTACGGCCCACCAGTAAAGGTTCTAGGCCGAGCTTTACAAGTGCTTTAGCGGTGAGCTTGCCTGTGTAGCCAGTGGCGCCAAACAATAGAATTTTTTTATGCATGGAGTGTTCGTGACTCTTGTGCGCGGGGGTGTATGGCTGGGATTATTTTTCGCCTGCTTTTTCTGGTTTGAGCCACCAAACGTATGCGATCAAGGGAATAAATACAATGGTGGTAAACCAGTAGGGCAGGGTTTCACCGAATTGATAAAGTGTTGTGCCGACAATCGGCCCCACGATAAAGCCAAGAGCGGGTGATGCGGCGATGACGCCAGCAACTGCACCTTGCTCGTTGGCACTTACTGAGAGGGTGGCGGCCGAAGTAAAGCCTGGCATGGTTAAGCCCATGCCGAGCCCCACGAGGCTCATGCAGCCAATTAACCATATATCTTGTTCCGCATTGGCAAGAATTAGAAAGCCGGCCGCCATAATGGGTAGCCCTATGCGCACCAGTGTCATGGCTTCAAGGTTGCTGCGTTGTACGATGACCCCTTGAGCAAATAGTGATGAAACAGCGGAAATGATCATTGCAATTCCAACAGTTTGCGCCGTTTGTTGTCCATCCAGCCCCATGCGATCTTGGTAGAAAAAACCCAATGTCTGCTGGGTGACGGCGAAGGCTGTAAACATAGAGACACCGATAATAAGAAATGAAATGTAGCGTTTATCAAAATACCCTTTAATCGCCACCACAAGCTGTTGAGGGATGCTTGTGGCTGGCTTGCTATTGTCTGCTGTATGAGGGGATTCGGGTAAGAACTTCCACACTAGAATGGCTGTAACGAAAGTGGCGGCTGCGGCGAAGTACATAGGTAACAGTAAACCGAAAATTGCCAGACCACCGCCCACCGCGGGGCCAATAATGGTGCCGATGCTTTGGGCTGCGCCGAGTTTCCCCATGGCAGTAGTGCGAGATTTGAAATCGCTGATGTCTGCCATATAAGCGCTTGCTGCGGGTGTAGTGGCAGCCATCACTGTGGATTGCAGCATGCGTGTGAGTACGAGGCAGGCAAACAGGCCCCAGCCCAGTAGCCATTTATTAAGCCCAAGCCAGAATGTTGTAGCAAAAAGCAGGGTTCCAAGGGTGTAGCCTGATAGCCCTATAATCATGACGCGCTTACGCCCCATGTGTTCACTTTTATTGCCCCAGACGGCGCTCGATAAAGAAAAAATAATGGACGATGCAGAAATGATCCCCCCTATTTGCACTTCCATTAAACCGACTTCTCGCCCCAGTGATGGCAGAATGGCGAACACCAGGGTTTGGCCCATGCCGACGCTGATAACACTCATAAGGATGAGTGCTTGCGTCCAGCTGGGTGGTGATTTTTGAGAGGAAGAAATAAAAAACCTGCGATATATTTGGTTTGAGCGGCAGGCCAGTCTACTCGCGATGCTTGACCTTGGCGAGAGGGGCTCTAATAACCTGCCGGTTTTTCTGAAAAAACTACCGCAAGGATTATTCTGCGAAGGCTATGCTGCATCCAACTCATTGAGCAGTTCAGCTTGGGTAATGGCTTTCAGTAGCGCTTTTATAGGTGCGCTGAGTAAATCCTCAGAGGTGCTTACGCCGGTATAAACCTGCGAAGCGTAACGAATTTGCAAGTAGCAAACGGCCTTGCTATCGGTATGATGGCTCAGGCCATGTTCATGGTAGCTAGTCACCGTTATGTCACTGTGTAAACGCCGGTTTATGCCATTTACCAGGGCATCCAGTGCCCCACTGCCTTCGCCATAAATATCCCATTGCTGGCTCTGCGCCTGAAAGTTAACATTTATCTGCTCCTTGCCGTGTCGGGTAATGTTGTAGTGATTCAGGGTAATGTTGTTATCCAGATAGTGGGTTTCAAATAAAGCGATTATTGCTTCAGGCGTTATTTCCTGGCCCTCCTTATCTGCAATCTTCTGCACGATGGTGCTGAACTCGATTTGCAGCCAGCGGGGTAACTCAAAGCCATAGTGTTTTTCCAGAATGTAGGCAATGCCGCCTTTTCCAGATTGACTGTTGATACGAATCACCTCTTGGTAACTGCGGCCTAAATCACTGGGGTCGATGGGTAAATAGGCCACTTCCCAGGGGTCTTCAGGTTGACGCTGAGCCAGACATTTTTTTATGGCGTCCTGGTGGCTGCCGGAAAATGCGGTAAAAACCAAATCACCGGCATAGGGATGGCGGGGGTGGACAGGTAGTTTTGTGCAGCCCTCTACCACCTGAATAATGCGATCCATATCGGAGAAATCTAGCTCTGGGTCTACACCCTGGCTATACAGGTTCATGGCAATGGTGACTAAATCCATATTGCCAGTGCGCTCCCCATTACCTAATAAAGTCCCTTCCACGCGGTCTGCCCCCGCCATAAGGGCCAGCTCTGCTGCCGCAACGGCACAGCCTCTGTCGTTATGGGTGTGTAAGCTGACAATGGTGGCCTCCCGTTGGTCGATATTTCGACAAAACCATTCCACTTGGTCGGCGTAAACATTTGGCGTCGATACTTCCACCGTGGCGGGCAAGTTAATGACAATGGGTTTGTCGGGCGTGGGCTGCCAGATTTCACTCACCGCGTTGCAAATTTCTATAGAGAAATCCAACTCCGTGGCGGTAAAGCTTTCCGGTGAGTATTGGAATGTCCAGTCGGTTTCTGGATGTTGCTCCGCTATTTCTTTAACGCATATTGCGCCCTGTACGGCTATATTCTTTATCCCTGCCTTATCAAGTTTAAATACCTGCTTTCGTTGTACCGGGGAGGTGGAATTGTACAAATGCACAATGGCGCGAGGCGCACCCTTTAATGCATCAAAGGTACGCTGAATAAGAGCAGGGCGGGCTTGGGTTAACACCTGAATCGTCACATCCTTGGGTATCGCATCCTCCTCAATTAAAGCTCGCACAAAATCAAAATCCATCTGGGATGCGGCAGGAAAACCCACCTCGATTTGTTTCACGCCAATATCGACCAGTAAATCAAATAAGGCCCTTTTCTGCTCCGGCGACATAGGGTCAATCAGTGCTTGATTGCCATCGCGCAGATCAACGGCACACCACTGGGGCGCTTTGTTGATAACGCGGTTTGGCCATTGCCGATCCGCTAAAATAACGGGCGGGAAGGGGCGATATTTTTTGTGATGGAAGTTGCCGTGGATGGACATAGCCTTGTGCCTCTTTTCTTGTGGTGGATCAATGAATAGGTACTGCAGAGAAGTATAATTGAGGGCTTTGGGTGAAAGGTTGCTAATATCCTTTAAAATTTTAACTATAAGAAATAATCATCTAATATAAGTTTTAAGCTTGGTTTTATATTGCGCTATTGAGTTGTTGAGGGGTTTTTTGTGTCTTTAGATCGTGTTGATCGAAATATATTGCGGATTTTGCAGAAAGAAGGGCGAATCTCTAACCTCGATTTGGCCGAGAAAACGGCTTTATCCCCTTCACCCTGTTCTCGTCGAGTGAAGCGCCTGGAAGATGAAGGTTTGGTTTCTTCCTATGTGGCGCGCTTGAATCCCGATAAGCTAGGGCTTAAGTTAATGGCGCTTATACAAATCAGTCTTGACCGGCATACCCCAGAGCGTTTTGAAAATTTTGAAGGTATCGTGAATACTTTCGAAGAGGTGATGGAGTGTTATCTAATTACCGGCCAGCAGGCGGATTATCTTCTTAAGGTGATTGTTCCTGACATGGACTATTATCAGGAATTCCTTCTGGGTAAGCTGACGCGTATTGACGGAGTAACTGGCGTGCACTCCAGTTTTGTGATGCGTAAAGTAGTGGACTCCACTGCTTTACCGATGCAACATCTTGAATAATGTTTTAGCCTAAACAGGCTGTCATATCGATCTTATTTTAAAGGATATCGTTTGAAAGACGCGCTACATAACTTCTTTCTATCAATGCTTTCTTGCGGGCGGGATCTACTGCCCATTATTCTGGTGATAGGCTTTTTCCAATTAGTGGTGATTCAACAGCCTATCGATAATTTTCTGGAAATGATTATCGGCGCTGTTTTTGTGGTGCTGGGGCTGACTTTTTTCCTGATTGGCCTTGAAATGGGCCTGTTCCCCGTGGGTGAAACCATGGCCAATGCCTTTGCCAGAAAGGGCAGTGTGTTTTGGCTGATGACCTTTTCCTTCGCTCTTGGTTTTGGAACCACAGTGGCTGAACCCACCCTTATAGCAATTGCGGACGAAGCCGCCTATGTGGCCGCACAAGGTGGCATGATTGAAAATACCACCAGCAGAAAAGAAAGCTACTCCACCGGTTTGCGTTATACCGTTGCCTTCTCCGTAGGTTTGGCCATTGTGATTGGTGTGTTGCGTATCTTAAGAGGCTGGCCTATTCATTTAATGATTGCCGGTGGTTATGTGATGGTGGTGGTTATGACCGGCTTCGCGCCCAAAGAAATTATTGGCATCGCCTATGATTCTGGCGGCGTTACGACCTCCACCATTACGGTGCCCTTGGTGACTGCTTTGGGAATTGGTCTGGCCTCGGCAATTCGCGGGCGCAACCCCATGCTCGACGGTTTCGGTTTGATTGCATTTGCATCGCTGACACCGATGATTTTTGTGATGATTTACGGGATCGTTGTGACATGAATTTTTTATCCCCTCTCCTAGACGTATTTCTCGACACCTTTTGGGACGTGTTACCCATCGCCCTTATTATTGTGTTTTTTCAGCTAGTGGTGATTCGCAAAAAACTACCCGATGCCCATAGAGTGATTATCGGATTTTTTTACGTCTTGCTTGGTATGACCTTATTTTTAATTGGTCTTGAACAGGCCTTGTTTCCCGTCGGGCGATTAATGGCCGAACAGCTTACGAACCCAGAGTTTATTAAAGAAGCCCAAGCCGTGATTGGCTTGCCGATGGAAGAGGGCGTATTTGATTGGCGGGCCTATTACTGGGTTTATATTTTCGCCTTCGCGATCGGCGCAAGCACCACTATTGCGGAACCGGCATTAATTGCAGTGGCAGGTAAAGCCGCCCAGATTTCTGGTGGCACCATCAGTAACTGGGGCTTGAGGATCGCAGTGGCCTTGGGTGTGGCAATAGGTATTACTTTGGGCTGCTTTCGCATTGTCACCGGCACGCCGGTTCATTATTTTATTATTGTGGGTTATGTGCTGGTGGTGCTTCAAACTTTGCGTGCACCCAAGGCGATTATTCCCCTGGCCTATGATTCTGGCGGTGTTACCACCTCGACGGTTACTGTGCCCTTAGTGACAGCGCTGGGCTTGGGGCTTGCCGAATCCGTACCTGGTCGAGACCCAATGATCGATGGCTTCGGATTGATTGCTTTTGCCAGTTTATTCCCCATCGCCAGTGTGCTTGCCTATGCGCAGCTCACTGAATACCTTGCTCACCGCAAAGAAAAAAATTACTAGATTAAAATGAGGAAGCGCCCATGCACTTTAAATTGATTCTCGCATTTGTAGAAGACAGTAAAACCAATGCCATTATGGATGCAGCCCGAAAAGCGGGCGCCACAGGTGCAACGGTGATTAATAACGCGCGGGGCGAAGGCATAAAGCGCAGTAAAACTTTTTTCGGTATGTCGCTCGAATCCCAGCGTGATGTGTTGATGTTTCTGGTGGAAGAGCATCTATGTAAAAAAATACTCGAAAAAATAGCAGCAGTGGGGCAGTTCGATGAGCGCCCCGGTTCAGGAATTGCCATTCAGCTCGATGTGGAAGACGCCATTGGGGTGCAGCATCAAGTGGATAAATTGGCAGATGTCGTTGGAGATGAAATATGAGCGAGCATAGGTTGATTCAAGTGGGAGACGTCATGAAGGATAAATACTTCATGGTGGATGGATTAATGACTGTAAAGGAGGCGATATTACGAATGCGTGAGGATGGCGCTCGCCCCTTATTGATCAAAACGCGTCACGATCACGACGAATTAGGCATGGTGCTGCTGAGCGACATCGCACGCAAAGTGCTGGCTAAAGATCGGCCTCCTCAGCGGGTTAATTTATACGAAATAATGAATAAGCCCGTTATTACTGTACGGCCAGATATGGATGTTCGTTACTGCGCACGTTTATTCGAACGGTATGATCTATCTCACGCGCCAGTGATTGAAAATGGCGAAGTGGTGGGTGTGATCAGTATGCCGCAGATGGTGCTAAATGGCTTGGCCAGTCTTGAAGTAAATGAAGGATAAGTCCCTCATTTTTTCTGTGGACAAATAAAAAAAATGGTATCTGGCAGGGTGCGACCGCCAGATACCAAATAAGTAAAAATTAACGGCCTTCTTGGCGGGGGAACGCCGAGTAATCCGTTGCAAGAGATTCTAGTGATATTGATTCTTAATGGGAATGTGGCATATTGCCGCATGTGAATATTACCATTCATATTTGTGCAGGGAATCTAGCCCCCCTCTTAAGGGGCGAATAACTAATAAAAGGAAAAATAATGTACCTGAGCCAATGTATCAAACGCGCCGCCCAAGTGAGTGGCAACAAACCCGCTACGCTTTTTGGTGACCGCAGCCACACCTGGAATAAATTTAACGACAGAGTTCAATGTCTAGCGTCGGGAATGAAGTCCCTCGGCATATCAGCGGGTGAACGTGTTGCCATACTTTCCTTAAACAGTGACCGCTATCTGGAGCTGTTTTTTTCCATACCATGGGCTGGCGCGGTGTCTGTTCCCATTAATATTCGTTTAGCAGCCCCTGAGATTCTGTTTACCCTCAACGATTCAGAAACAGAAATGCTCGTGGTGGATGATGCCTTTGCCCAAATGTTGCCCGCACTGGAAGGCAAAATGAAAACCGTAAAAAAAGTGATTTTTGCCGGTGACGGCGAAACGCCTTCAGGTTGCATCAATTACGAAGAGCTGATTGCCAAGAGCGAGCCAGTGGAAGACGCTGAGCGCGGTGGAGAGGACCTGGCCGGTCTGTTTTATACTGGCGGCACCACTGGGCGTTCAAAGGGCGTGATGCTGAGCCATAACAACTTGATGAGCAATGCGCTAAACGTGATCCCGTTCATGAAGTTTGATGAGACCTCCGTTTATTTGCATGTGGCCCCCATGTTTCATCTGGCTGACTGTGCCTCTACTTTCTCCCTGACCATGGCAGCCGGAACCCATACCTTCCTACCAAAATTTGATCCACAGGAAACCTTGCAAGTCATGCAAGATAATAAGGTATCGGTTTGTTTACTTGTGCCCACCATGGTCAATATGCTGATTAACTTTCCTGATATCAATAAATACGATATCTCTAGCCTTAAAACCATTTTGTATGGCGCCTCGCCCATGCCAGAAGCAGTTTTGCTACGCGCAATGGAATTATTTCCAAATTGCGAATTTAAACAAGGTTATGGCATGACAGAAACCTCACCGGTTATGACCTTTCTGGATTCAAAATTTCACGTTACTGACGGGCCCAACAGCGGCAAGTTAAAGTCGGCAGGTTATCCCGCCTTTGGCGTAGAGATTCTCATTGCCGATGAAAATGACAATGAACTTCCTCGTGGTGAAGTTGGAGAAATAATCGCCCGTGGCCCAAATGTGATGCACGGTTACTGGAAAATGCCGGAGACCACGCAAGAAACATTACGCAACGGCTGGATGCATACCGGTGACATGGCCTATATGGATGAGGATGGTTTTGTTTATATCGTCGATCGAAATAAAGACATGATTATTTCCGGCGGCGAGAATGTCTATTCCTCAGAAACAGAACAAGCTGTTTATAAGCACACAGCAGTACAAGAATGTGCCGTGATTGGCGTTCCGCATAAAGAATGGGGTGAGCAGGTGCATGCAGTGGTGGTGTTTAAATCAGG
>Ga0209121_10002729_pt1 | contig 17608 bp, 15 predicted proteins | sample Cruoilmetagenom3_FD_187292 | JGI IMG/M metagenome (GOLD analysis project Ga0209121, IMG submission 187292) | Oil polluted marine microbial communities from Coal Oil Point, Santa Barbara, California, USA - Sample 3 (SPAdes) (version 2) | ecosystem: Environmental > Aquatic > Marine > Oil seeps ... | reverse complement strand
CTCTGCCTCGGAGAATACCTTCCCGCCGTTCGACATTATCAGTCTTGAGAAGTCAGGGTTGAACCCGACGTACCTGAACTCAAGGGGGTAGTTCACGGCGATCCCGTAATCGCCCACGCTGTATATCCCCTGCTTTTCAGGCGTGAGAACCGCCCTGTACCGGTTCTCGCCTACCTTCTCGACCTGTCCCGATCCGATCTTCGGAGGGTTCGGGCTTGTTATCGTGATCTCGAGAGGGGTTCCCAGCCATCCGTCCTCGGCATCGATCCTCCCTGACTCAGGTCTGGGATCACCGATCGCCCAGTTAACAGTCCTAGTGATGAGCCTTGAGTTTTTGGCAGAGTAGACCTCCGGAGCCCAGGCGGTGCCGTCGTCGGAGGTGAAGGCCGCAACTCTTCCAAGGCCGTACCTCCAGGTGGTGAGGATCGGCTTTCCGTCGAGCATCACCACCAACCTCTGCCCACCAGATTTCGGGGTGACGTCGTTGAACCCGGTGGCGTTGGCGGCTAGGCTTAGATCTGAGGTTATGTAGTGGTTCGGGTTTGTGATCATCAGGGCGTACCCGCCGGCTGGGATCTCCTCTTCCTCCGGCAGCTCTTCATCTTCTGGCCTCTCCTCGGCCCTTATGGTCACAGACCCGGGATAGACCGCGGGATGGTACTCGGCCCCGGACATGGCGGCCAGATCCCTGAACCCTCCAGGAGCGTCCTGGAAAGACTTGACCTCTACCAGCTGGACCGTCGCCTCCATCTCCTGGATCATCCTCACCGAATCTTCGAAGACTTCGGGGTACTCTTTCACCCTGCCGTCGGAGATGACTATGATTTCGCCCTCTCCGCCGCTGGAGTTGAGGATGTTCCAGGCAAGCTGAAGGCCCGTGTTGAGCTGGGTCTCCTCCTGGGCACCGGGCTGAGGCGAGAGGCTGGATATCCGGTCCTGGATCATGAGCTGCTTTCCGGCTATGGGGGTCGGGGTGAAGACGACGAAAGCCTCGGTCCCGAAGACGACCAGGGCCACCCGGTCGTCCCTGAACTCGGGAGACTTGAGGATCTCTATTGCGAGGGACTTCTCGTAGTCGAGGAAGGTTGCGCCCCCTATCGACATCTCCCGTCGAGTGCTTCCGGAGATGTCCATTATGATGACCGTCGTCTTCCCGCCCTCGAAGATGCTGGGGACCGACTTCACCGGCAGAATCTCTTCGAGGCTCGAGTTTCTGTAGTTTCCAAAGTCGTAGGCGTCTTCGCCTCCCACCACCACCAGGCCGCCGCCGTTTCGGACGTAGTCCTTCAAGCTTGCAAGCTCGGGGCCGTACTTCTGGTTGTCCAGGACCACGGCCTTGTACTTTTTACTCCCGGACCCAAGCTGGCCAGCCCTGAACTGGGTTGTGGTGGTCAGCTTGTACTGCTCGGATAAGACCTCTGAAAGGGGTGAGTCGCCTTCGGCCACCAGAAGGACGTCGGGCTTGGGGACGACGTAGACCGCCTTCTGGTACTGGTCGTTCTCCCTCTGCCTATCTCTTGGGAAGTTTATCGTCGCCTCGATGAGGTGGGTTCCAGTCGACTGGAACCTGTGGGATATCTTGATGGAGGTCGACCTGCCCTCACCGGATACTTTGTCCTGGTATACAACTGAACCGTCAGCCCTGACTGTGAGCAGGCCGTCGAACTCGTCGCTTGAGCTTCTCACGATGACTGTGAAGGGGTAGTCTCCTCCAAGAACTGCGGTGTTCGTCCCGGAGATTTCGACGCTGTAGTCCTCCAAAACCGGCTCCATCTCGAGAGCGAAGACAGTGGAGTTGGCGGATTTTGCCAGGGCGAGAGCCTCTTCCAGGTCTCGGCCCTTGTTGCTGTAGCCGTCGGTGACCAGGAGGAGTGCTCCGCCCTGTTGGGAGTACTGAAGGATTTTGTCGCCAAGGGGCGTTGAAGTCCCAGAGAAGGTCCTGATTTGGGAGTCGGGAAGATTCGCCTGAACCCTCTCGGCCGCGTTCCGATCGAAGATCTCCGTTGAGGCTGTGAGGTCCGAGACCACGGTTATAAGGGGCCGTTTCGTCTGGATCGTCTCAGTCACCGTGACGTAGGGGTTGGCGAGAGCAATGACGAGAAGGCAGAATATGGCTGCTCTGCTCAAAACGAGGAGCTTGTTCTTGTTCCACCTGAGGCTGGCCACCCCCGCGATCACGATCAGGGGGATGAGCCAGAGGAGGCGGGGTTCGGAGAAGAATAGGCCCTCCATCAACTCTCTCGCCTCCTTCTGAGGATCACAAGCTCAAGGATGATCAGCCCCGCAGCGATGAGCACCAGCCAGGGGGAGAGGTCTTTTTTGATCAGTTTTTCGGTCGTCTCGCCGGAGGTGAACGTCCCCATGTTGAGGGTATTTCCGTTCTGGAGGTTGGACTCGATCGGATCGTACATGTTGGCGGCGATAGTCTGGCCCTGGAACTTGTAGATTCCGACCCTGTCCAGGAGAAGGACGTTGGTGGAGATCCTCTCGCCGGCAGCGTCCACCAGCGTCGTATCTCCGAGCCTCACGATCTCGCCGGTCCTGCGGTTCGACTCGGAGGCGTCGGGGACGTTCGTCAGCCAGTTGATCATCTCGTACCAGAATATCGGGTACTCGGGCCTCTGGTAGAAGTCGGATCTCTCGGAGGAGAGGCCCAGGTAGACAACGGTGCCGCTTCCGAGCCTCCAGTAGGATATCACGGGAACGCCGTTCGCCTCTGCGATCGTCACGGAGCCCTGGCGAGGCGAGGTCTGAAGGTAGCTGAAGACCCCGACCTCGTCGAAGTGGACGTCCTCTGCGAAGACAGGGTTTCTCGTCCAGAGGGGTGCGGACTCGTTGACAACGCCCGTTATCCTGACGGGCAAGTATTCGGGGCTGAAAGATGCGTTTGAGGCGACGTAGACGACTTTGCCGCCGTCGTAGACGTACCTGTTCAGCTCGCCGTCGGTCGTCGCGTTCTCTATCACCACCAGGTCGAACCTGTCGTACTCGCCGGACCTGCTGATCGCGACGGTGGAGATCGATCTCAGGGCTGCCAGGACCGGTCCGTCGTCGCCCAGGTACAGAACCCTCCTCTGCCTCATTTCCGGGGTGTAGACGTAGGCTCTGTTATCGGAGTATATGGCGTCCTCGACCTCGAGAGTCACGACGTTGACGCCGGGGAAGGCATCGAAGGTGAGGTAGTAGTCGCCTCCGGAATCGATGGTTCTGGTGCTGGTGGAGGTGCCCCCGGGCCCCTCGATCTTTATGGGGACGGTCCTGGTCCTGCCATAGTTTCTTATGAGGCAGCTGTAGTTCAGGGCCCCGCCTGAGTCCACGATCCAGCCGCCGACAACCCCCACGTTCTCCCCCTCTCCACCGGAGTCGACGAAGACGACCTGGGTTCCCTCGCTCTCGATCAGTCGTCTCGTAACCTCGGGGTCGTCGCCGGTCCAGCTCACAAAGTCGGATACGACCAGGATCTGGCCGCCCTCGGCTCCAAGGAGGCTTTTACCCATCATCATCCCTGCCGAGAGGTCCGTGGAGACCGCCTTCGGTGAGAGGGATTCCAGGGCGGACCTCGCCTGCTCTCCGTTCCCTTCCCGGAGGGCGACGATGGGGATGTTCTCCGCAAGGACGATGCTGATCCGATCCTGGCCGGAGGCGTATTGGAGGATGATTTCTTTTGCTTCATTGAAGCTCGCCTCCATGCTGGCGGATAGGTCGATCACCACCACCATCTGTGCTCCTTGAGTTCCTCTTGCCTCCGTGAAGGGGCCTGCCGCGGCTAAGACCAGAAAGAAGATCACCAAAAGCTGAGTCCAGAAGAGAGGATCGGTGATCAGGCGGTTGAGGGCCGCGGTGGGCTTTGCCTCCCCCTCCCTTATGAAGGCCGTCGACGGAAAGGGCAGGTCTTTGGGCTTGGGCCGGATCATGTAGAGGATGATCAGGGGGATCGCGCTCAGCAGTCCCAGGAGGGCCAGAGGGTTACTGAAGGGCATCAGTGGCTTTACGCCGAGAGGCGAGAAAAGGTTTACGCAAGTTCGAATGCGGTCTTCATGCCAACATTCTTAATACGATTGATGATCTCAATGTTGTCTGATCCTGCTAATCGAGGTGCCATAGAATGGTCAGCGTCATGGAAATTTATCAGCTTCTGCCCAAGACGAACTGCAAGAAGTGCGGCCTTCCAACCTGCATGGCCTTCGCCGTTGGGCTGCTTGGCCGGGAGAAGACGATCGAGGATTGCACGCCGCTCGTAGAGGAGCCAAAGTACGAAAAGAAGCTGGAGGGGCTAAGGGAGCTTCTGGCACCCATCTTGAGCGCCGACGCCACTGAGACTGGGATGATAATTCACACCGAGAAGTGTTACGGATGCGGAAACTGCGTCGTCGCATGTCCCGTGAACGTGGCCAACGATCCCAAGGGCACGGCCATCGGCCGCGGGCCTGTCAGCGGCAAAGCGATTTTGATTGTGGAAGATGGTGTGGTCAAGTGCGTAAACGTAGATCAGTGCAGGCGGTTTGGGCCAGAGAAGGTCCTCTGCAGCGCCTGTATCGTGACCTGTCCAAGCAAGGCGATCGAGTTCATCTAGGTGATAAAAATGGCTTTTTGTACTGGTTGTTCTCTGCTATGTGACGATATCGAGGTGGATTTTGAAGGGGGCAAGATCGGCAGGACCATGAACCTCTGCAGAAAGGGGCGTGGCCACTACGATTCCCTTTGCGTCGATAGGTTGGCTCCTACCGTTGACGGGTCCGAGGTGGGCATTGATGATGCCGTATCGAAGGCTGCAGAGGTTCTGGCTGGGGCTGAAAACCTCCTCCTCTTCGGCTGGGGCAACTCGACTCTTGCGGCCCAGAAGGTGGGGGTCGAGATGGCAAAGAAGCTCGGTTGCGTCATCGACGATCCTTCGTCTTACTCCCAGGGGCTCATCACAGAAACGATCTTGAAGGGAGAGCTTCCCACCTGCACTTTCGACGACGTGAGGAACTTCGCTGACGTCTCCATTTACTGGGGTGACGATCCTTCCAGCAGCCATCCCCGCCACTTGTCCAGGTTCTCCTACTTTCCCAGGGGCGAGAAGAGGCAGAGGGGGTACGAGGAGGACCGGGAGGCGATAGTGATCGACGTTCGCAAATCGCCAACGGCCGAGATCGCCGCCGACGGCTTCTTCAAGATACCGCCGGGTGGCGATGGCGACTTCATGGGGGCGCTGATGGCGACCCTGGGCGGCAAGATCCCCAAGGTCGAGGACAAAAAGAAGATGCTGAATCTGGGCACGAAGCTTCGAAAATCGAAGTTCGGAGTGATCTTCACCGGCCTAGGCCTTGCCCATTCCGTGAAGGGAGAGCTCGACGAGTTCGTGTCCCTGGTCGGAAAACTGAACGAGCTCACCCGCTTTTCCGTGATCCCGAGCCTCGGTGACTACAACACCAGGGGGTTCAACCAGACCCTCTTCGACGAGACCGGCCACGTCGACAGGGTCTCTTTCAAGGACGGTGTCAACCACGGTCCCGAGTTTGGGATCGCGAAGTATTTGGACGCTTGCGACGCCGTCATGGTGGTGGGTTCGGACCCCGCGGCCGTTCTTCCAGCATCACTGGCAAGAAAGCTTGCGAAGATTCCGATGGTGGCGGTGAACTCTCACAGGACCTTCACCACCGACGCCGCAAAGGTGACTGTCCCGATCGCCGTGGCAGGCCTTGAGGCCGGGGGAAGCGCTCTACGGACCGACGGGGTGAAGGTGGAGTTCGATGCCGTGGTGAAGTCGGATTATCTGCCCGACGTTGAGGTTATCGAAAGGATAATGGAGGCGGTCTAGATGGCTGGAGCCAAAGAGGTGACGGTGGTCACCTACCGGGGCATCTTCCAGGAGGTGGAGGAGGCGCTCGGCATGTACAGCGATGGGTACCGGGACCAGAGCGCGATCGTATCCCTGGACGGGGGGGACATAAAGGAGCTGGGAGTCGAGGACGGCCAGCCGGTCATCCTGGAGACTGGTTCGGGGAAGGTCGTGGTGGCGGCGAAGCTCTCAGAAGACCCCCATCCGGGTCTCGCCTTCATGCCGAGCAGCCCCTGGTCAGCCCAGCTCGTCTCGGGCGAGGTCGAAGAGAGCGGCTTTTTGGACTTGAAGAGTTTCATGGCCAAGGTCTCACTCTCTCCTGCAAAGGAAGCGGTTACATCGATTGAAGAGATCGCGGAGAGAATCAAGGCGCCTTAACCGTTGGAAGTGCCGAGATGAACCTGAACCTGATCTCCATAGCCGACCTCTCCTCCGAGGAGATCCTGGCGATTCTGGACCGGGCCGACAAGCTGAAGGCCAGAAGAAATGATGCCGCCTGCCGATCGATCCTGGCGGGTAAGAGCCTTGCCACCATCTTCGAAAAGCCCTCCACCAGGACGAGGGTCTCTCTTGAGGTGGCGATGACCGATCTAGGGGGCCACGCCCTCTATCTGAGCAGCAAGGACATCCAGCTCGGTCGCGGCGAGACGATAGCCGATACCGCCCGCGTCCTCTCGCGGTTAGTCCACGGGATTGCGGCCAGAGTCTATGACCACTCCACCGTCGAGGAGCTGGCCCGACACGCCACGGTTCCTGTCATCAACTCCTTATCGGATTTCGAGCACCCCTGCCAGATACTGGCGGACCTGATGACGATGAGGGAGAGGTTCGGCCACCTGGAAGGGCTGAAGGTGGCCTGGGTCGGTGACGGAAACAACGTCTGCAACTCGACTATCCTGGCAGCGGCTCTGATGGGGATGGAGATGAGGGTCGCATCTCCTCCGGGGTACGGGCCTGACCGTAAAATATTAGACCAGGCTGACAGTCTTGGTGGCGGGACCGTCATCGTCGTCACCGACCCCGTCAAGGCCGCCCGTGGCGCTGACGTCGTTGAGACCGACACCTGGGTCTCGATGGGCGACGAGGCCGAGGCCGCAAAGAGGGTCGAGGCTTTCGGGCGCTACCAGGTGAACGCGGATCTCCTGCGCCACGCGAGCGACGACGTGATCGTCATGCACTGCCTTCCGGCCCACCGGGGCCAGGAGATCACCGACGATGTGATGGACGGGCCGAGGTCTGCAATCCTCGATGAGAGCGAGAACCGGCTCCATTCCGTCAAGGCGGTGCTGGAGAAGCTGATGGTCCGATGATCTGATGGTCTCAAAATGATAATCTGAAGCGGGGGTTGCCAAGTGGTCAAAGGCGCAGGGCTTAGGACCCTGTCCTGCAGAGGTTCGTGGGTTCGAATCCCATCCCCCGCACCAAACACCTTTTCTGATAGCGATTTTATAAAGTGATAACGCCGCTTTGTCTCAGTCTATTTTAGATTCCCAGATATATAGAAATGATAATCTGAAGCGAGGGCTGCCAAGTGGTCAAAGGCGCAGGGCTGGATTCTTGGTCTTGGAGATTGCATCCACCACCAAAATCTTTTTCACAGATTTTGACAGTCTCCACCGTCAGGTGGGTGACTAAGACGAGATTGAAACAGATTTTGTCCCTGTTGATGTTGGTGGCGTTGGCGTTTCCTGCTATCGCAGAAGACGTGGACGATCTTCTTGCTCCGTATAAAGGAATTCCTGCCTATTGCCTTATCATAGATGCCGCAAGTCCAGTCGTTGATGGGGGGGATGAATTCGACATTAAGTTTTATATCTCGGGTGCAGGTGACGTTAATTTTTCTGAAATATCAGTAACAATCCCCCCTGAACTACTCGCCAAGGATACAAATGTAACATATAATTATATATATGATGTAACAGACGATGGTCACGTTAAACAAAATACAACCGAAACTAATAAATCTCGCCTCCGGTTAAGACTAAATCTTGAGTGCTATAAAAGATATTTGAGAAATGATATTTCTTGGGAAGAGCAGATACCTATCTTGTTAGGTGAAGTGAATTACGAAAAGCGTCCAGCATTCTCAATTAATTTTACAATTGCAGATAATGCGCCAGCAGGCAACTATGCCATTACTATAAATCACTATTATAAATATTTGGATAAATGGTATTTAGATAAAAATGAAGTTAAAGTTCATGTAAATACTTGGTATGAAAAGGATAATTTTGGATATTCCCTTTTGTCATGGCAATCACTAGCTATTTGGTTAACCGTGTTGACAATCTTGATCACACTTATAAACCAATCAAAGGATCCTGTGCGCTGGATTCAAGCTGATAGGTTAAGACGTCGGATCGTATTGTTAATTTTTATATTACTAATTTTGTATGGTATTTTGAGATATATATTTTAAATAAATTATTAACGTTGATGTATCCTTTTGAAAAGTGGAATAGATAGTAATCGGCTTTTATAAGGCCAATTTATATCGACTATGTGTATAATCGGGCACTTTTCATTCAATAATTATATCTAGACAACGCAAAACGCTCATTCCTATACGGTATGATTTTGGGCTTGTTGAGAACTCATACCCCACCCTCTCGGCGAGAAACTCTGATCTTTGAGAAGTTAGCATTACTTGCCAGATTAGCAACTTTATGAATAACCTGCGTATAAAAACTCTAAGTTTTTATGTAATCCACGCTACCCCCACCCCGACGAGGGGGCGGGCGAGTCCGACGACGTGGCCTATATCCCCCTTGGCGGTGCCGATCCTCGCCGGGCCGGGGACGATCTCCTCAGACCTTTCCTTCACGGCCACCGACTCGGCCCCATCCCACGTCGTCGTGGTGGAGGGGGTCTTCGCCTTCATCTGCCTGCTGACCTATCAGCTTTCGTCTACTCCGAGAAGATCACGGCCCTGCTAAAAGCCGGACATGATCAAGGTGGTGTCGAGGCTGATGGGCCTGATACTGACCATCATCGCGGTGCAGATGATGATCCTGGGGATAAAGGGTGCGTTTTATTGACCGCCCAGCCCCAGCAGCTTGCTCATGCTTCGGGGATGGATAAATAAGTAGTTCAAAAGCGCGTTTTCATCTGTAGTAACATCTGTAGTAACATTTTTACCCGATGGTGCTTTCTACCAAGCATGGCCGATACGAAAAGAATCATACCTTGTCTCGACGTGAAGGTGGTCGACGGCCAGCCTTCCGTGGTCAAGGGTGTCAAGTTCGTGAACCTCAAAAGGCAGGGTGACCCCGTCGAGCTGGCAATGCGTTACGACGAACAGGGTGCAGACGAGCTGGTCTTCTTGGACATAACCGCCTCCCACGAAGGGCGGAAGACGATGGTGGACGTTGCAAAGCGGACCGCCCAGGAGGTCTCGATCCCCTTCGCCGTGGGCGGCGGGATAAGCACCATAGACGGCATCATTGAGATTCTGGACGCTGGAGCCGACAAGGTCGGGATGAACACCGCGGCGTTGAAAGATCCGGATCTCGTCAAGAACGCCTCAAAGGCTGTCGGGTCCGAGAGGATTACCATCGCCATCGACGCACGTCGCAACTCCGACCTCAAAGAGGGCGCGAACGCCTTCAAGCTCGAGGACGGAAGCGATGCCTGGTTTGAGGTGGTGATCTACGGGGGCCGAAAACCAGTCGACATCGACGCTGTGGACTGGGCCCGCCGGGTCGAGAAGCTGGGTGCAGGGGAGATCTTGCTCACCAGCATGGATCGGGACGGGACGAACGATGGTTACGACATCCCCCTGACCCGGGCGGTCTCTGAGGCCGTAGACATCCCCGTGATCGCCAGTGGCGGAGCTGCAAACCCCGAGCACATGCTCGAGGCCTTCAAGGAGGCGGGAGCAGATGCGGCGCTCGCTGCGGGGATCTTCCACCGCGGAGAGTACACGGTAAGTGGGGTCAAAAAGAGTATCTCCGGTCTCATGGGATCTCTGTAAAGCTCGATTGAATGGCTCAATCTGCCAGAGTAGAGGGTGTGGGTGGTGTGTGCAGCTAGCGATCTTCTCAGTCCCGTGAGATGGACGCTTAGGAGAGTGCCAAAATTTTTAGAAAATTGAACGGTCTCGCTTCAAAGCTATTCGTGTCGCCTTCCTTCTCGAATCGAAGTTAGCACGCCGTTTGAACGGGTTGGGCGGTGACCTTTCACCCAACAACTTCTATGCTATTGGTTTTAAGGCCACAGCTCAACCACTTCGACATCTGGGAGGTTTAAACCGCCAGACAAAAAAGCTCGCCGACTTTAAAATAGTCGTCACGCAATTCTAACTTTTTACTAGCTCTCTAATATCTTTAAAGATGTCTATTGTTATGGAAAACACTATGCCAACAAATAGCAGAGCCATGAAGATGCCTTCTAATATCATACAAACCAATTCCTATATACTCTATATAGCTATATATTCTATATATACTTTATGGTTTTGCCGGACCTCAGCTTTTTCTTTTGCTGGCCTGGTGGACGTATCTGGGCGTTGGATCTTCAGCGGCGCCCTCTGATTTTGTCTTCGTTTTATGGGCGGGATTCGAAACGAGATCTCAGGATAACGTTTCTGTTATCGGTCCCGATCAGATCCCTTCCATCCTCCGATTCGAACAGAAAGAACGGCATCTGATCTTTTCGTATTCCAAGAGATGCTTCAACCGGACGCAAGGCGAAAAGCTGCCTTTTCCTGTGAACCAAGGGGGTCTGGCCTATGCCATCCGTTCTATCCCGTCTATCCTGGAGAAAAACGAGATCCTGCGGGGAATTCAACAAATTCGATGCGTGGCCCGCTTTGAAGCGAATTTCCGGCTTTTAAAATGAGAGCGATCAAATTATGTAAACCCAATTTTATATTAAACTTAACGATGGCAAAAATCTTCGTCGATCAGCAGGCTTATATTTAGCGCAACTGTGTTTTGTCCCGGAGCTTCTGCAAGTCGTGAGGTTAGCATTCATGAGTTTTCTGATAGATCCACCCCTGCTAGTTTTGTCAGGCCTCTTCATCTACTTTGGAGGCAGAAAGCTTGGCTGGGATAGACATGCGAAGATTGTGGTGGGTGTTGCGATCGTGCTGATATTTATAATATTTAGCTCGCTCTTATACGCCGACATATTCCGGAGCGTCTTTCCCTTCTTCACCGGCATGAGCGGTTCCGAGTTCATGCTTCACTCCAACATCACAGGCATCACCAAGGAGGACGTCCCCACAGCCGTCGTGATATTTCTCTTCATCCTTTACCCGGTGTGGCTCTTCGCGGGATATGCAGCCGCCCTGCTTATCTCGAAGCGCAGGAGGGTCTCAAAAGAGGTCAATTCCATCTGGAACGTCAAGAGCCGAATTGACCGAGGCCCTTCTGAGTTTGCCGTGGCGAGAGATCCCGATGCCCAAAAGTGCGTCAGGGATGCAGTGGCCTCCCTTGGCGGCATCGAGAGGTTCGTCAAGAGCGGCGACAGGGTCTTCATCAAGGTGAACATCTGCGGCGGAGTGCCCGAGGTCAAAGGGACTTTTACGAGCACGGAGGTCGTCGATGAGATCGTCGATCTGGTCAGGGGGGTGGGGGGAGTGCCTTTCATCGGAGACGCCGATATGATCTGGAACAAGTTCTGGCAGGTGGCGACCGACTCCGGCTGGGTCGAATGGGCTAAAAAGAAGGACGTAAGGCTTGTGAACCTCTCCGATACAAAAATCGTCAACTTCGACTTCGGAGAGGATAGCGTCATCGGCACTGACAGGGTCTCAAAGGAGGTTGTCGATGCCCAAGTCATAATATCGGTGCCGACGATGAAGACCCACCTTCTTACTGGAGTCACCCTCGGCATGAAGAACATGTACGGCACCTTCCCGGAGGTGGACAAGGCCAAGTATCACCGCATGAAAATAGAGGAAGTCATTTACGAGGTGAACAAGGCCTTCACGCCGAACCTGGTCATAATCGATGGCAGCATAGGAAGCGAGGCGATCGGACCCCTGAGCTCCAGGCCCATGGACTTTCAGACGATCATCGCTTCCAACGACGTTGTCTGCGCCGATTCCATCGCCTCTCAGCTGATGGGATACGATCCCATGGAGGTGGAGCACCTGAGGATCGCCCAGGAACGCGGCCTCGGCGATGCTTCCCAGAAATACGATTTAGAACTTCTTCCCTACAGTCACGACAGCGGCAAGGACGGGAAGTGGGACCGGCCCGAGCCGAAAGTCAAGGATTTTTACAACTGGGGAATCGAGCTGATACTTAAGCTTCCGGGCTGGAGCACCCTCTTCAACGTCGGAGCCGACTTTTTCCTGTACGACATGGCGAGGCTTCCGGTCTTCAGATACCTCACCCCCGCCCTACTCAAGCTGCTGAACGATGCGGCCAACCTCCTCCTGAAAAGTCAGGGGGATACGGAAAAAGACAGGGTCAGGAGGAGAAACAACTTCTTCGTAGTGCTGCTGTTGGCGGAAGCGTCTCTCTTCGGGTTTTACATGGACGGGTATCTGATGCGGTCCCTCTTCTTCGACCTGAACTACCTTTTAGTCATAGTGATCTCGATCCTGGCCGCCATCAGAATGAAGACCAGAAACCTCTTGGCTCTTATCCTATCGTCGGTCTTGGTGTCCTTCGTTGTGGAGCATACGATCACCTCCGACGGGATCGTGACCTACAGCGGAAGCTCGGGTCCCTCCCTCTTCGTCGTCACGGGCTGGGCGCTGTTCATGATATCGATTCTTGGGATCTCGGATCTCTTGAGCCAATGGCTTGCGAGGCTTCGCATATTCGAAAAGATCAAAAGATGGCGATCCCTCCCCTTCGTCGCGACTCTCGCGGCCTTCGCCCTCTTCTTCTATCTGGAGGGGTATTTCGAAGTGGCCGGAAGGGGCGTTTTACTGATGTACGCTGTCATGGCCCTTCTCGGTCTATTGTACTCGAACAGGTGCTCCATCGACTGGAACACCTCTTTGATGGTCGTCAGCACGGCCGTCGGCGGATACATGGAACTATTGGGCACGTTTGCGGGTCTGTGGAGTTACAGCTTAACAGATACTATGCCCATCTTCATCACCCTCGCCTGGGCGATCAATTCGGGAACCGTTCACGGGATCGTGTCTCTGGCGGGGATCGATCTCTCCAGCTTGACGGCGAAGTGTTCAGCCGAAGATCGAATGCCGAAGTGTTTTAAGATGGGATTGCACCACTGAAGTGATCCCGGACGTTCAGAAGGAGGGGGTGCCAAGTCCCTGGAGAGATGTTGGCGAAAATCGCGAGCGAGGAAAATAGAGGACTTTGCCGGAGCTGGCCGAGTCCGCCGAAGATTTGAACTTAATCCTGAGGTCTTCGCCCTTGCGATCTCGATATCCTCCTCGGAAAAGTCGCAAAGCTTGTGGACGGGTCGTTCGACCTGTTGGTCGGCGGCCTTGATCAGGTGTTGGAGCAGGGCCCTTTCGTGACCGGCATTTTTCGCTGCGATTCATCGGTGCAGTTTGAGCACCTTCTCGACTTGGGGTCAGGCAGTTTTTCGGAACCCTCAACTGCCTATAATATTAAAGAATATATTATATTTACATATCATATATTATCATTTGGTCGATTCATCGTTAAATCGAATCTCTAAGAAGGCATTTAAGAAACTTATAAATAGCCTAAATCACACTTTGTGGAACTGCACATCGAGGGGTTAGTGTTATGAGTCTACAAAAACCTTTAATGGCGTTTCTTCTGGTGTTAATCTCGGCGCTGTTCGCCTTCGGGTCCTTTGCCAGCGGGGAAAACGTAGGTTGTCAGGGCGATTGCTCCAACTGTGACGGCAGCTTCTGTCGGGCCAATGATTCCGACGGCAATGTCACCGGTTGTTTGGGCAATTGCTCCAACTGCGATGGCAGCTCCTGTCAGGTCAACAATTCCGCTTGCAACGTCACTGGATGTCAAGTCAACTATTGCGATGGCAATGGCACTGGATGTCAGGCAGATTGTTCCAACTGCGATGGCAGTTCCTGTCGAATTGACGATTCCAACTGCAATGGCGCCGGTTGCCAGGGTTTGCAAGAAGGATCGTGCAACTTAATCAGCAGACTGATGTCTAAGATCACCGGTGCTTGAAGATGCGTCTGCCTGGATGTTCCGGCGCATCCTCCCATTCTTTTATGATGGCGGGCGTTATAAAAATTATAAAATTGAAGGATTTCCATCCTGCTGAATTGGCGGAGTCCTTCAACGAAGCGTGGGTTAGATGCAGATCCAGAACCACTCTTCGTACTCCGGAGAGTTGATGACCCTGGTATCTGCGGGAATGTGAACGTGATTTCCGCGAGATCCTCTGAACTGCGATGAACCGGCTTCGTAGACAAACCCGCAGCGGAAAAGGCTCTTGTCCTGGTTTATTCTGTCGACGAAATATGTTCGCACAACGCCAGTCGATCCGATTGAGTCGTGCCACTGGAGGTCGTAGGTGAGTTTGCCCTCATCGCCGAGGGACATTATGACGTCCATGGCGGTTACTGTTCCCGGCAAAAAGACGTCCGTTCTCAGATCGTGGGCGATCACTTCCGAGTTTTCGAACCGTTCATTGGTGGTCGGACCGTCGATGATGACTTCGGGAATGATCACCTTTCCGCCGTTCTGCTCTTTGCGTTTCGTCTCCTCAAAGAACGCCCGGTATTTGCCCTCGATCATAGATGCGTCATCTTGTATGATCCGGATGTACATGTCGTCTTTGTGAGGGTAGAGGTCCATTCTGAATGCGTTCGGCTCCGGCCACCCGCCGTCGTAGTACGCCATGTACCACCAGTCCATCTTTCCGTATATGGAATCGATCACATGGGTGTTCATATTTTCGTCGAAATGGTACGCCATCTCGATGTCTCCTCTTCTGTCCAGATAGACGAGGATGTCAAAGATGGAGAAATGGCCCGGCTGGAAAATGTCTTTTCTGACCGTCTCTATCTCGCGAGGGTCGTAGTCGAAGGTCCCGATGGAATCGATGGTGATCTTTCCAGATGAGGTGCTATCCGTATTGCTGATATTCCCAAATATATTATTTCCAGAAACGTCCACGGGAGCTTGCTCTTCAAGGCATCCACCGATGCATATGATGGCTAATGCTAAAGCAAAGAGGCAGATCAAGACGGATTTCTCGGGGGTAGATCTCATTAAAGTTTCTATTATGCGCTGCCCATTATATATCTGCGTATCTATTGGGGTGTCCACGTCTTAATTTTTGAACAATCTCTTCGTCCTTGCAACCACCCATCTCCAGTTCAGTGCGAAATGGAGAACGACCAAAATCCCCAGCAATAGGCCGCTTCTGTCGTGAAGCAATGTCATCTGAAACATAGGGAGCGATCTCGGGCTCACGCCAATTAACGCAAGAAATCCGGGATATTTGACGACGCCGGTGATGAAGCATGCTAGGAAAGAGACGACCAACCCCAAATCGACGAAGTACTTCATCTCAGTTCTGTTCATCAGATACCGCCTTCGGGTCCGTTTATTTTTCGATTATTTAATCCTCGTCATCGCTTGAAAGAAAGCTTGAGCGGGAAGCGCTTAAAGAAATGGGATGGAAGGCTTCCGATAGCTCCGGAGGCCTTCCGTCCTTCCATTCTCTGAGAACGTGCTCTCAGACTACAGGCGGGTGCCCGTAAGCTGGGAAGGTAAGGATGTTCCTGATGTTGGTCTGTGCCCGGTCGTCCTCTAGAGTCTGCGGAACGGAAATTCCCTGGGCTCTTCCCTTGCCGAACTCTGGGTGGGTGAGCTCGCAGAGGAACATGATCCCCTCAGCTCCCGGAATTATAGGGGATTCCGACTGGTAGTGTATGATTATCGGTTCCTCGCCGGTGTCGACGTTGTAATCGCCGAAGACCAGGATCGATCCTGTGGGGACGGCCTTTCCCGCCTCGCCACCCCAGGTCCCGTGGAGGGTGGCATCTTCAACGGTGTTGACGATCCATCCACCGTCGCGGACCATCCAGCCAACGCTAGGAGCCGCCATCTCTGAGACGACGTAAGCTCTGTACTCGTTTCTGGGGTCGAGCATGAAGCCGTTGAAGGTGGCCACTCCTTTGATATCGCAAAGCTCAGCCATCTGACAGGCGCCCTCTGGGCCCATGAACTCTTCAGATGTGGCATTCTCGTCGACCTCCTCCTCGAAGAAGTCGAGGCCGAAAGTGTCCAGGAAGTACTGCATCGCTGCTGTCCTGTCAGCTTCTATCCCGGTCTCGTTTCGTCCCATGATCTCTTTCTGGAAGTACATGTAATCGGGCGCTGTGAAGTTCGGATCGTCTAGGACGTAGACTCCGGCTCCCATGTAAGCCAGGAACTTGTCGAAGCGGTCCGGGGTGGGCGCAGCGCATCCATCATTCGTTGCGTCATCCATTTTCTCAGCCGCAAAGCCGGTCATGCAGAGGCTCAGCAGTAGCACAAACAGCATGCTATTTTTCACTAACCTCATTATCCTACCTCCAAATCTTTTGTCGTTTATGTGGCACTTCCATTCATGATAAATTTTGTGGCATGTTATAACTTCATCCGGGGCAAAAAGTTAATAAAACTGGATAATAAGATGATATAAACACGGAGGTGTAAAATGGCCAAAGAAGAAGAGGAATCCAAGTGCCCGCTCTGTGGAGAAACGTTTTCGAGCAAAGAGGAGTTAGAAAAGCACAAAAAAGAGCATAAAAAGTAAACTGCATTTTCTTTAAATTTTTTATTATTTATCTTATAGAACAATCAGATACAAATCCTCTCAGAAATTACATTCTAAACTCAGATGGTGTGACAAAAATATCAATAATTTTTGGCTTACTTTTTTTGAAAAACTTGAATCAAATTCGAAGGCAGATCTGAAAGCCCCGTCTGTTGCCACGCTGCCCCACCTGATCTTGTAGGTTAGTCCGCCCGGTGCGACGGCTTCCTTGACGATCGCGATCTCCTCCTAAGACAATCCGCGAAGCTCGCGGACGAGGTCGTAATTCTCTCGGTCTGTCGCCTCGATCTGGCGCTGGAGGAGGGTCTTCTCGGGGCCGGTCTATCGTCTCCGCAATCCTCCTGCGAGAGGTCGAGCATAATCTCTGCGAGCTTCACCATCTCATTGTGGGCTGGGCCAGAGGCTGCGGCCGTGGCGAAGGCTCAAAAGCCGAAGGCTGAGGCGCCGGGGCTGCGGTGATTCGCCGAAACATTTTTCGTCGTTGATGGCCGTCTAATCTCGAAGAGGGTGAGGAGATCGGACTGAAACGTATTTTGTGCGTGGTGGTTTTTCGATGTTAGCAATAGAATGGCTTGACGAGGGCGATTTTCTATATTCACAGGGCAAGTACGCTGAGGCCAACCAGGCTTATGACGAGGCCATCCGGCTCGATCCTGGGTATGTCAACGCCTGGAATAACAAGGGCGCAGCTCTCGCTGGCCTGGGCAGGCACATTGAGGCCATTCAGGCTTGCGATGAAGCCATCCGGCTCGATCCTGAATTTGCGCGGCCTTGGAACAACAAGGGCTTCGCTCTCAGGAACCTGGGCAAGCACATTGAAGCGATCCTGGCTTACAATGAGGCCATCCGGCTAGATCCTGAGTACACCAGGGCCTGGTATAACAAAGGCAATGCTTTCGAAGCCCTTGGCAGGACATCTGATGCCAACACAGCCTATGCCAGGGCAAAAGAACTGGAATTGAGCAGATAGGCTTATCACGTCGCTTCCTCCTCGATGGCGACCTCCTCCTCAGACAATCCGCGAAGCTCGCTGGATGTGGCTGTCGTATCCGCCTATCGGTACCGTCATAGATTCGGGCGCTG
>Ga0209121_10002728_pt1 | contig 17620 bp, 10 predicted proteins | sample Cruoilmetagenom3_FD_187292 | JGI IMG/M metagenome (GOLD analysis project Ga0209121, IMG submission 187292) | Oil polluted marine microbial communities from Coal Oil Point, Santa Barbara, California, USA - Sample 3 (SPAdes) (version 2) | ecosystem: Environmental > Aquatic > Marine > Oil seeps ... | reverse complement strand
ATTTCATTTCCCTGACCGAGAGGATTTATTTTCATTATTTCTTCAAGTCTCTTCACGGGTATCCCTCCGGATTTTCCTATTACCCATGAGCCTCCAATGTCATTAATATCCATTACTGCAAATTCCACACAAAACCTCTTTTTTAATCTTTGTGCAACACCGTCAGGTTTATCGGGACCAAGAATGACACATCTTTCAAAAGGTTCAATTGGGGTTGTGTGTGCTGCATCTATCATAGCCGCCTTTTTTCCTGCTACTCTGTAAAAGATACCTTTTACCCCAAAGGGTTTTGTTAATGCGGATGCGATTGCGGCGATAAGAATTCTTAATGAACCAGATTCGTTTACTGCACACTGCATACTTTCAGGACTTCTCAGTCCAACACCATAAGGAACCTTTGCTACATATCTCCACAAAAATCTTGCTATGTATCCAATCCTAATCTTTTCTTCGGGAATTGCCCTGTTTTGTGTAATTGCAAGAGGACTTTCTGCAATAACAACGATATCATCTTTTTGTAGAAATTTTTTAACATAAACTTCTACAATATCCTCTATTGTATCATTTTTTGTAATCAGTTTTGTCCTGCATGGGTAGAGTGTGATCTTCATCTTCCTTCTTTTCCAATTCGAATTTTTCGCTGAATTTTTTATACAAATTTTTCAATTCTTTATTATCATTAAGATGAAAATATTTCAAAAACTCCGGGGTCGTAGCATAGAGCATAGGTCTTCCTGCAGTGTGTAGTCTTCCCTTGATTCTTAGTAACCCTATATCAAGGAGATGTTTAACAACGCCATCACTCGATACACCTCTAATAGATTCTATTTCAGGTTTTGTTATCGGTTGAAATACAGAGATTATGGCGATAACCTCGAGAGCTGCTCGTGATATGTTATACCCCCTCTCCTCGTCGGAGAGTTTCCTGATAAGATAATCGTATTCAGGTTTTGTAAAGATCTGGTAACCACCCTGGATATTCTCAATAAAAAGTCCTTTCGTCGTATAATATTCCTCTCTGAGTTTATTAAGTGCTTCAATAATAACATCGTCTTTTTTCAAGTCAAGAGATTTTTTTATTGAATTGATACTTAAGGGTTCCGAAGATGCAAACAAAAGGACCTCTATTTTCTTCTTTAATTCATTCATTTATCTATTACCTTTTCATAAACTGTTTTCCGGGAAGTTGTTTAACCAAACCTTTGATCTCGAGGGAAAGTAGAATACTCGACACTTTTGATGAAGGGAGTTTTATCTTTTCAATGATATTGTCAATCAGTATCGGTATATCATTCAAGGAATCAAATATAATCTTTTCACTTTCGGTTAATGCTATCTTGTTCACCGATGGTGGGGGGGTAAAATCCTTTTTTTTCAGGAAAGGAAATTCTTCAATTATGTCATTTACACTAACGGTTAGTTTTGCTCCTTTTTGTATCAATTTGTTTGTGCCCATACTTGTTTTTCTTTGAGTATCACCGGGGATAGCAAACACCTCTTTACCCTGTTCAAGTGCCCATTTTACTGTTGTGAAGGTTCCACTTCTCATCGTTGCTTCTACTACCACGATTCCAAGAGACATCCCGCTTATGAGTCTATTTCTCTGAGGAAAATTAACTGCAAATGGTTCAGTTCCAAGTGGAAATTCTGAAACGACTGCACCATTTTTTATTATCTGTCGCATAAGTTTTTTATTTTCTCTCGGGTATATAACATCCAAGCCTGACCCAAGAAATGCAATGGTTCTTCCTCCTGCGTCTATCGCAGTTTCGTGCGCTACTGTATCGACTCCTCTCGCCATCCCACTCACAATGGTAAAATTCAAATTTACCAGGGAACGGGAAAATTTTTCTGCCATCCTTTTTCCATAATAACTTGCAATGCGTGAACCAACAATTCCTATCGAGAGTTCATCTTCTTTCGAAAAACTGCCCCTTACATAAAGAATTGGGGGAGGATTCGATATATTTCTCAAAAGATTAGGGTAATCCTGATCGAGTATTGTGAGTGGTTGTATGTCATAGTCCTGGAGTTTTTTTTTATAGTCGTTTATATCAATCTTTGTTTCCTTAATACTTTTGAGAATTTTTTCTGATTTTGGTAATAGAGGTGTAAGTTCCTTTATTTCCTTTTCATAAATCAGGAATGGGTCCTTAAAAGAGAGTATTAATTTTCTCAAACTCTCCTCGCCGATACCTTTGATAAAACTAATTTTAATCCACTCTATGGTTCTTTGATCAATTGTAGGAATTTTCATCTACAATATCCTTATAGAGACCTGTATCTATTTTTCTAAGTTTTTCCATAATAAGTTCCTGGAAATCAGCATCCTTTTTTGAAAGGTAAGATTCTACAAATGTCACTCTGTCTTTGTTAATTATTAACATTAATGCTTTCTCAGCAGTGAGTTTGACTCTTTCGCTACTATCCTCAAGAAAAGAGACTAAAGGGTCGAGGCAATCAATATCTGCAATGTAGCCAAGTGTTTTGCACACGGCATCTCGAACATACCAGATACCCTCTTTTGTTTCTTCTAATAGTGGAGGTATAATATCTTTACCAAAACCACTGAGTACCTTTGCTACATAGTTTCTTAAATGCCAGCTTTCATCGTATAATAATTTAATAAGGTTTTTCTCTACACCTTTTTCCTTCATTTCTACCATTCTGTTTACAGCTTTTATCCTTTTCTTTATATCGCTACTATTTAAGTCTTTATATAAACTATCTACATTATCTTTTTTATTTATCATTTGCACCTCCGATTTTTTTTATAACCTTCAAGATTTTTTTAAGCATTGTCTGTAAACCTGTTCCCTTCAGTGCTGATATATGTAAAACCTCTTCATCCAACTCGGGTATTTTTATTCTATCTTCTACGAGGTCAATTTTGTTTGTAACAATAACTCGGGGATATTTTACAAGTGCACTATTATATGTCCTGAGTTCGTTCAGGATTGAAAAATAATCTTTTACAATAGTCTTTGAAGTTATATCAAATAGGATGAGTAATAACTTTGTTCTCTCTATATGCTTCAGAAATTCAAATCCAAGTCCCTTTCCAGAGGAAGCTCCATCGATTACTCCCGGTATATCTGCAAAAGTCAATCTTGTGAAGTCCTCGAATTCAACCACACCAAGATTGGGACTGAGTGTTGTAAAGGGATAATTTGCTATTTTTGGAGTAGCACTGGATATTTTTGCAAGTAAGGTTGATTTTCCGACATTTGGATAACCTACAATGCCAACATCGGCTATAGATTTTAGTTCAAGAATTATCCGCTTTTTTTCACCTTCTTTACCTTCGGTAGCAAATTCGGGAACTCGATTTTTGGGTCCAGCAAAATGGATGTTTCCTTTGCCTCCCTTTCCGCCATAGGCGACTATTTTTTCATCATCTGGAGTAACAAAATCGTATATAATTTCGCCTTTTTCGTCAAGAAGAATTGTGCCAGGGGGTATCTTGATTATTATATCCCTTCCATTTTTCCCATGCATATTTTTCCTTTTTCCATTTCCACCGATACCTGCTTTTATACTGGGTGTATGCCTAAGATGATAGAGATTATTACTATTTGCATCGACCTTTAGAATTATATCACCACCCTTTCCACCATCACCCCCATCTGGTCCACCCTTTGGAACAAATTTTTCTCTTCTGAAACTTACTATACCATCTCCACCTTTACCGGATTGAACAATTAAATAGACCTTATCTATGAACATTCGCAAAACCGTTTTTGAGTCTTTCAATACCCTCCTCAAGGTTTTCGAGAGAAAGTGTATAGGAAAGTCTTAGAGATTTATCATCACCAAATGCTGCTCCTGGAACAATAGCAACATTGTAGCTATCTAATAGATACTCTGCCATTTCAACAGAGCTCTTTATCTTTTCATTGTAAAATTTACTGACATCGAAGAATATATAGAAGGCACCCTTTGGCTCAACAAAAGAAATATCCGTAATTCCCGAAAGGAGTTTTATAACAAGTTTTCTCCTTTTATCAAAAATAGTTCGTATCTCGTTGATGAAAGATTCTGCATCCTCGAGTGCAGAAAGAGCTGCATACTGCGAAATGGACGAAGCACCAGAGGTTGTGTGTGCCTGTATCTTTGAAGCACCTTTTATGATGGGAGGAGAGGCAATAGCATACCCTAATCTCCAGCCTGTCATAGAGAAGGTTTTTGAAACACCGTTTACAACCGCAATATTATCGAGAGGTGTATCGGTAAACATAAGCATGGAATTCGATTTTTCATCTCCATAGACCAACTCATCATAAATCTCATCGGAGAGACAGAGGATATTTTTTTCCTTTACTATTGAGGCGATTTCTTTAAGTAGAGAAGATGGATAGATGGCACCTGTCGGGTTGGATGGAGAATTGAGAATAAGGAGTTTTGTCCTTTCCGTTATTGCTTTTTCAAGAGATTCGGCTGTAAGTGTAAATCCTGTTTTTGTTGTATCTATAAATACAGGTTCTGCGAGCGAAATCTTTACTGTTTCCGGATAACTTGCCCAGTAGGGAACGGGAATTATAACCTCATCTCCAGGACCACATAGCGTCTCAATGATATTGGATATTGCCTGTTTTGCACCCGTTGAGACAAGAACACAATCTTCCGATAATATTATCCCATATTTTTTCTTAAACCTTTTCACAATAGCGCTTTTCAATGGTTTAATACCTGCAACAGGTGTATATTTTGTATATCCTTTATCTATTGCTTCTTTTGCCTTTTCCCTGACAATTTTGGGTGTGTCAAGGTCAGGTTCCCCTGCTGAAAGATTGATAATCCTTTTTCCCTGTGAAGTGAGGAGTTTCGCTTTTGCATTTATTTGCAGGGTAACGGAATCCGATAGATTTGTCACCCTATTCGAGAGTTTCATATCAATCCTTTCTTCTGAATTTTTCTTTAAGGAATCTATTTACCACGGGAGGAACGAAGTGTGAAACATCTCCTCCGACCGAGATTATTTCTTTTATCAGACTTGAACTCAAATAGGTGTATGACTCATGGGGTACGAGAAATATTGTTTCTACATCGGGCGAAATTTTTCTATTCATCAGAGCCATCTGAAATTCGTATTCGAAATCGGATATTGCTCTTAAACCTCTGATAATAACATTTACATCTCTTTCCTGAGCATATTTTACAAGCAGACCATCATAAGAATCTACCTTAATATTATTCATTCCCTTAATGGATGCCCTGATCATTTTTTCCCTTTCCTCAATCGTGAAAAGGGGATTTTTTTCGCCATGATAAGCAATGAGAATAATAATTCTATCAAAGAGTTTACTGGCTCGTTTTATAACATCTAAATGTCCCTTTGTTACAGGGTCGAATGTTCCAGGATATAGAACATTAGACATAGCTTTGCCTTTCAAAGATAGAAAGGAGAGTATCACCTATTTTCACAACTCTATTTGCCCTTTTTTTTATTTTTTCCCTTACAGAATGCTGAACAACAAAAATACCTTCTCTGTCAATTATACTAAAATCTATACAGTTCATCAGTCTACTTATTTGGCCAGATTCATATGGTGGGTCAGCAAATACTATATCAAATATAAAAAGTTTTTTCTTGAAGAGTTTGAAAAGGCTGCCCGTTACCTGATGACGGAATATTCTTCCTCTTTCCTCAAAACCTGTGGTTTTTAGATTCTTTCTGATAATCTTACATAGTTCAGGTGCTTTTTCTACGAAACAGACCGCTTCTGCTCCTCTTGAGATAGCCTCTATACCAATATTTCCAGTACCTGCATAGAGGTCGAGGAAATAGAGTCCTTTGACATTTCCCACTAGATTAAATAATGTTTCTTTTATTCTACTGGCTGTTGGTCTGGCGATATCATTGTATGATATTAATCTTTTCCTCTTTGCATCTCCACCGATAATTCTCATAATGAATTCCTTTTTTCTATTCTATAATCGATTACATATCTGTTTATTTAACTATTTTATGCTAACATAAATTTCCAAAAATGTCAAGAAAAAGGTTGACACCCCAGTTCCATTTTAGATTGAAAAAGATTACAGATATTTCTGTGTTAATCAGTGGTAGGAAAGGCAGCATAGGGCATAATAACAGCAAATTAAAAATTAAAAGTTAAGTCTAAACAAACCAAACGGCCGTGTCCTTCTGTGGCTAAAAATGTTTTGGGTGTGGTGGGTAAATATAGATATTTCTGTGTTAATCTGTGTAATCTGTGGTTAAATGTTTTTGGGGGTGGTAGGGAGAATTAAGAATTTGTGTTCTCTATGTCTCTGTGGTTTCAAATGTTTTGGTGAGGGGTGGGTGGTTAGCGGAGGATTGCCATCTTGAGGGTCTTGGTTTTTTCCTTACCTCCTCGTTTTGCTTTAAATCGATAAAAATATACGCCGTTGGCGAGAGGACGGTTTTTCTGGTCGTTCAATTTCCATGTGATTTCATTGTAACCTTCCGACACATTGTATCGGGTAAACTCCTTTATTAACCTACCTCCAGCGGTAAAGATTTTTAATGTAACCTCTTCCCCACTCCTTGAAAGATGGTATGCAAATATTGTCGAATCGAGATAGACAGGATTGGGGTAGTTTCCTATACCATATATATCGAAAGGAATAGAGACATCGAAGGAGAGGGTATCAAAACCCTGATTACCATTAACATCGTAAGCAGATACGATAAGCGTATAGGAACCGTCCTCTAAATTATCCGAATATTTGAGAGGCAAAGCCCTTATATCTTGCGGGTTTTTTGAATAGGTATAGTTATTGGATTCTACGGTATCACCATTCAGTGTTAGCGTTATTGCTTTTGTAACGACATCGATTCCATTTCTATCCGTTAAAACAGCAGATGCACGCAATTTCTTTTCATAAATAGTAGAGTTTATGTAATCCGTATTTTCTATCCGTGAGGTAATTTTGGGTGGTATAGAATCTCCATTATAAAAGAGTGCATAGGAACCTGTTCTCTTTGTTGCTTTTCTATAGGATGAGGAGTCCTTGAGTGTTTTTCCCACCGTTGCCCATTTGTTATAGTCATCGAGATAGAGATAAAGATAGGGATAAAAAGAGATTGAATCCTTTAATGTAAAACTTAAAAGAAAGGAGTCAATAAGCACATCCTTTGTTAGAGAGATATTGTATGCCTTTGTTGTGTCTCCATCTATTGGAACAGGGCTTATATCCGGTTCGAGTAAGGGTTTTTTTATACTATCGGGTTCTATTACTAAAACGGTTTTTGATGAAACCCTATTCGGTGGAATAGTGCAATAGAGAACCGAATCAAATGATTGAACCATTCCACCTGTTCCACTATCCGGGGTAACAGGGAAATGGTCGACCCACAGATAAGTTGGGTTGTCACTGCTTGAATTGTTTGTTTCATTACCTTCCTCCACCCAGTTGTCAGGGTCTATTACTGCGTAAACACCGTATTTATCAAAGGGTAGATGGAAACCTGTCGTTGCCGTTCCTATACTGTCTATTTTGAGACCGAGTGTATCGTAACCGATTGTATCGGGACCCATTCTTCGAATAACTTTTTTTGTTCCCTTATCAATAGATGAATTGTTTTCGGAATCCATAGTAAAGAATCCTATTCTGAAGGAGTCAGCCCGGGTTTCTCCACTATTCTGGATATCTACCTTAATCTCTACGATTGAATCGCCATCAAGGTATATGTTTTTGTTTACAAAGGAGAGTTCCGCAAGTGCTGTTATGTGATAGGTGTATATACGGGATGTATCTATGTTTCCTGATGAATCGGTTGCATAGAGTTTGAATTCTACCGTGGTATTGGGTAATTGTGCAGGGATGGCAGAGGATGTGATAAATGTATCATCCATATATGGAATCATAATTATTTCTTGCCAGTTGGTGCCTTCCTTATTCTTCCATTTCAGGGCTGTCTGGATTAGACCATCCGGGTCGAATATAACTGCTTTTACGAGAACCGAATCCTTTTTTGTAGGCTTTTCCGGGACGAGCCTGACGCAAGAAATATTTGGCTGCTCTATATTAAAGCGTTCGTAACCAACTCCGTCTATACCATTACCCCTGAAATAAACCTTTACTGTTCCTTTGCCTGGTTGTAAGGTATCCGATATAAGAGAGGAAATGGTAAAATTACCGGAATTAACAGAAGAGGTGATTTTTTTGAATGCTGTGTCAATCGTCGAATAAAGTGTTATAACCGCTTCCCCATCATAAGAACCATGAACAAAACCCTGTATATTCAGGGTATCACCAGCTGATAGTGAAGGAGGGAAAAGGGAAATATCTATACTTACTGTGTCTGGAAGCGTGAGTTCTATGGACGGGTCTCCAAGAAGATTATATGTGAGGAGTGGATATTTGTTATTGGATGACGAATAGTATGTTATTTCACCATATGCTAAGAATTGTCCGAAATAAAGAAGATTTTTATTGAATATTCCTTCGTAAATGGATTTTGAAAGCAGGTAGTTGTAACCACCATAGGTAAGACTTCCTGGACCATAGTAACCTATACCTCCACCATTTGGTGCAAGAAAAACGGTTTCACCTATAGATATGGAATCGGGATGTGGCTCATCAAAAAATCCATTTACGCAACTAAATGCAGTCCAGAAGGGCATCCTGTCGAGGTTGGTCATTCTGTATATGTCTTTTGATACGAGAAAATCGCCGCCACAGAGTATATCTCCCCCACCATGTGAAAGGAAGTTGACAAAGACAGTACCTTCGTTCATCTCCTTCAGAAAATCTTCCCTGTTTTTTCTGGGATGGTAACACCTGCTCGGGTCAAAAGTCAAAGGTAAATAATCCTTAATAATCGTTTCCATACTATTATAAGAATTGTAACCAGCTGTCCCAGAATCTGCCACGAAAACAAGGTCCCTTTTCCATTCATCAAGGTTTTGATAATCCGCATAAATCTTTGTTTTTTCAAAAAGTCCTAAAAATTCGTAATCGGTTCTTATGGGAAATCTCCCGATGAATATATCAGGCAGGTAATCATCTCCACTAACCCTTGCATAGTATTCATCGTCAGCAACAGGACCCCATAAACCCCAGTACCAGGAAAGGTGAACAGGAACCATATTGCCTTGATAGCCTTTTAGTCCTCTGTAATCGTAGGTTCCATCACCAAAGAGCAGACAGTAAAGAGGTGGCTCCGTATAGAAATCGTATGCATACTTTATGAATTCCCTGATTGCATCGGGCGATGGTATTCCATAGTTGAACTCGTTGTATATCTCGTCCGTAGTAACTACCATACAGCTAAACCCGTGTGCTTCCTTCCAGATACCGTAATTTTCCGCACTGTTTCGGAGGGATTTATCGGTGATTATGAGACATTCCGCCCTGTTTGTCGCTGTATGGAGGTCTCTTGGCTCCACTTTCTCTATACTTAAAGGTTTCTGTTTTTCCCAGATGGGTACTACGAAAAATTGCATCCCTTCTGTTAGGTCTCTATCCTGAAAGATAAATCGGTATTTTGTATTTCCTGCTTCCTGGTATATTTCTTTTTTGAAATTTATTATCCTCGATACATTTCTTTTGTATATAGAGACATCGGCAAAATCATAATTGTTGAGCCGGTATTCATAAGTAGTATCCACTATTTCATACGGTGTTTTAAATGTGATGGTGTTATCATCCGTATACAAAAGATGATTATATGATACCTCGAACCAGTTTAAGAATAGACCATCTATGGAGTCTATAGGCGATGACATTATAAATGTAATGGTATTCCTCCCGTTTTGAAGCAGTGCTCCGGAGATATTTCCTATATTAATGTTGTACGGACTCTGTCCCCACCAGGTAAACTCACCAAGGTAGGATGTGTTGAATAATACCTGAACCTTGTGTTGGTTGGCAGTCGTTGTCAAACCATGGAGCATTATGGAGAGTTCAAAATATGTAAGTGTATCGGGTGATGGAATCGATATGTTTACCTGCTGGGTATCGGGTGCATAAAGTTTGTGCCAGAACCAGGAATCCGTTGTATCTACGGTGCTTTCTGAAAGTCTTGCAAAGATACTATCACTTTCGAAATGGAGTCTATCCCTGAAAGATTCAGGAATTATAGGGTCTATTGTATCCGAAGGAGTTCCATCCTCTTCCACCATCCTTTTTCCAAGGCTATCTCCAAACGAAAGCCAATAGATGTTTTTGTCGGTATAGAGATTGAAATATGTTTGCTCCCCACCTATACGTTCAGCAAAGAAATCTATATAGTCATCGGTATTGAATAGGGAATCCGCTTCACCTTTAACGAATATGGGAATTTCATAACCTTTATTTGAGATATGGATAGTCTGGGGAATTACTGCTTTCGGGTCAATACCTGCATTTATAAGGTCATTGTAATTAATCTGGTAAATTCCGTCATTTGTTGTAACAATCTTGTATACTTCATCCCTTTGTCGTAGTTTCGTCACTTTTGGTAATTTATGGGGTTTCAGCCATAGTTTGCTCTTCTCATAGTTAATGACAAGTTTCGAGAAGAGCATTTCGTACGGGTTATTCCTTTTAGGTATTCGGATAATACCTTTTTCATCTTTACCTTTATGAAAATCTATTGTAAGGATTGCTCTTTTAATGACTACAAGACTTCTTTTCTTCGGATTATATCTGAATGGATAAAAAAGTACTGAGCCGATTCTGTGGTCTCTCAAAAAACCTACTTCCTTATATGCATATATCACTTCGGGATAATAACTATCTTTACCGTAACATTTATCCATCATAAAATTATTACTTTTTGTATGTCCAAGGGGAATGGTTTGAACAGGTTCAACAAATGGGATATTTTTTGTTTCCGTTTCGATATTCCTTATTGTTACTTCAAAACCTCCCGAAACAGGTAAACCCAGGAGAATGGTTACAAAAGGTAATGCTGGCTTTCCAATCTCATCGCTCAGAAGTGCACCTACCATATTCAGTTTTGAGTATTCGCTTCCATCTATTGTCGTTGCTGTAACTTTATAGTTCTTTAATTCGAATGTTACTTCCATACTCTTCTCTGAGGTGGTTTTTACCTTTAAGGAATAATCCTTCTCCATCGGTAGGAGAAAGGATGGAACCGAGAGTAGAAGAAAAAGCAGAAACATATTCGTTTTCATAACCCAGTTTTGTCTGTATTTCGGGAAAGATGCATAATCTGTGTTCATTCTATCTTTATTATCTTCCTAACATTCCCAGCATTTAACATTTCACTTTTCACTTTCAACTTTAAAAAATAGATGCCGCTTCCTACTTTTTCCCCTTTATTATCCTTCCCATCCCAGGAGATAACAGTAGGCAGTAAGGAGTAAGCAGTAGGCAGTGAAAAATCTTTAACCATACGACCACTTGCATTATAGATTTGTAGTTGATTGTTGACCGTTGACGGTTGACAGTTTTTATCTGTGAACTGTGAACCGTTAACTGTTAACCTGATAACTGTCTTTTCCCTGAAGGGATTGGGTGATATGGTCAGATTGAAGAAATCCCTCTCTTCCGGAATAATAATATGGATGGGTTTTGAGTAGTGAACATCTACTCCATCTATGCTCTGCAGTATATATGTATATTCCCCTGAAAACAATGTTTCGAACCATACAATCCTGTTCTCCTCGATACTATATGGGACAGGGATGGGATGTGTCCCATCTATTCTAAAGAGATGTAATTCGGTTTTGGAAAGGGTAGCACTTATTCTAATACCTCCTGACATAACCTCTTTTTCAATTGAAGTGGAAAGTCTATCTATTACAGGGTTGTATCTTCTGTAAAGTATGTGTGGAGAGGTAAAAATGGAGTCATCCGCACAATCATACCACAGAAGATGAACAGCACCATCCCCTGTGCAGGTAATGTGTGGTGATGTCGAGAGGTTTTCTTTCTCCGAGACATTTTCTGCTTCGCTCCATACCCCACTGACCAGGGTTTTATGAAATATCTCATAATTCCCTTCTCTGTTGTCAGACCAAACGAGATGGATTATACCGAATGGGTCGGATGTAATCTGTGGGTATAGTGCTTCTCCTGCATTATCTGTTACAGGTATTGGTGTCGACCAGTTTATGCCATTGAACCTTGAATAATAGACTACAAAATTTCCAACTACATCATCCACCCAGACAAGGTGCAGTATGCCAGAAGGGTCAATAGAGATAGAGGGATTCTGACCCATACCTTCGCTCTGTGTAATCCTCGAGGGGCTGGACCAATTTCCTCCGTAATAGGTAGAGGTGTAGAGTTCGTAACCATTATTTTCCATCTCCTCCCATACTGCATACACGGTTTCACCTAAATGGGCAATGGTTGGGAATCCTGCGTAGAAACTGGTAGAGGAGATTTTTTCCGCAGCTGACCAGTTTTCACCATCGTATATCTTACAGTATATTTCATAAATACCTGTCCTATCATCCTGCCAGACGAGGAAAATATTTCCCGCATCCGTCAAGGTAATTACAGGAACCCTTGAGTTTGCAGTATCTCCCGATAGATTTGTAACATTATACCAACCACCGCTGTATTTCCGATAAAATATTTCAAAATCTCCGGTTCTATAATCCTCCCATACAATATGCAACTCACCGTTTCTTACGGCTATGGATGGATAAGCGGATATGCCGTATATGCCACCAGGACTGTTTACCGAAACGAGTTCACTGCTTCTCCAGACCCCATCTATTTTTGTCCTTAAGAAAACATTATACCATTCCTCTGTCCATATAGCATAAATGTTGCTACCCTCTGCTACAATGTTTCTCGCTCCATTATAACCTGTTCTGCATCTATTGTTTCTATCGTTTATTATACTGTCATGCAGCCATTCTCCAGCTGCACTCTCTCCTATAACTAGTATCGCCAATATAAAAATTAATCTTTTCATATTATTACTTCAAGAGGATTATGGTTCTTACGATAGTATCCTTGTCAGTTTTTAATCTAATAAAGTATATGCCCAGTGGTAATCTCTGCTTATTATTTGTTCCATTCCAGATAATTCTGTGGTAACCTGCTCTTTTTTCCCCTTCCTCAAGATTTAGAACTTTCCTACCAGCTACATCATAGAGATTTATGGAGAGTTCCATATCCTTCGGTATACCGTAAACAATATTTATTCTATTTCCCGGATTTGGATAGATAGAGCTGATAATGGTTTTTTTGGGAATGGGATTCTCTAATGAAATTATACCCTTTCCTTCTCTGCTCTCATTAAGAAATGTTAATCTATACGAGTAATCCAGTTTTCTGTTAAATGAGTTCAATGCTATTTTTGCAATCTCTTCATCTTTTATTTCATTAAGGGTCCCAAAACTAATAAGTATTTTTTCATGCCCTGACTTTACGAAGAAAATATCGTTTTCCTCTAAGCCTGCTCCCCTCTCTACAGTAACAGAATCTACAAATCCCTCAAGGATGATTTCACCGCCAGCAAGTCCTTCTATGATTTTTGATTTAACAACGAGGTTATTTTCTTTAGATTCGAACCGCAGTAGTGAATCAGGGTCATCCCCCTCGATTTCATCGATTTCCCTATTGTCAACGGACCAGTTCCACATCATAACGAAGATGGCAAAATCCTCAAAGTCGATCATACTGTCCGGTATTAATTCATAATAGGGAGCGGTTCCTTCACAGGGACCGGTCTCTTTTGCAATATTCTGTGTATCATAAGCATTCTTGAAGACCGCGAAGTCTTCAGAAGTAATTATACCATCTTCTGTATAATCACATACGAGACCTGTATAAAAACTCCAGGCATATTCATCTGTAGCATCGGGAATACCGTTTCCGTTTCCATCGAAGGGGTTTCCTATACTATCCCTGATCGTCTCTTTAAGTGTTACTGTTACGGTATCGAGTGCGGAGAACGAGGGTGGAATGAAGATATATCTATTGCCACTGTCTCTTTCAATCCTAAAACTGTAATCTTTTCTTCCTTCTATCTCAACTCCCGAAATAAGTGTTGTAACCTGCATCGGTGCTGTAAAGGAAATTTCCACAGAATCAAGCCAGTTAGCAAGACCCGCTGGAACAGGTTCTGGAGGGTAGGTTTCCGATACCTTTGTTAACCTGGGTGTTAAACAGAATGCGTTGCTACCAACAGAAACATTTCCCGTTCTGTCAAAGGAGAAACCACTGAAGTAGTAACGAACACCAGGTGAAAAATAATTGTTTATCCATATTTTATGGAGCGTATCACCTGGATTCGATGTCAGGTTATAGAGTAATTTTCCGGAATCCGGGGCTATTGGATAATTATTCTTACTATATCTAATCATCACGCTTTCGAGGTCAGGGTCTGTTGGATTGAACCACAGAAGTTTTATTGTATCAGGGAAAAATGATGTTGTTATGAAACCCATTATTGTGTCCGGGGGGACTGTATCGGTATATGTGCAGAAAGAATCCGATATGCCTGTTGAGAAATTGGGGACAGTATCCCTGGTGAAGAATGTAAAATAGTAGGTCGTATCAAGTAGCACACCACCAAGTATTCTTGAAATCTGGGAGTTTGGTGCCAAGGAATCATCAAAAAAGAGTGTGCCCTGGTTAGGGTTTTGTGGAAAATCCGTTAAATCATACATTGCCCTTACTCCTATAAAGTCGGAGTCGTTTGGTGTTGTAAAACGAACCTCTATTGTATCACACCAGGAGACAAATGTATCGATGGATACCTCTTCCGGGGGAATGGTATCGGGATAGATACGGAAAGAATCCGATATGCCTGTTGAGAAATTGGGTATTGAATCCTTTGAAAAGAATGTGAAGTAATAGGTTTTATTGACTGTAATATCTCCAAGAATCCTTGAAATACTGGAGTTTGGAGGAAGTCCTTCATCAAAAAATAGTTCACCATCATTTATATTTTGAGGTATGTGTGTAGTGTCGAACATTGCCCTTACTCCTGCAAAATCAGGGTCAGAGGGTGTAGTAAAGGAAACCTCTATGGTATCACTCCAGAAATTGAATGTATCTACGGAAACATCTTGTGGTGGAATCGTATCACTCGCTGATATAGAGGATATAAGATTGGCTTCGGAAAAATTGTCTGCATAATCGTAGGCAAAGAGAGCATAGTAAAAATGTGTCGAATCACCGGGAAGACCTATGTGGTAAAAGGAATCCGAGGAACTTGGTTCCATCTCATGGTTGAGAAGTAATGTGCCGCTGTAAGGGGTGGATGGAAAGGTATCATTCCTGAAGAGAAGGCGTGTTCCCATATAGTCCTGTTCATCAGGATTGAACCATCTAAGTATGATGAGTGAATCCAGGGCTTCAACTGTAAGATGGGAAACAGGTGATGGTGGAATCGTATCCTTATACGAGGAGTCTATTCTGAAACTGTAATAATCTGCGACAGGAATTATTCCGCGTCTCGAAGGTCCTATTTTTGTAGCAATTCCAGGGGTATCAAGACTATCCTTATATATAGGAAGGTATGGGTCTGTTACATCGAGGACCGTAATACCTGAAACATCTGAGGCAAGAAAAAGAAGATTATTCTCATAGTAAATATCGTTCACGGGTGTCGGGATAGGATAGGTATTGATTAAAAAAGGATTTTCTGGGGATGTTACATCGTATATCATCACACCGCTTTCATCTGTCCCTACAAAAAGATATGTGCCATCTGTTTCAAGTGTCCTGGAAAAACCAATACCAGTAATGGTATCGATAATAGAAATGTTCTCATTCTCTTTTATGTTCAAAACTCCAAAACCTTTTAGTCCAAGTGATACAAAAGCAATGGTATCTTTTATGGCAATGTCGTATGCGTTCCCTGGAAGGTTTATGGAATCGAGCAGTACAGGATGATTTATCTCTTCTACGGAGATTACTTCTATGCCTGAACCTCCGTCGGCAAGAAAAAGTTCATTTCCCCTTTTGAGAATAAAATAGAGTGTTCCAGGTGTATCGTAGGATGAGATTATTATCGGATAATAAGGGTCAGCCATATCTATGATGAAGAGCCCTCTTTCTCCACAGGAAAGATATGCGAACGTATCCCTGACATAGAGTGACCGGATTTGCGTGAGTGAATCAAATATAGAAATAAGCAATGGATTATATGGGTCTTTAATGTCGAGGGTGATTAAGCCTTTCCCCTCAGAAGCAACATAACCGAGAGAGCAAGTAATAAATCCATCTATTACCGGATGGATTGAATCGAGCATACAGAGTTTTGAATAAGCAGGCATACTGAAGAGTTCTGCCATTGAATGTTCACCCGTGTAGATAATATTTCCATCCGTTGCAGGATGCAAGGAATGGGTAGATGTTCTGAATCCATTTTGAAATAATGGATTTGATGGATTGGTTACATCAAAAACATAGATACTGTCGGAGATACCTGTTACAAAGAGGAGTGAATCGTAAAGGGAAAGATAGAGGAGATAATCACTCATTGGAAAACCACCTATTGAATCGGGAGAAGAAGGTTCTTTTGTATTGTAAACCTTTAATCCGTTATTACCGCAGGCTAAATAGAGAATCGTATCCTTTCCAGCAATGTCGTTGACAGGGAAGTTTGAATATGAAGGTGAAACCTGAAAAGGATTGCTGGGGTTACTTATATCATAGATTGCAAAACCTTTGTTGTTTGACAATCCTGCAACGAGAAGTGAGTCTTTCATATAAAGGCCCTTAACCTCGCTATTGAGGGGAAGCCGTCCCAATCTTATAATATTTCCGCCGTATTTGAAGATTGATATGCCATAAGGTTTTGTTGATGTGGCAAAGATGGAATCCCTGACATAAATCTCTTTAAGTTCGTTTTCTGAAGAAAAAGAGGAAAGCAGGATAGGATTCTGAGGCTGGGTAATATCATAAACCTCCAGACCGAAAGCCCCATCGACTGTATATAACAAATTTCCCTTTATAGAGATATCACAACAGAGATTAGGAGTGTCTATATAATGTGTAATCAATGGATTATTTGGGTTTGTAATATCATAAATATTTACACCCCTTCCCGATGCGGTAAAGAGAAAATTATTTCTTATATATCCATCGAATAATTGTCCTGTTTTAAGGGAAATGGATAGATTCTGCATAGGGTAAAGAGGGCTTATCAAAAATAGTAAGATTGAAAAAGTGTAAAATAATCTTTTATATTTCATTTTTAACTCAGTAAAGAGTATAATTTCTGCAACCCAAAAAGTCAAGAGAAAAATGTTATACTAAACACTGACATTAAGAACCTTTCAAAAAAACCTCAAAAAACCTTGACAAAGGGATTAAAATGTATTATTATATAAGATAAGAGGTGATATTATGAAGTATCTTTTTATAATGAACACATATTGTGCATATAAACGCAGAGCAAGCCCTGTGTAATAACATATCTACTCCAGAACGGCAATGGTTGGAGTAGCGAAACCCTGACTTTCATCAGGGCAGGCTTGTTTCGCGCAAAAAACTTATGGCAATCTCATACTGACAAACAGAAGTTGACAGTTAACAGTTGAGAGATAAGAATTTACGATTGATGAGAATATGCGATTGCTTCGGTAGAAACACACCCCTAAATCCCCTCTTTTTAGAGGGGACTTGAGGCACTCGCAATGACATAAATCCTATCGTCATTGCGAATAAACCAATCATATTTGCAGGTGAAGCAATCTCGCAGTTAAAGACC
>Ga0209121_10002727_pt1 | contig 17622 bp, 21 predicted proteins | sample Cruoilmetagenom3_FD_187292 | JGI IMG/M metagenome (GOLD analysis project Ga0209121, IMG submission 187292) | Oil polluted marine microbial communities from Coal Oil Point, Santa Barbara, California, USA - Sample 3 (SPAdes) (version 2) | ecosystem: Environmental > Aquatic > Marine > Oil seeps ... | reverse complement strand
AAATTTGGTCCGGTCAATCCAACATAAACTCCTTTGTGGATACCAATTTTCTCCTCGATAGCTATCCTTTTAGTAAGTTCAATTAACTTTTTGTCGTAAGGCTCTGACATATCGGGAAAGCGGGGACCTAACCTCTCATCGTTAGGTCCAATAAGAGGATTATTTCCGGTCAAGTTAATATGATCAGTAATAATCATTAGATCACCAGTTTTGAAGTTAGGATTCATTCCTCCGGCAGCATTAGATTCAATCAAAAGCTCTACTCCCATTTCCTTCATTATCCGGATGGGAAAAGTAATTTCCTCGAGGGAATAGCCCTCATATAGGTGAAATCTTCCCTGCATAGCCATTATCATTTTACCACTGAGTTTGCCCAGGATTAGATTTCCCTCATGACCAGGAGCAGTAGAGACAGCAAAATAAGGAATATCACTATAGGGAACTATCGCTTTAACCTCTATCTCCTTGGCTAAAATTCCTAATCCTGTGCCTAGGATTATCCCTATTTTAGGTTTAACCTTGCTTTGACTCTCAATGAACTTTTTAGCTTCTGCTATCTTTTCTCTTAATGACATGATCATCTTATAGCTCCAATCTCTCAGGCTGTTGAGCTTGATGCGGATGTTTTTCTCCTGGATAGACCTTAAGTTTTTTGAGCATTTTCCTACCCAGTTTACTTTTGGGGAGCATCCCTCTTACAGCATGGCGAATAATCATTTCTGGTCTTTTCTCCAGAACTTGCTGGTAAGTTCTCTCCTTCATCCCTCCTGGATATCCAGAATAATGATAATAGATTTTTTTTTGCTCTTTACCTCCGGTTACTTTTACTTTCCCTGCGTTTATTACCACTACAAAATCGCCCACATCCAGATGGGGTGTATAGATTGGTTTATTTTTGCCGGACAAAACTTTAGCTATCTCAGTGGCCAGTCTTCCCAGAATTTTACTCTCTGCATCCACTAAATACCACTTTTTTTCAATCTCTGCCGCTTTAGGTATATAGGTCTTCATATCCAATCCCCTTATATCAAATAAAATCAGTAGCGCCACGGGGATTCGAACCCCGGTCTGATGGCTGAGAACCATCTATCCTAACCCCTAGACGATGGCGCCATAAGGAATCCTCGCTCTCCTTTACAATATCTTTTGCTCTGTTCAACCTATATTCAGCTAACTTTATCCTCATAAAGCGATTCCTTCTTTTTCTACATTTTCAAAGAAAAACGAACCTAATTCCTTATTTTTTTTGTATTCAAATAGACTGTATAGAACAGTAGATATAGGTAAGTTATATTTAATATCATAATCAACCTCTATTTCTGCAATTATATCTCTAAGCTTCAAAGTCTTTTCCTTAACGAGCACAAATATATCTATATCTGAATCCTCCTTGAAATCACCCCTTACTTTTGAGCCAAAAAGTCGAATAGAGATAATATTATTGCCTAATCTTTTCCTTAACTCTTTTACAAAAGACTCTATAACCTTCTTTTCCTGGTTATTCAAATAGCTTATTCCCTTCTCTATCATTACCTCTTGACTTCCTTTCCAAACTCAAATGATCGCAATTTACTCACCAGAATCTCTTGTATTTCGTGCAAGCAATCATAATATGTTTGCCACGAAAAGTCAAATGCAGTGGGGGTAGATGTGTCGGGAAAAGCTTTAGATAACCAAAATTTATTATTTTGTTCGAGTCCTGTTCGGCTCCCCGGATTTATCAATAGATAGGACTTTTCGGAAAAAGTTCAGGGTTGGTGGCTGGACATTAATAGGGAGCGTCAAAAAGGAATTTAGGCTATGTTATTAGGGGTGTTGGGGATGATTTTTAATGAAAGAAATGCTTTTTAACTTCTGTGCTTTCTCGATCTTGGCCCATGAATCACGCAAGGGTACTATCCGATTAAATACTAGTGCTCCATCGCGTGAATCAATGGAATCAACGCAGAAATAGCCCTGTCTTAAGAACTGATATCTACTTCCCAATCTTGCACCGGCTAGACTTGGTTCTACCCGGCATGAAGTGAGTTTCTCCAACGAATTCGGATTTAGATTAGTTTTGAAATTTGAACCATCCTTCACATCGTATGGGTTTGCTTTTATAAAGAGATGATCGTAGAGGCGCATTTCCACTTCGAGAGCGTGAGCCGCCGAAACCCAGTGTAGTGTCCCCATTACCTTGCGCCCATCTGAGGACCAGCCACCTCGTGTTTCTGGATCATACCTGCAGTGTAGCTCGATCACTTTTCCGGTTCCCTCATCCTTAATCACCCCTACACATTTGATATAATATGCGTGTTTTAGCCGCACCTCACGACCCGGGGCCAAACGGAAAAACTTTTTCGGTGGGTCTTCACGAAAATCATCTTGTTCAATATACACTACACGTGAAAAAGGAATCTTCCGCGTTCCCATACCTGGATCCTCGGGATTATTCTGGGCATCTAACTCCTCTACCCGATCTTCCGGATAATTGTCTATGACCACCCGAAGTGGATATAGCACCGCCATAACCCTCGGGGCCCGCAGGTTCAAATCTTCGCGGATGCAGTGCTCGAGCAATGCGATATCGACGATGCTATTACTCTTAGCTACTCCAATACGTTCACAAAAGTAACGGATTGCCTCTGGTGTGTAGCCGCGTCTGCGCAAACCCGATATTGTAGGCATCCTTGGATCATCCCATCCGCTCACATACCCTTGTTCTACTAATTCCCGAAGTTTCCGTTTACTCATAACGGTGTAGCTGAGATTAAGACGAGCGAACTCGATTTGCTGTGGATGACAATCAACGTTCAATGCGTTAAGTATCCAGTCGTACAACGGGCGATTATTTTCAAATTCCAGCGTACAAATAGAATGCGTGATGCCTTCGATGGAATCCGAGAGACAATGGGCAAAATCGTACGTAGGATAAATGCACCATTTGTCGTGAGTTCTGTGATGCGATTCATGTCGAATGCGATAGAAGACAGGATCCCGCATATTCAAATTTGGAGAAGCCATATCAATCTTTGCTCGAAGCACGTGAGAGCCATCCTCGAATTCTCCTACCCGCATCCGCTCGAACAAGTCCAGGTTTTCCTCGACAGAACGAGTTCGATACGGACTGTTCTTGCCAGGCTCAGTCAAGGTGCCGCGGTACCCTCTGATCTGGTCTGTGCTCAAGCTGCAAACGTACGCCTTCCCATCTTTAATTAACTGCACAGCGTACTCGTATAGCTTGTCAAAATAGTCAGATGCGTAGTACAGATGCTTGCCCCAATCAAATCCCAGCCATCGAATGTCTGATTTGATGGATTTAATGTATTCAATGTCTTCCTTGCTTGGATTGGTATCATCGAAGCGCAAATGACAAATACCACCTTCGTTTTCGAGGGCGATACCAAAATTAATGCAAATGGACTTGGCGTGTCCAATATGCAAATAACCGTTCGGTTCTGGTGGGAATCGGGTCACCACTCGGCCATCGTTTTTATTTGCCCTTACGTCTTCCCTGATAATATTTCGGATAAAGTCAGGAGGGCGAATAGAATCAACTATCGTCATATTCGTATTTTCCTTCTTATTTTTCTTTTTACTGCAGTGCCCTCCAGTGCTCGGAGTTTTCATAGCTTCTATTCTCTTCCGAAAAAATTGGCTGGGGGAGGAGGATTCGAACCTCCGCTGCGAGATCCAGAGTCTCGTGGCCTACCACTAGCCGATCCCCCACCTTTATTTCGCTGCTTTTTTAACATCTCTACTGCTCTATCGATCCTTCTTAGAACCTCATTTTTTCCTAACAATACTGCCAGTTCAAATAAACCTGGTCCTTTCATCTTTCCAGTCAAGGCAACCCTAAGAGGGTGAAATGCCTCTCCTGGGGAAAGAGAAAACTCACTGGCTAAATCTCGAATCAGTCTTTCTAGATTTTTCTCGTTGAAGAAGGGAAGACTCGTAATTCTTTTCCTCATCTTTTTCAGTAGAGGAGGAACATAATCCTTCCTCAGTCTTTTTTCTACCGAAGTCCGATCATATTCAAAATCGGATTTAAAAAAAAAGTCAGCCAGACTGGTGATTTGAGACAGAACCTTAACTCTTTCTTGTTCAAGCTCTGTCACTTTTAAGATTTTTTTCCGGGTAAGAGGGTCTATCCTTTTTTTTACCCAGTTTTCTCTTCTGAGATAAGGAATCAAAAGGTCTACCAGCTGGGTCGGTTTCAACTTTCTGATATATTCTCCATTCATCCACTCAAGTTTCCTGGGATCAAAGATAGCTGCACTCTTTCCCACTCTTTCCAGACTGAAACTTCGGATAAGCTCTTCCTGGTTAAAGAACTGTTGACTCTCTTGGGTAGACCACCCTAAAAGGGCTAAGTAATTTATCATGGTCCAGGGAAGGTACCCTTTTTCTCTATAATCAGCGATGGAAGTTACACCGTGTCTTTTGCTTAACTTGGTCCCATCTCTACCTAAAATCATCGGTATATGAGCGTATTGCGGAATCTTAAAACTCAAAGCCTCGTAAAGCAGCACCTGTCGAGGAGTATTAGAAAGATGGTCGTCACCCCTTATTACATGGGTTATTTTCATCAGAGTATCATCAATTACATTAGCAAAATTGAAAGTGGGTGTTCCATTGGACTTTAATATGATGAAATCACCCAGCATTTTAGTCTCAAAGCTCACCTTACCCCTTAACAGATCCTCCACGTACACAGTGCCTTCCTCGGGTACTCTGAATCTTATGGTGGGAGACCTTCCCTCACGCTCAAATTCTTTTCTCTCACGGAGTGTTAAGTTTCGACAACGGCCATTATACTTAGGAAGCATACCCTTTTCCTGCATTTTCTTCTTACGTTGTTCGAGTTCCTCAAGAGTACAATAACAGAAATATGCCTTTCTTTTTTTTAAAAGCGCCGAAGCATAGTTTTTATAGATCTCAATTCTCTGGGACTGGAAATAAGGGCCGTAATTTCCACCAATATCGGGTCCTTCGTCCCAGTCTAATCCAAGCCATTTGAGATCTTCAATCACAGATTGAGAAAAACCTTTGGTGGAACGGACAATGTCAGTATCTTCGATACGGAGGATAAATTTGCCCCCGCTTTGTCTGACGAACAACCAATTAAAGAGAGCCGTCCTTGCTCCCCCAATATGCAGTCTTCCCGTAGGACTGGGAGCAAAACGGACCCGCACATTCTTATTAATTAATTTAGCCATCTCTCTTTTTCCCAGAGAATCTTTCTTTCTGTCGTGGTATATTCATGATCAATTGGCTGTTCATCCAAATTTGAGGGAAACCTGCAACCCAGCTAAAGAAAAGAGATTCGATATGAAATAAGTCTGTTTAATAAATACGCCCGGACGGTCAGTATGAGCCTCACTTATTTTTATGCCGATCGGCCCGACGTCCCTTCTTTCTTTTGTGTTTGGCAATTTTGGCTTTTTTTCTTCTTTTGTCAGAAACCATTTGCTCCTCTTTTTATATAAGTTTTCATTCTCTGATTTTAGGGAGAATAGGCAATTTGTCAACCTAGCGAGATTTCTCAGTCTTTATTCGCTGAATCTGTGCTTTTGCCATACTTCTTTTCTCTGATAAAGGATAGCGAGAGAGAAGTTCTTCATAGGTTCTTAGCGCCTTATCCTTGTCTCCTTGCAGCTGCTGGCACCTAGCCAATCCCAGAAGGGCCTGGGGAGCTAGTGAACTTTCAGAATATTTCTCCAGGAACTTCTGGTAACTCCTGATAGCCTCCTTATAATTCCTGGATTGCTCATAGCTAGAGGCTAACTTTATGACCACCCAGGGCGCAAAATAGTCATCTGCATATTTATTTTCGAATTTCTTTAAAACCTTCGTAGCTTTCTCGTATTCTCCTAAAGAATAAAGACAATTACCCAGATAGAAGATAACCTCTTTTTTATTCTTAACCCAAAAATTGGATAGAATAGCTTCATAGAAGGTCTTTGCCTTTTTTAATTTGTCAAACCTCTCTTCTCTTTTTTTGCTATTTTGAGCCTGCTGATAGTAAGAAATGGCTAGTCGAAAATTTTTCTGTGTGATTTTGTTAACGTGAGCCTGGAAAATAAATACTGCTACCAAGCAAGCAATTACCGCAGCTACCAATAAGGCATAAAGAATGATTCTTTTCCTACTCATTTTTGCCCTAATCGAAGACCACATCTGTTTTAAATAATCATACATCTAGTGAACTCCTCTCAATATTCTCAGTCTGCCCCATGCTCCCATTTTTTTCTCCTTTACGATTACCCCGCCCCGGATAAAGGGTATCTTCCGAACAAATTCCAAACCCTTTTGGATGCTTGCCTCATCTTTTACCAGATTACCTACGGCGGTAGCAACTGCATCGGCTAAAGCAGTGAAAGGAGAAAGAATAATTACTGCATCTGCCGTTCCCAGGCTCTGGGAGTGACCAAAAGTTCCCGCCGAACAGCAGATACCTAAAGGAGTATCCTGAGGTTCAATCTGGAGGGCGATTCTTTTTGAAAGCGGTGAATCTCCAGCATATATTCCTACTATTCTTCTTCTCTTCACTTTCATGAATATGTCCCCCCCATTTTCCACTATCACCTGATCACAATAGTTCAAAAGCTCCTTTCCCACAAACTCCGCTATCGCCCCGGCTACCGTAGCCATTGGCCCTACTCCAGCCTCACGGCCTGCCTCAGCCATAGTTCTCACAATAGGTGGCATCCCCTCTTCAAGTGGAAAAGGTTTAAAGGTAGTTCTGAAGACGGGATTTCGATAGATATACTGTTCGATGTCCTTCCGACACCAGACCAATGTCTCTTCGGTCTGTTTGGGTAGTTTCCTGCTAGCTAAAACGAAAAGATTACTTTCCTTAATCTCTACTTGAAAAGAAAATAGATCCCTTGGTGTGATTAGCTCTCTGTACACGAGTTCTTTCTTCATTTTAGCTGTCTAATGCTTTTGCTACCCGGTCTAATTAACGATACTCCTTTTTTACATAAAGGACATCTAGCTTGAGAATAAGTCTTTATTTTCAAACTTAACAGACTCTTTGGCTGAATTTTGATCTTTCTTTTGGTCATAAAGGCTATTTTATTGCAGCTTCGGTTAATTAAACACCCCACCCCCACAACTTCTCCTTTACTCTCCTCTACCACCTTTATAATCTCCTTGACTGAGCCACCCGTAGTAATCACATCCTCCACTACCAATACCTTTTCTTCTGGATTTATTCTAAATCCTCTTCGTAAGATGAATTTTCCCTTATTTTTCTCAGCAAAGATAGCCCGTGCTTCCAACACTTCAGCTACCTTTTGACCTACCACAATTCCTCCTAGAGCTGGACTTATGACAACTTGAGTACCTTTATTCCTGAAAAATTGGGCTAAAGATACACACAACCTGGTAGCCAACCAAGGATATTGAAGAACCAAGGCAGCTTGAAGATATTTTGCGCTGTGTAAACTTGAGGAAAGTTCAAAATGGCCTTCTAGCAAAGCCCTCTTTTCCTTAAATATAGCCATAATCTCTTTTTTGTCCAATAATTTCACCCGGGTAGTTCCATACCTACTGCTTTCTTTATCAGATTTTTTAGTCTTTTCTCGGCCACTCCAGAAAACTCTCTCGTAAAATCCGGGACTATAGTGATGGTCAGGGAAGTTTTTTGTTCACTAATCTCTTCGATCACTTCCAGGCAGTCAGCAGCTAAGGATTCAGAGATAAAAATGACCTCATAACCTTCCTCAGATAGCTTACGAATAATCCTTCCCGCCTCTTCGGAAGTCTTGCAAATAACAGCATTTATCCCTATCCCGGAAAAAGGAAGACAGGTTTGTTTATCAGCAATGATTGTTATGTTGGACATAAAGTCGCCTTCCAGACTTCGATTCACTTGATAGTACCAGAAAAATATTAGTATTCAACAGATTTATACACCTATCGAGGGACTTTCCCCGCAGGAGCCTTATATCAGTCACCTTAACGAGTCTTCGAGTTGAGGAAAAAGAAAGACGTGTTGTCTGAGGAGCGAAGCGACGAGTTTCACGTCTTTCCCGAGACGAGAAGACGAGTAGAAACAATCCAAAGTCGATATACAGCGACGAAGGGGAAGAGTCCCGAGATATTTCTTGACAAATATGGACAATGTGACACAGTTAGAGAAATCAGCTTTGCTGAATTCAGACAACTTCCAGATACGCATGAGGAAATAATATGACCAGCAAGACCGTCTGGCGGAAGTTTGTAGTAAAAATAACCAACTTTTTAGGAGGTAATTCATATCTATGTGATAGTTGTGTACATGATTACCGCAGCTGTAATGACCCTGATCGTCCCAATGTCACCAGATGCCCGAATTATAGAGCACGTTACTGACAACCTAGCTCGAGCCGATTATTTGTTCGGCCGCTCTCTCGGTAGATACTCCGGCTAACTTTTCCCGCAAAATTACTCTGAGGCGCTTTAGTTCCTGTTTTTTAAGGAATATGTAATTAACTAAAGGTTCTCTTCCAAAAGTTATGTAAAAGCCTCGCCCAGTGTGTTTTAAAATGAGCTTGTCCAAGTATCTATCCAGACTAAAAAAAGACCGTTTTTTGTCCCACTCCTCAAAAGCTGCCGCCACTACCTCTCTGAACTCCCCACCCGGAAACTCCAGGATTTGCGATTCCTTTGGTTGGTAGGCTAATCTGAGTAGATAATCTTTATCCAAACCTCCTCCCTTCATCAAAAAATCTCTCAGTAATTCTCTTTCTTTACGCAAGAATTGAATTCTGAAAAATGTCTTTATGTTGAAACTGTCAATCTGGAGTTGAATCAGTTTCCTAAGAAAGGGGTCAGAGTATTCTTCAACCTTTGAAAGCAACCATTGGAAGAAGCGTTTATCTAAAAGATTGTCTAGAAACTCGGGGTGAGGGTTTCCTTCCACTAAGGGAAAAATTTCCTCTAGTAGATTTGCGACCTCAGAGGAAAGAACAGCAAAATTCTCTTTTTCTATTGCCTCTTTAAGAGCTTCTACAGTTTGCGTTCCTGCTTGAGATAAAGCCGGGGGTACAGATGATGAGACTGCCAGGGATAATTTTTCCTGGAAGTGTATCTTTAGCAAGATTTTTAGGTTGTGGAAATCATTCTCCAGCCAAAATAAGTCTGTCAGATCTGGCTCAGGACAAAAGCTTCGTAGCTCTGCATAAGTCCTTTTTGACTCTTCTTCTAGTCCTGCCTCAAAGTCCTCCTCTTTTTGAACTTTCTTCATTGACTCAGAGTAGGGGAAAAGTTTACCCAGGATTTGCAAAATTTCTCCTACTCCACCGGCTTGCTTCATTCGAGAAAAATCAGCTTCTCTTAAAAGACGGACTTCCAAACCTCTTATTCTTCCCGTGGTGTAGGCATAACGGGTGTCTTTGGTGGGTATAGTAAAATAGTCCGAGTTCATTTTTCTTTTACCAAACTCATTACCTTTTGAGCGATTTGTTGTGCAGATTGCGGGCAGGCAAAGTCTTCTATATGCCTCTGCCATTCCTTCAGATAAGAAGAGTCGTTCAAAAGACGGCCAATTAAGCCAACTATATCCTCCTTATTCTTTAATTCAAAAGCAAGTCTCTTTTCTAAAAGAAGTTCCTTATTTCTCCTTTCCTGTCCGGCCAGAGAATCGACAATTCCCAAGGGTAAACGTTTGGCCAGAGCTTCTGCAGTAGTGAGCCCTCCTGGCTTACTAATTAGTAGGTCTGATATTTCCATTAACTCATCGATTTCCCGTGTGTATCCAAAGACTTTTAAAGGTAAGTCCAACTTAGATTGCATCCTTCGAAATTTATTTCTTAATCTCCGATTTATTCCCGTCACTACTAGAAGTTGAATAGGAAGATGTGAGCTGGCTAAACCAAGCACAATCTCCTTGAGCGATCCCATTCCCTGTCCTCCTCCCATCAAAAGGACAGTGAACAGATCCTCTTTTATCCCCCATTTTTTCTTTAAGTTTTTCCTACTTTTAGATCTAGAGATATTAGGAGAAATAGGAATGCCAGTAATTCGGATTTTATTTAGAGGAATTCCTCTTTCTACTAGATTTTCCTTTAATGTCTCGTGAGGCAAGAAATATACATCAACCTCGTTATAGAACCAGTAAGGATGAAGGCAAAAGTCGGTAGGAACAGCAGCCAACAAATAATCTAAGCACTTCTTTTTCTTTATGATAGAAGAAAGAGCGCAGGCTATGCTATGAGTACATATGACAGCTTGAGGATTAAAAGGAAGAATGACCTCTCTGTATAATCGTAGGTAATTTGTGCGATATAAAAAATTCCTTAAAGCATAGGTTGACCAGTACACCTCTTGGCTATCCCAAATAAAATCCCAAAACCAGGGTGTGAGAGTAATTATGGCATAATAGAGACTATCCAATAAGGTCCTTAAGAGGCGATTTCCGTGCTGAAACAGGTTCTCTCCCCGTACTTCCACTTCTGGATAAAATTCCATAAAAGCCTGTTTAATGGCTTCCGCAGCCTGCCTATGGCCAGAAACAGCCGATATATACAAAAGCAGAACTTTCATTTTATAAATGCTCCTTTAGGTTCTAAGAGAAGCCAGTGGTCAGGATAGTAACGAAGATAGTCCTCTACAATTTGAATAAAACTGTTTATGGCTTCTTGTAGATCCCTTTCCTCACTCTCACCTTTCTTTACCTCTAAAGGAGCTTCAACAATTCCCCTTTGTCTCCCATTCCATCTGTTCCTGATGATAAAAGCAGGGGTAATCACAGCCTTGGTCCTTCGAGCCAATCTGAATGGCCCTGAGGGGATATCAATCTCCTGACTAAAAAGTTTTGCTTTCATTGTCTGCTCTAAATTTTCATCAGCAAGTATGGCCAGAATCTCATTTCTTTTTAAAACTTTTATTCCCTCTTTTAATCTAGTCAAGGGAATAACTTTTATCCTCTTTTTTTCACGTATGTGGTTAAAGAGCCTATCTGTGCGCTTGTTCTTGTGGGACCTTACCAGAAAATTTACCTTATATCCGGAGAGAGCCAAGCTGAGCCCACCCAATTCCCAATTACCAAAATGGATTGACAATAGTATCACTCCTTTTTTTTTAGAGAGAGCACAATCGAGATTTTCGACCCCGAGAGGCGTAACCATGCCAAAACATCCGTTTTGATCTAATCCAGGTAGCCAAAGAAACTCCCGTAGATATTTAGCAAAATTACGGTAAACGCCAAGGGCAGTTTTTCTCACCAGAGGATCCTTCTTATCTTTACCCAGAACCAAGCAAACGTTGTGAATCACTGCTTTTTTATACGATCTGTATTTACCGACGGGGATTAGGAAACAAAGATCAGCCAATCTCTTAGCTACCCAGTAAGCCAACGACGAAGGTAAAAAACAGGAAAAGAACTCTCCCACTTTGTACAAGAGATAAACCCACACCTTGTGCTCACTCTTTAGTATATCTTAACACTAGGGTCTTGCTACCATACACTAGCAGCCCTACTCCGGTGAGGTAGAAGATACTCTGAATAGGTAGCCATGCACCTAATACTGCGGCTACCCAGATAAAAAGTAGAAAAGACGAGTTAATTATTACCTCTAGGGCAGAGAAAACTCTACCTCGAATTCTATCCGGGGTCATCTCTTGAGTCAAGGTGTAAGCGGCTATCATAATAGGAGAAGCAATAAATCCGATAATACCCACTCCCAAAGACAACGAGAAAAGAGACTTGCTTCCTCCCAGAAGAACAGCACAAGCTCCAGAGGTAAGGGTTCCTCCCACAATAACTTTTTCTCGCTCAATTTGTTCTCCAAAATGTCCATAGATTAGAGATCCAGCTAGCATTCCTATTCCAAGGAAGGCAGCAAGCACGCTCAGGCCAATAGTTCCTAAATCTAGAGCCTTAGTGACAAAAACTGTAATTAAGAGATATCCAATACCACTGGCTCCCATGAGGATAAATAAACTTGTGGCAACAAATCTAACTCTTTTTTTCTTTCTGATGAAGTTTAATCCTGCCATGAGCTCTTTGGCCACTCTTCCAATTCCTCCTTTACTCTCTTCTGGAGGATCCTCTTTAATCCTGATAGTAAGTATAGCCACCCCAGAAAGTAGAAAACTAAGTGAATTAAGATAAAAGCTCATCTTTGTTCCTGTCCAGGCTACTATTATCCCCCCTACTGTAACTCCCCCAATCATAGCTATCATGCGGGTAATGTTGGAGAGAGAATTGGCAGCAAGGAGCTCTCCTTTTTTGACTAGATTGGGGATAATTGCCGATTTAGCGGGAGAAAAGAAACAGGTTACGGTGAATACCAAGAATATAACCCCATAAATGGACCACATGCTGTCTGTATAGTCTGCCAGAAGAGGGATAAGTAAAATCAAACCAGCTCGCAGAAGGTCAGCCGTAATGAGAGTTTTTTTACGACTCCATCTATCCACATAAACTCCGGCCAGAGGACTAAAAAGTAATAGGGGGAGAGTGGAAAAAAAAAAGAGATTTCGCATTACCGGGACAGAATGGGAGAGAGAAGTTCCCGCTGTTTGTCTTAAGTATAAGCCTACCAGGGCCATCTGAGCTAGACGGTCCCCAAATTGGGAAATGACCTGTCCTATCCAAAGAGCCAAAAAATTCACATTTTTTAAAACTCTAAGGAGACTACCTTGTGGTTCCATTTATTTTCATTTTTTTTAAACCTATCATATAGCCCATCCCCTGTCAAGCTTCATAGTTCATAGTTGATTGTTCATTGTTCGTTGTCTTTATCGATGAACTATGAACCAGGAACTCCTAACCGCTTCACGGGAAAGTCCCTCGATATGCGTATAAATCTTCTAAACACTAAATACTTTCCTGTACTATCAACAATTATCTGGAGACTCTTGACAGTCGCTCTTATTTTTTTATCCTATGAAAAGTAGGAGATATTAATGAAGGGAGAGTTAACTGTTAAAGCAGCAGCCAAGGTCAATCTCTATTTAGATGTGCTGGGAAAGCGGAACGACGGTTATCACGAGATCGAGTCGATTATGCAGTCGGTAACCTTGTATGACAGACTTGTTTTCAGACCTCTTAAGCATGAAATCACAATCTGGTCCGATAATCCTAAAATCCCTTTAGGAAAAGAGAACCTTTGTTATCAAGCTGCTGAACTTTTTTTAAAGAAGACAAAAATTAAAAAGGGGGTTCGAATCGAGATTTATAAAAGTATTCCTGAAAGATCAGGGTTAGGAGGAGGTAGTGTTGATGCTGCGGCTACCCTGTGGGGGATGAATGAACTCTTTGAGACAGAAATCCCTCTCCTTGACCTCTCAAAATTGGCTAAGTGGTTGGGAGCAGATGTTCCCTTCTGTTTGAAAGGGGGGACATCGCTCGTTAGAGGGAAAGGAGAGACTCTTATTCCACTTCCTCCCATAAAAGATGGATGGTTAGTCTTGTTAGATCCAGGAATTCCTATCTCTACTTCTTGGGTCTACGAGAAAATAAGAGTGAGATTGACAGAAAAAAGATTAAGCGCTAAACTCCTTACTAATTTAGTCAAGAAGCAAGGCTTACTTGGAATAAGCACGTTTTTATATAATAGACTAGAAGAAGTAGTTCTTAAAAAGTTTCCCTTAATTAAAGTGATTAAAGAGGAGATGATCAAGGCAGGAGCAAGAGAGGCTATTATGACCGGGAGTGGATCTGTTGTCTTTGCTGCAGTAGAGAGAAAGGAGGAGGGTGAAAGGGTCCTCAGCAAATTGAAAAAAAGGGGAAGTGTCTACCTGGTGCAACCCACAGATAAAAATCTTAAGGAGGGTTAGGGTGAAGATCTCGGAAGTGAAAATAAGGAAGGTTGAGGGTAAAGACAAGTTTAAAGCTTGGGCAACTATTACCTTTGATAATTCTTTCCGTGTCCACGGACTAAAGGTTATTCAAGGAAAGAATGGACCTTTTGTGGCTATGCCCTCTCGCAAATTGCCCAATGGAGAATTCATAGATACAGCCTATCCTCTTAATGAAGAATTAAGAGAAACAATTCAAAAGGAAGTCCTTACAGAGTATAGCCGGGAAGAAAGCTAAGATACTTATCGATTATTATCCTCTCTTCGGGCCTTGGAAAAAGTGAGCCCTGAGGGCTCATTAAGATAGGAAGTACGTAACAATTTCATAAATTTTGATGCTAAGGAAAAAACCAAATGAAAAATTTTAAGGCGGGATTTGTTACTTTAATAGGTAAACCTAATGTAGGAAAATCAACTTTAATCAATCAGTTAGTAGGAGAAAAAATCGCTATTACTTCAACTAAGCCTCAAACTACTCGAAATATCATCAGGGGAGTGGTAACCTTTGATGAAGCTCAGGTAATCTTTCTGGACACACCCGGCATAATCAATCTCACCCAGACCAAAAATCTGGTGGACAGGCACATGATAGAGGAAGCACTCAAGAGTCTAGAGGGAGTAGATCTAATAGCGGTAATAGTGGAACCCTTTACTGCCTCACCCGAAGATCGGTTTATTTTAGAAAATTTAAAAAATATACATAAGCCTGTTTTTCTAGTTATCAACAAAATAGATAAAATAAAGGAACATGAGCTAGATTCTATAAAAAGAGAATATGAGAACCTTTTTTCTTTCGTGAAAATTGTTCCCATCTCGGCCAAAAAGGGAACTAATCTTTCTATCTTAATGGGAGAAATGATCCAGCATCTTCCCCTTCATCCTGCCTATTACTCTTCAGATCTTATTACTGATCAACCAGAACGCATTCTGGTGGGGGAGTTAATTAGAGAAAAGATCTTCGATCTTACCCATGACGAGATACCATATTCGGTGATGCTTAAGGTGGTTCAATTTGAGGAAAGACCTCGGAATTTAATTTATATCCAGGCATCCATTTATGTAGAACAGGCTTCCCAAAAGGGGATTTTAATCGGTAAATCGGGAAAAATGATAAAAAAAATAGGTAGTCTAGCTAGAAAGGAGATAGAAAAGCACCTCGGCTGTCAGATCTACCTCGATCTATGGGTAAGAATCAAAAAGCAGTGGCGCAGGCGTCAAGAATCTCTCAAGGAACTAGGATATAACATATAAATCTGGAGATATTATAATATCACCAGATTATCTCGATGGATAACCTCGTCATAATATTTGTATCCGAGCTGAGATTTAATAAGATGGCTTTTAATTCCCTTTATTTTTTTCAGTTCTTCCGTTGAATAGTAGGTAATGCCCCGGGCAAATTCTCTATTATCTTTATCTAATAGGCTTACCGAGTCACCAATTTCAAATTTTCCTTTTACCTCAATTACGCCGGAAGGAAGAAGACTTCTTCCTTCTTGAAGCAAGGCTCTTTTAGCACCTCTATCTACTACAAGCTTACCCTTAAGGAAGTGGCCGTAAGCAATCCATCTCTTGCGGGAAGTGAGCCGATTCTTCTGGGGAAAAAAGAAAGTTCCTGCCTCTTTTCCAGCAAAAAGCTGCGGTAAAAAATCTCTATCTTTACCTCCTATAATTACTGGAATACCTGAACGAGTAGCTATTTTTGCTGCTTTTATCTTAGTTTGCATTCCTCCTATTCTTCCTTCCACCGAGGTGGACTGAGCAACTTCTTCCATTTCCTCGCTTATGTAAGAGACTTTTCTGATCAGCTTTGCCTTCGGATTTCTTCTTGGGTCCTCAGTATATACGCCTTTTATGTCCGAAAGAATTACCAGAAGATCGGCATCTACCAAACCCGCAACTAAGGCCGAAAGTGTATCGTTATCTCCAAACTTAATCTCTTCTACAGCCACCGTATCATTTTCATTAACCACCGGAATAATTTTAAGCCTGAGAAGAGTAAGGAGAGTATTACGAGCGTTCAAATAAGAAGAGCGGCTGGAAAGATCCGCGGCACTTAAGAGCACCTGTCCTACAGAAATATGGTATTGTTGGAAAGATTGATAGTAAAGATTCATGAGATGGGTTTGTCCTACACTAGCCAGAGCTTGCTTGGAAGGAATGGCATCAAAATTCTTTCCTGTTCCCAACTCTCTTTTCCCCATACCAATGGCTCCTGAACTAACCAAAACAACCTCCCTGCCTCTTTCAGACAAGACAGAAATATCTCTGACTAGCTCCTTCATAAAGGTTAAGTCGGGATGGTGATCTTCCTTTAGTAAAAGGCTGCTCCCCACCTTTATGGTGACTCTATTTATAGAAGCAACGATCTTATGCCACACTACTTTCCTCCCCGTAGTTCGAACTCTATTTATCGAGATTCTATAGTAAGTTTGATACCTGTTCTTTCTTTTCCCTCGACTTCCAGATCTACGAAAGCGGGAATGCAGACTAAATCGATCCCAGAGGGAGCGACATATCCCCTAGCTATGGCTATTGCCTTTACGGCCTGATTCAGAGCTCCTGCTCCAATTACCTGCATTTCCACTTTTTTATCTTCTTTTAAAACTCTAGTTAGAGCTCCTGCTACCGAAGTGGGGTTAGACCGCGAGGATACTTTTAATAAAGCCATAATTTTTTCCTCCTCTTTTCTACAAAATCTACAAAAGAGTGCTGTTTATGCTATGATGAATTTTTTCCTGAGGTTTTTTACGGTATCTTTCAGCCTCGCTGTAAATGCATCCGCAATAGTTCTGATGATACAGACCCATCTTCTTGGAAAGCTCTCTGCTTTTCCGCCACCCTTCCTCCATCTTTTTTAAATAAGGCTTAACCCCGTATTCTTTACCCAATGCCTCCATTAATTGTCTCAGTAATTTTTGGTCCTGGTGAGGAGAGATCATTAAGGTAGAACCAAAGTAGTCAAATTTCCCTCTGCGAGCAAATATAGCCGTCTGCCTCAAACGCAGCTCATAGCAAAGAAAACACCGCTTCGATTCTCGATACACTACCCTGCGGAGAAAACCTTTGAGATCGTATTCATCTTTGTAGATAACTCTTGCATCTTCTTTTTTTGCCCATAATTTGACCGTCTCCAAACGCTTTTGGTATTCTAGGAATGGATGGATATTGGGATTGTACCAAAATCCCATGATTTCTTCAAATTCCTCCCTTAGTTTGGGAAAGAGATAGACTGCACAGGGAGCGCAACAGAGGTGAAGAAGAATTTTCATGGAGAAGACCTTTTATTTCACATATCCAACAGGAAGGACATATAGTGGCTTATAGTTTCTAGGTAAGCTCAGTTCTCGGGAAACCTCCTCGTCCCAGAATGCTCCAATGGTGACAGTTCCCAGGCCCAAGGCCACCACCTGAAGACAGATATTTTCCCCCACGTGCCCCACCTCTATCTGAACATACCTGGGTCCCCTTTTTCCATCCTGAAAATCCCTTTCCGATCTTCTCTTCTTTATTGTCTCCTCAAGGGAAATTTTTCCCTTCACTATGGGTGGGGGCAGCTTTATAGTTTTGATTTCATTAGCTGCTTCGGCTTGCTTAAAAGAAAATCCAGGAAAGAGCAGGATTGTACCTCCTACCAAGACGACCATCATAATATCTGCTACTATGGTTTCTATCCTCAAGAAGTATCTCGGGACTCTTCCCCTCCGTCGCTGTATATCGACTTTGGATTGTTTCTGCTCGTCTTCTCGTTTCGGGAAAGACGTGAAACTCGTCGCTTCACTCCTCAGACAACACGTCTTTCTTTTTCCTCAACTCGAAGACTCGTTAAGGTAGCTGATATAAGGC
>Ga0209121_10002725_pt1 | contig 17636 bp, 20 predicted proteins | sample Cruoilmetagenom3_FD_187292 | JGI IMG/M metagenome (GOLD analysis project Ga0209121, IMG submission 187292) | Oil polluted marine microbial communities from Coal Oil Point, Santa Barbara, California, USA - Sample 3 (SPAdes) (version 2) | ecosystem: Environmental > Aquatic > Marine > Oil seeps ... | reverse complement strand
TATCCTGGAAAAGAATCTCTTTATTTTTGTCAGTAAATGTCTCTTGCTTATTCTGACCATAGCCTAAGTTCAAGGAGGTTTTAGGGGAAAGGTCCCAGGATAGGCTAACAGTTCCATCCTTATCATAGGAGGTCAAACAATTTGGGTCATCATCTACATTATCCTGCTCATCTGTGTAAGTTAGATTTAGCCCTATTTTTTTAAATGAAATCCCTAAAGAAGTATCATATCCTTTCCTGTCATTGGTAAAATATTGATAGCCAATAGAGTTGAAATCCTTTCCAATGTATTTATAATTACCTCCTAAACTCAGTATCCCATAAGAATAATTCACACCAATATCCCAGGCATTATCTTTTTTTGCGCCTTGTTCATCCTGAAGATTGTCGCATTTACTCTCGGCAAATTCCCCAGTTATCTTTAATTTATCATCAAAGATTTTTAATTCTTCTATTAAAGCCCAAACATCCCCTTTTCTCCTTTCTAAAAATGAGCCAGACACATTCCTTCCCTCCATAGGGTCATCTTTCCCAGTTAAATAAACTGCCTTTGTAGTCAGCGTCTGATTAAAAAAACTATATCCTAAAGCTCCTCCATAAATACTTAAATCTGATTCAGGAATGAGCTCTCCCCACCCTTTTGGTTGTTGGGAACTTATATCAAAAAGATGAAAGAGAAATTTCTGGTCGTTAAATTGATACTCAGCACCTCTCCTTCCTAAACCATAAGCAGTAAATTTAGAAGTATCTAAGGATATATCCCCGATTTTTAGAAAATGATTCCTCTCTACCAAAGATAAGGCTAAGTTACTTAAATTAAAATTATCATCTCCTTCCAGAGGATGATTGGTATAGGCTGAGTTCATATCAAAATTAATCTGTCGATTTCCCTTTTTATAAAATTTAGATAGCATAATATTTCCATCGGCTATAGTGGCTTCCTCTTCTTCTACCACGTGCTCCTCACTTATTTTTTGTTGAATGCTTGCATCTACATTGATAGAGAGAGGCAATTCGTATTTTTCCTTTTCAGGCTTAATTTTCTCTGTTATTTCAGGCAAGGGTTTCTTTGTCTCTCCTATAGCTTTAAGGAACTCTTCGGGTGCTTGCTCAGGATAGTAAATTACTTTACCTTTTAATTTTGCTGAAAGATAATACTCAAAATTGGGAGTTACCAGTTGAGATGTATCATATATGTATAAATATGAACTATCCGATAATTTCTCCATATTCCTTACTTGAAAATATTCAATTCCTTCAGCCCGATAGAAAAATCTCATCCATTCAACCTCTTCTTTAACTTTAGCAGTAATCTTTAGTTCATCTCCATAGTTGAATTTTTGAATAGGAGTATGAATGATTATCTGGTTAAGAGAAGTTTCACCTTCTAATTTCTCCTGAGCGAGCAAATTAGAAGAATGAAACCCAATAATGAGGAAAATGAAAAACAAGCACTTGAAAAATATCTTTTCTTTGCTCATCTATTTCCTCCATACCAAACCGTATATTCTTAAGCTTTGGACTGTCCCCCTATGATTGAACAGGTTAGCTGAAGGATAGGTAGTGTCATTATTTGTGCAGGAATGTGAAACGAGTTTTTGTACGGTTAGAGTACCTTTCTCCATTTAAAGGCCTCTGGTTAGGATTATAGTAACCTTAGATTACCCTTAATACATTCTAACCCTATTTTGTATTTTGTCAAACTTGTTCTTTCTTTTGGCTATAATGATATTGAATACTTTTTGTTGCTTGAGCAAAGCTATTCAAACTCACTCTAAATTCCTGCCCTGCTCAAGAGTAAACTATGAATACTCTTGCCATCATTTGAAGATATCATATTTTTAATACCTCAACAGGTATATCTCTGATGGTGGTAGTTACCTCTGCTACCGTAACTGCATTTCTTACCAGGTAGGCCTCATCTCGAGAAAGGAGCACTACGGGATGCTTACCAATAGGTGAAGGCAGCTCGGCCCACGAGGTCTGAAACATTTCAATAAAAATAACAGCTATACATAGTTTGATTTATATTATTCTAATTCTTGTTCACCTAAGCGAATAATCGCTCTTTGGAGTTTCTCTTGTGGGATTTCAACTTTAAGCATTATTTGCCAAAAATTAAGTACCCTTTTAAACCAGAGACCACGGCGGGGATGTTTTACCACTTCTTTTATCTCCTTCTCAGAATAAGTTTTATAAAGCCATTTAATCCCTTGCCAATCACCATAGTTCAAAACTTGAGTAATGAGCAGTTCCTTGTGTCTTTCTAAATCAAGATTATTAACATCGAAAGACCAGAGACACCTAACAATATAAGGAGGAATTTTGCGGCTAATATTTTTCATTTTTTAAGATAAATGATTCTTTTTAAAGTTCTCTACTGTTTCAACTAACCCTTTTTTTATTTCATCCCAACTAATGCTGGTTGAAATGGTAGTTCTCTGTTCTCCTTTTTCCTCGTCCGCATCTACAAAGTAAGTCAAAGCTTGTAGAGCCAGATATTTATTAAATAATCTCTTGTATTTTTTCTGAGCCAAAGTAAAGACTCTTTCTAAGCTAAATTTCTCAAGCAAAAAGTGAATATCAATAAAATCTCTTTTAGTTCCTCTTTGAATTATAGCCACTATTTTCATGGCGCAAATATCTTCTATTGATGCTAAGTTCACCGCAGGAATCTTTATTAATGGAGAAATTAAAGGATAAGGATAACTGAAAAGGCTCACTTCAATATTATCTACACTCAAAATCAGAGTGTTTTTAACCTTTCGGATTAATTGGATATCTTTAAAGTGTTTTTGAAAATCTTGAAGGAGAGTCTCAGGGTCAAATTCTTCTTCGGTATAAAAATCGAAGTCTAAAGAGATACGATGCCCTAACTGTAGAGCTAACGCAGTTCCACCGGCTAAATAAAAATTGTAATCCTTTAAAAATTTAAGCCCTTTAAGGATGTCTAATCTCTTTTGACCTATAGTTTTTAGATTTTCTTCAATCGTTTTACGTAGCATCTTTGAATTTCTTAGTTATTATTAAGATAAATAGATAAATTCCATAGTTAGTTGACTGTTACGGAGTACTTTAATTATGAACATTGTGTTCTCTCCTCTAAGTTCCCTTCTCATATATTTCAAGCTTAGTATTTTACATAATTAGTCTATAATAGTATAAAGTTACTGTCAAATTTAAGAGTTTCCTTAGAATTTTATCCCAAAATCCCTGTATCTCAAAATAATTCTCCTATCCTACTTCTCAAAAGCTGTATCCCTCATTATATAATCATTTCAAACAAATTGAAGTCAAATTTTTGGGGGAAATAAGAAGACGGCTGAGATTGACATTTTTGAAGAGATATTACATAATACAAATAATAAATCCCGAATACGGAATTCCAAATTTAATCTCAGATATTCTTGCGTAAACCAATGCTAATTAACCCTAAAAGAAAAGTTAGACACAAGAGCGTGGAAGAGAAGACCTTTGAGGCTCTCAAAGATATGATTTTAGTGCAGGAGTTAAAACCTGACGAGAGAATAATTCAAGACTCGGTTGCCAGGAGTCTTGGAGTGAGCAGAACACCTGTAAAGAAGGCTCTGACAAAACTTGCTGAACTGGGGTTGGTTACTGTTAAATCAAAAGGGCAAATCTATGTGAGTAGATTCTCTAAAAAGGAGATATTGGCGATATATGATGTTAGAGAAGTATTGGAAGGACTATCTGCGAGATTGGCAGCGGAAAAGATAGATGGAAAGGACATAAAAAAGATGCGGGAAATGTTTACTCGTTTGAAAGAATCCGCAAGTAAATCTTCCTCTAAATTATATATAACTACCGATTTAAAATTTCATGAGTTCTTAGCTCAGAAAAGCGGTAATGATGTTTTACGCAAAGTTATTCAAGGTTTTGGTATCCAAATTGCTGCATTTGAACCAGGAATATTCAGGTCTCCCAAGGATACTTTGAAGGACCACCTTGAAATTATTAACGCCTTAGCGAATCATAACGGAGAGTTAGCTGAAACTTTGATGCGTACTCATATTAGAGCTACAAGGGAGAAAATTGCAAATTCATAAAGGGGGTTTAGTTAATGAAAGTTAAACTTATCATCTGTGGCTTTGGTAAAGTGGGACAAGCATTTGCAGAGTTGTTAGAAAACAAAAAAGGTAAATTAAAGAATCAGTTTAACTTAGAGGTATGTATGGTATGTGTAATAGATTTATTTGGTGCAGCCACTATCCAGAGAAAAGATGTGTGCATACCTTTAAGAAGTCTCTTAGCTTTCGTTAAACAGGGAGGAAGAGTTGACCAATTTCCTTCTTTGGGAGAAGAAGGTTTTAAGGGTGAGCAGGCTATTTTGGAAACAGAAGCAGATGTACTCGTAGAGACTACCCCCACTAATATTGTTACGGGAGAGCCTGGTCTAACACATATAAGAGCAGCTTTAAAAAGGAAGATGAATGTTATCAGTGCCAATAAGGGGCCGTTGGTTCTTAAATTTAAGGAACTTAATTCATTGGCGAAGAAGCAAGGAGTGCAATTGAGATTTGGAGCGGCAACTGCTGCGGCTTTACCTACTGTTGATTTAGGATACTACTGTCTGGCTGGCACAGAAATTATTAAGATTGAGGGTATTTTAAATGGAACTACGAACTATATTCTAACTCGGATGCACGATTCTGGATGTTCACTTGAAGAAGCGTTATCCGAAGCACAGAATATGGGCATTGCTGAAAAGAATCCCCGATTAGACCTTGAAGGATGGGATACAGCTAATAAGCTTATCTTAATTGCAAACAAACTATTTGGATGTAATCTTTCGCTTTCTGAGGTAAAAGTGAAGGGGATTTTAGATGTTACAGGGAAAGAAGTATTAGATGCTAAGAGACAGGGTAAAGTTATCAAATTAATAGGTAAGGTTTCAAGAGAAGAGAAGAAAATTATTGCTTGTGTCTCTCCAGAGTTACTCTCAACGGAGCATCCTCTCTGCACAGTTAAGGGAGCAGAGAAAGGTATAACTTTTACTACAGAGTCTATGGGTAAGATTACGGTTACAGGAGGAAAATCCAGTCCCAGAGGTGCCGCCGCTGCCTTACTTAGAGATTTAATTAATATTTATCGGTGAGATAAAAGTAGAATATGAAATATTGCGAAAAAAGGAGAAAGGATGAAAAAGATTTATGTAGATGAGAATCTATGCACAGGATGTGGTATCTGTATAGAGTTTTGTCCTAAGAAGGTTTTATCTTACTCAACCCAACGAAGTCTTAAAGGGATCTATCCTGTGCGGGTAGAGAATTTAGAGGCTTGCACTCTCTGCAGAATGTGCGAGGTATACTGTTCAGCTTTTGCTATAGCTGTGAAAGGAGAAAAAGATGAATAAACGAATTCTTTCCGGCGTCCATCTCTTTCAGGGAGATGAGGCCTGCGTTGAAGGAGCTACAGCTGCCGGATGCAATCTATTCGCCGGGTATCCAATCACTCCAGCTACTGAAATTTCTGAAAGATTATCATGGAGATTATTTGATGTTGGAGGAATTTTTGTCCAGGGTGCTGATGAACTTGATTCTTTAACTATTGTCATTGGCGCTGCCTGTGCTGGCTGGAAGGCTATGACCGCTACCTCAGGAAATGGAATATGTTTGATGCAGGAATGCATAGGTTATGCAGCTATAACGGAAACTCCCTGTGTAATTGTAGATGTGCAAAGAGCAGGCCCGGGAACAGGAGCAGCTACCAAGACTATGCAAGGAGATGTCTATCAGGTAAGGTACGGGAGTAACGCCGATTACTCTATAATAGCACTTGCTCCAGAATCTCCTCAGGAGATGTTCGACCTTACTGTTGAAGCTTTTAATCTCTCAGAGATTTATAGAGTGCCTACTTTTATTCTTTCCGATGAGACAGTTGGTCATATGAGAGAGAAAGTGGTTATTCCAGAAAAGGTAAAAATCGTAGAAAGAAAAAAAGCAAAAGTTTCTCCGCAAGCATTTCTTCCTTTTAAAGTAGAAAGCGATACCGATGTTCCTTCTATGCCCGCTTTTGGAGAGGGATATAGAATGCCTGTATCTGGCCTTACCCATACAGAAACAGGCTCTCCCTCTACAGACTATGAAGTCCAGAAAAGAATGGTTTCCCGATTATGGAATAAAGTTGAAAAAAAGGTGGAACAGATAACCAAGATTGAGTCTGCATATCTTGAGGATGCGCAGATAATAGTTTTAGCTTACGGTTCTGTAGCAAGGTCAGTAAAGAGCGCTGTCCTGGAAGCAAGGAAGAGAGGAGTTAAAGCAGGTTATCTTAGACTGATAACTGTCTGGCCTTTCCCGGATAAAGTTATTGAAAATATTACAAAGAGAAAGCCTAAAGCGATAATTTTTCCGGAAATGAATATGGGGAAAATAGTTAGAGAAGTAGAGAGAGTTGTTGGGAGAAGGACAGAGATTGTCTCCTTTCCCAAACCAGGGGTTGAACTTCATAAACCAAAAGAAATATATAATCTTATAAGGAGGGTAATTTAATTGAAAAGACATCCAGCTCTAAAATATTTTAGATTTGACCGCCCAGGAAACCCTCATCTCTGGTGTTCAGGATGTGGAATACCTCAAATCTGGTATTATACTATCAAGGCTATAGAGGAATTAAAGTTAGATATAGATAAGGTTTTATGGGTAGGAGGCAGTGGCTGTACAGGAAGAATGTGCACCTACTGGATAGGAGATTATTTTCATACCCTTCACGGTAGACCATTAGGATTTGCCACTGGTGTAAAATTGGCTAATCCTGAGCTCACTGTAATCTGCCATATGGGAGATGGTGAAGTTGCCGGCATTGGTGGGAATCATCTTATTCAAACAGCAAGACGAAACGTTGACTTGGTAGCTATAGTAGTAAATAACTTTAACTATGGAATGACCGGCGGGCAATTCTCGCCCACTACTCCTCGGGGTGCTTTTACGATGACCTCTCAATTGGGACATATTGAATATCCCTTTGATTTATGTGAACTGGCCGCTACCTGTGGAGCTACCTATGTAGCCAGATGGACTACTTTTCAGTCAAGACCCTTGATCAGGTCTATCAAAAAAGGCATCCAGAAAAGAGGGTTCTCTCTTATAGAAGTTATCTCTCAATGTCCTACTCAATATGGAAGGAGAAACAAAATTGGAAACGGAATGCAGATGATGAAATGGTTTAAAGAAAACTCGGTAAGGAAAGAGAGGGCGGAAAAGATGTCTAAGGAAGAGTTAAAGGACAAATTTATTGTTGGTGAATTTGTAGACATAGAAAAGGCTGAATTTGGTGCCTCCTTGAGAAAACTTATTGAAAAAAGGAGGGGAGAAAATGGCAAGAGTTGAAGTGAGATTAACTGGATTTGGTGGACAAGGGATAGTGCTTTCGGGAATCATTTTAGCCAGAGCAGCAATGCATGATAAAAAGGGAGTGGTCCAGACTCAATCTTATGGTCCCGAGGCAAGGGGTGGAGCTTGCCGTTCCGAAGTGGTCATCTCTGATGAGGCAATCCACTATCCCTTAGTAGAAGAGGCTGATATTTTAGTAGCTATGTCTCAGGAAGCTCTGGATAAGCATATAAACAGCATAAAAAAAGGGGGGATGTTAATCGTAGATTCAGATACAATATCCCGCCTCCCTGAAAAATCTGAGATTAAAGTGAATAAAGTTCCGGCTACCGGTATAGCCTCAGAGAAATTAGGTAAAGGAATTGTAGCTAATATAGTAATGCTGGGAGCTCTCACCAATTTAACAGATATAGTTAGCAAAGAGGCTATGGAAAAAGCGGTTAAGGAGAGCGTCCCTCGAGGAACAGAGGAGATTAATTTAAAAGCATTGGAAGAAGGCTATCTTTGTGCTCAAGGGAGGGGAAAAAGGATTAAAGGATTAGAGGATTAAAGGGAAAAACAAGAAAACATCAAGAGAGTGAGGAGGAAAAATGAGACTATATGAATGTGAAGCTAAGAATATTTTTGCTGCTTATAATATTCCCATTCCTCAGGGTAAAATTATTACTACGCCGGAGGAGGCAAGAAAAGCAACTAAAGAAATCGGTAAGAAAGCAGCTCTTAAGGCTCAGGTTCTGGCTACAGGAAGAGGAAAGGTGGGGGGAGTAAAATTTGTCTCCAACCCTGAAGAGGCCGAAAGCGCTGCTTCCCGGATGCTTAAGACCAGGATAAAGGGCTACTCTGTGGAGCAAATCTTAGTTGAAGAAAAGTTAGAGATGAAGCAAGAGTTATATGTAGGGGCTACTTATGATGAGGTAGAAAAGAAGAGAATAATAATTTGCAGCAGCATGGGTGGGATGGATATAAACGAGGTCTCCCAAAAGCATCCGGAGAAGATATTTAAGGTATTGATTGACCCTTTTATAGGGTTTCAACCCTACCAGGCTAAGGAGCTATCTTGTGCATTAGGACTACCTCCCCAGATATCCAGAGCCATCCAATCTATAATGCTTAAATTATGGGAAATATTTGTAAAATTTGATGCCACCCTCACAGAGATAAATCCTTTAGTGCTAACAAAAGAGGATAAGCTAATTGTTTGTGATGCTCACATTGAAATAGAAGATGATGCTTTATTTAGACAAAAAAAGAGATTGGAAGAGTTTGGTATTAAAGAAAGAGAAGATAAAGCTCGTCCTCCTACCAAGTTTGAGATAAGAGCTGCTGAAATTGACAGGGCAGATTATCGAGGAGTTGCCGGAAGAGTAACCGAGTTTGATGGTAATCTCGGTTTATTAATTGGAGCGGGTGGAGGCAGCCTGACTACTTTTGATGCTGTACTTAATCACGGAGGAAAGCCTGCCAACTACTGCGAAGTTGGAGGAAATGCTCCTGTAGGGAAGATATATAATTTAACTAAACTGATTTTAACTAAACAGGGTGTAAAAGGACTGGCAGTAATTACCAATGTTTATAGCAACTCCAGAGTAGATTTTTTAGCCAGAGGGGCAATTAAAGCTATGTTAGAATTAGGCATAGACCCTAAGAGATATCCCATTTTATTTAGGTCCGCTGGCGCTTTTGAAGAAGATGGTTATGCTATCCTTAGAAAGTACGGTGTAAAATATTATGGCCGAGAGACTCCAATGGATGAAGCAGCCAGATTAGCAGTAGAAATGATGAAAGAAAAGGAGTAAAGAAGTGGCTATATTAATTGATGAAAAAACTAAGGTAATAATTCAGGGTATTACGGGAAGGGAAGCAGTGACCTTTACGAGGGGGATGCTTGATTACGGGACAAAAGTGGTTGCGGGAGTAACTCCGGGTAAAGAAGGGCAACAAGTATATGGTGTGCCCGTATATGGTTGTGTAAAAACTGCTATGAAAAATCACCAGATAAATACTTCTATTGTCTCTGTCCCTCCCAGATTTGCCAAAGATGCTACATTTGAGGCTATAGATGCCGGGATTAAATTAATAAATGTATTTACGGAGAGAATACCCAGAGCTGATGTTATAGAGATGACAGTTTTTGCTAAACATAGAGGGGCGAGAATCATTGGTCCTAACTCTCTGGGTATGGTTTCTCCAGGAAAAGTAAAATTAGGCTCTATAGGAGGACCTATGGATGAATGCAATAAAGCTTTTACTCCGGGAAATGTAGCTGTCCTCTCCCGAAGTGGAGGAATGCTCACAGAAACCTGCAGTCAGCTCTCTTTAAATGGGATAGGTCAAAGTATTGCTATAAATATTGGTGGAGACCCTATAATAGGTTCTACCTTTTATGAACTTCTTCCCTTATTAGAGAAAGATTCCCAAACAAAAGTAATAGTGCTTTTCTGTGAGCCGGGAACTGTTCAGGAAGAGACAACGGCAAAGTTTGTTAAAGAGACTTCTTATAAAAAGCCTATTGTAGCTTTTATTGCTGGAAGTTTTGTAGATACTATGCCGGGAATGAGGTTCGGGCATGCAGCAGTAATCGTTCATGGGGAGATGGGTTCCACTAAAGTAAAGGTTAGGATAATGAGAGAAGCCGGGATAAAAGTTGTAGATTACCATTCACAAATTGTAACTGAAATAAGAAAAATTTTAGAAGAGATTCCTTGAGGAGAATATTATGGGAATGTTTATCCAGATAAAAATTGATAAAGATGAATGCCAAGCTTCTTCAAATGAGTGCAGAGAATGCATCAATATCTGTCCTGTAGATGTCTTTCAGTTCAAAGAGGGACAAATAGTAACTATACCTGATAATGAAGATGAGTGTACCTTATGCTACATCTGCGAAGGAAGATGTCCTGCTAAGGCAGTAAAAGTTGTAAAGCTCTATTAATTTAGGGGAAATTAGGAACCTCCTTCAATATGTAAAAAGCTTTTAGGTGAAATGGAAGGTGCAAATGAAGGATAGAGAAAAGGGAACTATTTCAGTCCCTCGCTCTTTGGTGGAAAAGTTAGCTCTTTTGGGAACGCCGACTATCTATGAGGCTTTAGGAAAAAGAGGAGCTATGGATTTTGAGATAAAGCCCCTTAAGGAAGATATGAAAGTTTGCGGTTCTGCCTTTACTGTAAAGTGCCATGTAGGTGATAATCTCACTATTCACTACGCTCTAAGCATAGCTGAAAGAGGTGTGGTTTTAGTGGTAGATGCAGGTGGATACAAAGAGGCGGGTGCCTGGGGAGAGATCGCAACTGTGGCCGCTATGGCCAGAGGTATTAAAGGATTGGTCATCGATGGAGCAGTAAGAGACAGTGAAGCCGTTTGTGGCTATGGGTTTCCATTATTCGCTCGGGCTATATCCATGAAAGGGACAGCAAAGAAAACTCTGGGGGATGTAAATACACAAATTATGTGTGGAGGAGTCCTGATTCGCCCGGGAGACATTATTATAGGAGACCGAGACGGGGTGGTGGCCGTTCCCCTTGACAAAGTTAAACAGGTATACGAGAAAGGCCGAAAGAGAGAACAGCACGAGAAAGAAATTATGAAAAGACTCAGGGAAGGAGAGCTGACTATAGACATTCTGGATTTTAGAAAGATTGTGGAAAAAGAGATCCAGAGTCGTTAATTTGGCAAAAAGAGGGATGGGAAATGCAAAGCTTGAAATTATCCCTGATTAGCAAAAACCGAAAGGAGGTGAATAAAGAATTTTCAAGAGAACTATAAAAAACCGAACCATATTACCATATTAAGGAGATATAAAGAATGAAGAGAAGAAGTAAGGGTAAGTTTAAAGTAGTAGGAGTGGTGTTGGCGGGACTAATTATTCTTTCCTGCACCGGTTTAGCTATAGCCCAAAAGAAGTATCCTACCGATACTATTGCCGTCACTGTAGCCTACAAAGCCGGAGGGAGTACTGATGCCGCAGTAAGAATGATCTTGCCTTATCTGGAAAAAGAGCTAAAAACATCTATGTACGTTAAAAACCTGCCTGGCGCTGGTGGTGAAATAGGCTTTACTGGCCTGGCGACCAGCAAACCCGATGGTTATACTATAGGAATGATCAACCTTCCCGCTGTCAATCTGGTAGCCGCAGCCAGAGAGACAAGATATGAACCTATTGTAGAGCATTTCGCTCCCATTGGGGTGAACATCTCCGACCCTAATACTATTATGGTAAGAAAAGATGATTCTCGTTTCAACACAATAAAAGACCTCATTGATTACGCTAAAGCTCATCCTGGGGAGATAATTCTGGGAGCAGATGGGCCTCTCTCTGATGATCAGTTGTCAATGTATAAAATAGAAGAAGCTATGGGAGTTAAGTTTACTTATATTCCTTATGCTGGGGGAGCACCTGCAGCTAAAGCGTTGATAGGGGGAGAGACAGATGTTTTAATCAGTAACTGTTTTGATGCTATTAAGTGGGAGGAGAATACCAAAGCTTTAGCTGTCCTTTGGCCAGAGCGTTATGAGCTAATTCCGCATGTTCCCACCTTCAAAGAGGAAACAGGTGTTGAGGTAGTGGGAGGATCGACTCGAGGATTTTCTGCCCCTGCAGGAACTCCACCAGAGATTCTGGCCAGACTCAGATTAGCTTTTTATGAGGTTACCACCAATCCAGAATATATTAAGGAAGCAAAGAAGAGAGGATTGACTCTTATTGAGCCAAAAATTGGTGATGATTTTGGCAAAGTTATTCGGAAAGAAGAAGAAGCCATTTCAACTCTACTCAAATACTTCATAGAGGGCGGCTACATCAAAAAATAACTGAAACTTTTGAGGGGGAGGAATCGGTTCCTTCCCCTCAAAATATAAACAAATAAAAGAGGAGAAAAATAGTATCAAACAGATAGATGGGAGCGACTTTTCCCTGAATAACCAGAGGAACATATGCTTAATAGAGATAGAATAATGGCCCTAATTTTGCTTGGTGTGTGCGGTTTTTTGTTTACATTGAGTTTCTCCTATCCAGTAGAAGCAACCCGGTGGCCCCAGGTCCTTCTTCTATTGTTAGGCTTTTTTTCTTTTATTCTGCTAATTACGGGAAGGCGGAAGTTAAAAAAGAAGACTGAGTCAGCAATCGTATTACCTAAACTCCGAATCATTCTCCTGGTAGGAGCATCTATTGTGTACATTGTATGTATTAACATAATCGGATTCTTGGTGAGTACTCTTGGATTTTCACTGTCTATGCCTTATCTGCTGGGAATAAAAAACAAGTGGGTGATTTTGGGTACTGGTGTATTAATGGTTGCTTTTATATATACTCTGTTTTGGAAGATCTTAAAAATTCCACTTCCTAAAGGAGCCCTGTTCTAAAAAGGAGATAAATGATGTTAGAGAATATAGTTCAGGGAGCAAGTTATACTTTCCAGCTACATAATATTTTCTTTTGCTGGTTAGGATCTACTGCTGGTGTAATTCTGGGAGCAACGCCGGGGATTTCTGCTACTATGTCTATTGCTTTACTTGTACCTATGACTTTTGCCCTTGCTCCGGATAGTGGTTTAATTATGCTGGGAGGGATTTATTGTGGAGCCATCTACGGAGGTTCTATTTCCTCTATTTTATTACGAACTCCGGGAACACCTGCTTCTGCAGCTACTGTTTATGATGGTTACACAATGACCCAAAAGGGAGAGGCAGGCAAAGCATTAGGATTAACTATTTTCGCCTCCGTTGTAGGTGGAGCGCTTTCAGCTGTAGTGTGCCTGCTTGCTGCACCTCAAGTGGCTAAAGTAGCTTTGAAGTTTCGCTCTCCGGAGATGTTTTGGTTGGTTGTCTTTGGTTTAACTATAGTTGCTTCTGTTACTGGAAAGTCAATAAGTAAAGGATTAATTTCTGCACTACTCGGCTTACTGTTTGCCAGTATCGGAATGCATCCTCTTACTGGTTTTATGCGGTTCACTTTCGGATTACCTGCCCTGTACGATGGGATACCTTTCATCGTAGCTCTTATTGGATTATTTTCCTTCTCTCAAGCTATGGTATTAGTAGAAAGAGGGGGAGAGGAAAAACAGATCACTATTCCCAAAATAGGACGAGTATTCCCGGGATGGAAACTTTTAAATAAACTTAAATGGACTGCGGTTCGTTCTGCTTTGATTGGTATAGGTATCGGAGCTGTCCCGGGACCTGGAGCAACCATTTCTGCTTTTGTGGCGTATGACCAGGCTAAAAAACTCTCCAAAACCCCCGAGAAGTTTGGAACAGGTATTCCTGAAGGAGTAGTTGCCCCAGAAGCAGCGAACAATGGAGTAACTGGAGGAAGCTTGATTCCTATGCTCACCTTAGGAATACCGGGCAATGAGTGCACTGCCGCTCTATTAGGAGGAATAATGATTCATGGCTTAATTCCCGGCCCTAGGCTATTCACCGAACACGCCGCCATTACTTATGCCTTTATGTTGAGTATGATTTTAAATGAGCTATTTTACTCTACTTTTGGTTTTGCATTTGTGAGATACTTAGCTAAAATAGCGCTCATCCCCAGAGGGATTCTGGCACCAGTGATTGTTGTCCTTTCTGTAATTGGTTCCTATGCTATCCGTAATTCTTTGACTGATGTATGCTTTATGCTGGGAATGGGACTTTTAGGATACGCTTTCCGAAAGCTTAAATTTCCCCTGGTTCCTATTATTTTAGGGATGATTCTTGGACCTTTGGCCGAGGAAAACCTGGCGCGTTGTTTGACTATTGCTCACGCCCGAGGATTTAATGTATGGTATTTTTTCTTCACCAGCCCAATAGCTTTAGCTTTCATGATAATTACAGCCCTTTCTCTGGGATGGGCAATTTACAAACGGGTTACAGCGAAGATGATTTCCGAAGAGGGATTATAGGAGAAAATTAGTCAGTGCTGGATATTCTAAAACTATAAAAAATTAGAGGAGGTAAATTATGGAATACGGTACTCTTAGACTTGAGGAGGTAGTGGTAGTGCGAGTGGACAAAGGAGAGGACCTTTTGGCTAAGTTGGAAGAAGTAGTGAAAAAAGAGAATATTAAGCAGGGAGTGATATTTTCGGGGATAGGAACTTTAAGTAGTTGTCGGATGTATCAAGTGGTTACTAATGAGTATCCTCCGGAAAAAAATCACGAGGAAAAAGAAGGGCCTCTTGAAATTGCTGCTATTCAAGGAAATATTGCCGATGGCAATATCCACGCTCATATGGTGGTTTCGGATCAGAACTATGCCTATGCTGGACACGTGGAGCCAGGGACAAAAGTCCAGATTATAGGAGAGATTTTTATTGGGAAATTAACTGGAGCCCGATTAACCAAGGAACCCTATCCAGGTCCAGGGAAAGGTCCCAATTTACTAAAAGTTAAGCCAGAGAAGTGAACAGACAGCTAAAATTGAGAAGGTGAAAAATGAATAAGATAGGGTTTATCGGGATAGGTAAGATGGGTGGTCCTATGGTCCTAAATTTGCTTAACAAAGGATATAGCATCACAATTTACGATATCCGACAGGAAGCTATGCGTGAATTAATCCAAAAAGGAGCTGAACCAGCTTCCACACCAAGAGAAGTTGCCCAAAGTTGCCAGATTGTGTGCAGCTCCCTTCCTACACCGGAGGCAGTGGAAACTGTCTATCTGGGAGATGAAGGGGTACTGGCCGGAGCCAAGTCGGGTAGTGTAGCCATAGATTTTAGCACGATTAGCCCCTTCTCTATTCTTAAGGTTTCGGAAAAAGCAAAAAAGAAAAAAATGGATATTCTGGAGGCACCGGTGAGTGGAGGAGTAGATGGAGCTCGAGCAGGCAGCCTGACCATTATGGTAGGTGGTGAAAGAAGCGTTTTAGAAAAGGTACGTCCTATCTTGGAAGTAATAGGGAAAACCATCCATTATGTGGGAAAGATAGGCACCGCCAGTACAATAAAAGTAATCAATCAACTGCTGGTGGGAGTTAATGCATTAGCTGCAGTTGAAGCTATAACCCTGGGAGTAAAGGCCGGTGTAAATCCACAGCTTTTGTACAAGATAATTAAACAAAGTGCGGGAAGTAGCTATGTGTGGGAGAAAAAACTTCCCAAATTCGTTCTTCCTCGGGCTTTTGATTCGGGATTCTCTATGAAACTGATGTATAAAGATTTAAGATTGGCTGCCGATTTAGCCGAGAGAACAGGGAGTTTTAATCTACTTTCCGGCATCGCAGAAAAAATCTACCGTGCCGGTATAAATATGGGGTTAGGAGAGAAGGACTATTCTTCAATAATCACCCTGGTGGAAAAGATGTGTGCCATTCAGGCAAAGTGAGAGGTAAAAAGGAGGGAACAGTGAAAACATTCATAAATTGTAATGATATTGAGGATTTTAAAAAAATGGGGGGGACTCTAAAAAAGGTGGGTGAACATTTAAAAATGCCTGCTGGAGTAAACATAGTCATTGGAATCTTCTTGCCGGGAGAAGGTTTGAAAAAACACTATCATAAAAATCCTACGGCTGAACTATACTATGTATATTCAGGGGAAGGCACAGTGTTCTTAGAAGGAAGGAAAATGAAAGTCACCAAAGGTGCAGCTTTATACATAGCACCAGAGAAAGAGCACTATATTGTCAACACAGGGCAACAAAAATTGGAAGTAGTATTTGTGCTTGCTCCTCCTCTTGAGGGTGGTACAGTAATATTAGAGTAAGAGCTCAACCGGGGGATCAAAGATCTTCCAAACCTCGTCTGTTCAGTTACATTTTAAGTGATTTATGCAATGGAAGGAAGATACGATGAAGAAAGCGTTAATAATTAATTCTAATGATAATGTAGCTGTAATATTAGAAGAGACTAAAAAAGGAGAATGTATTGAATTACTGGGACCTAATTTAAAATGTTCTATTATTTCTAATGAGAAAATCCCCTTTGCCCATAAAATAGCTCTGAAAGATATTAACGAAGGAGAAGATGTAGTTAAATATGGAGAAAAAATTGGTTACGCAACGAAAAAGATCAATAAGGGAGATTGGATTCATATTCATAATATAAATTGCGAAAGGGGTAGGAAAACAATATGAAAATAGATAATATGTTTTATGGATATGAAAGAAAAGATGGTCAGGTTGGAGTCCGTAATCATTTAGCAATTATTCCTACAGTGTTTTGTGCAAATACTGTAGCTAAAAGAATTTCTAATTCACTTTCTGGTTCTGTAGTTTTCTGCCATGGAGTAGGGTGTGCTCAAGTGGGTTATGATTTTGAAATGACAGCGAGAACATTAATTGGAATTGGTTTACATCCTAATTTTGGTGCAGTGTTGATTGTTGGCAACGGTTGTGAACGTTTTAAAGTTAGTGAATTATTCAAGGCGATCCTTGAAAGTGGAAAACCTGTAGAGAAAGTTGTGATACAAGAAGAAGGAAACTCGTCCACTGCGGTTTCTAAAGGTATAAAATTGTCTTTACCTTTACTTCAAGATTTAAGCGAGCAACCTAAAAAGCGGTTTCCTCTTTCTTGTCTAACAATAGGTTTGGAATGCGGAGGTACTGATGCAACTTCGGGAATTGCTGCAAATCCAGCAGTTGGGTTTGCCTCAGATTTTATTGTAAATAAAGGAGGGACTGCAATTTTTAGCGAAACAAATGAATTGTTAGGAGCAGAACATATTTTAGCCAGGAGAGCGGTATCCTCAAATGTTTCAGAGAAAATTCTCAAAACTATTGCTAATGTTGAAAATAAATTGGCTGAGGAAACTGCTGATCCTTGTTATAAGAACCGCTCAGCATTGATTTCAACAGGAAATTTTGATGGTGGAGTAAGTACGGTTGCAGAAAAAGCTTTAGGGAATATTGCTAAATCTGGTTCTGCTCCTATCCAGGGTGTTTTAGGGTTTGCCGAAAAACCCAAAGTTCCGGGTCTATACTTTATGGACACTCATAGCCACGATGCAGAATCAACAACCGGTTTAGCAGCTGGAGGAGCTCAGATTATACTTTTTACTACCGGCAGAGGAACACCAACTGGTTTCCCTGGTGTCCCGGTAATTAAAATTACCGGGAATGATTCTTTGTACCATAGAATGACTGAAAATATAGATATTAATACGGGAACAATTCTTCAAGGTATTGCTACTATACGGGATGCTGGCAGAGAAATCATAAAAGAGATTATCAATGTAGCTAATGGGAAAAGGACTAAAGCCGAGATGATGAGTCACGACGAGTTATTTTCTATTCCCCGATGGACCTGGATATAGGCCCAAGGGCATTGTAAGCAACCGAAGGATCTCTGCCATTCCCTAAGTCTCAATCA
>Ga0209121_10002724_pt1 | contig 17638 bp, 9 predicted proteins | sample Cruoilmetagenom3_FD_187292 | JGI IMG/M metagenome (GOLD analysis project Ga0209121, IMG submission 187292) | Oil polluted marine microbial communities from Coal Oil Point, Santa Barbara, California, USA - Sample 3 (SPAdes) (version 2) | ecosystem: Environmental > Aquatic > Marine > Oil seeps ... | reverse complement strand
CTGCTTGCCGCCCGCAAGTTTCAGTATGCCGTGCCGCTGCATATTGCAGAATCGAAGGCAATGGAGATAGAAAGATAATTACTCAGGTTCAAAGTTCAGGGGTTCAAAGTTCAGGGGTTCACAGTTCAGGGTTAAACAGATGAAAAAGAGGTTCGATTCCGAGACTGATACGCCCAATCGTGAACTGTGAACGGTTCGACTGAGCTCGCCGAAGACCTTGAACCTGGCAACCGGAGCAGCTACATACAAAGACAGAAAGGGAGTATGCTATGAGCAGAGTTCATCAGGCGTTAAAGAAGGCTGAAAGGGAGAAGATGGGAGGGGGGATTAGCCATGAAGAACATTCGGTGGAGGTGGAAGAGCATTCCCCTGAGGAATCTTCCGTTGACCAGCGCCTAATTGCGCTTTTAGATCCTGGATCCTCTGCCGCTGAACAGTTCCGAAAACTGAGGACCAGCATTCTGGAACACTCGAGCAGCAATCCGCCCAGGTGCATCCTGATAACCAGCTCCGTGCCCGGCGAAGGCAAGACCGTTACGGCGGTAAATCTTGCCGTATCGCTTGCCAGGGGAGTTGATGAACATGTCCTTTTGATGGATGCTGATCTCAGAAGACCCAGCCTCCACAAATACCTGGGACTAAATCCCGTATCCGGTCTTTCCAATTATCTTACAGACAATATAGAGCTTTCCGACCTTCTGATCAAGACCTCTGTCCCGAAGCTTACCTTCCTGCCGGCAGGGCCGGTTTCGGATAAGGCCTCGGAACTCTTCTCCTCAGACAGGATGCGGAATCTGATTGAGGAGGCAAGATCAAGGTATGAAGACCGGTATATTATTATCGACTCTACTCCCGCGATGGGCACATCCGAGCCTGATATCCTGTCCCGACAGGTAGATGGGGTTATTCTTGTTGTAAAAGCAGGGAAGACTCCCCGGGAGGTGATTAAAAGATCACTTTTGAGTCTGGACAAGGAAAAGATTCTGGGCGTTGTCTTCAATGACGTTGATTTCCGAACCACCGGTTATCACTACGGTTATTATGGTTATTATAGCTACTATGGCAAGGAAGAGAAGAAATAAGGGTAAGAGTTCACCGATGGCAAAAAAACGGCTGGACGATTACAAATAAGGGAATCTTATGCTGCGCATCTTTAACCGGTATTATCCTTTCAGAAACATCGCCTTTTTCCTTATTGAGGGTTTTATCATTTTTGTCTCGGTAGTCGTTGCCGCTTTTTTGAGGTTTGGCGGTGATATCGGCAAATTGCTTACTTATGAACTGATTATACCCAAGGCCCTGCTGGTAACCATGATTTGCCAGATATGTCTTTATTATAATGAACTCTATGATTTCAAGATTACGAACAGCAATATGGAGCTGGGGATCAGGCTGCTGCAGGCGGCGGGATCAGCCTATATCATACTGGCCGTCATCTATTTTTTCTTTCCCCTCATTGTTCTCGGACGGGGAATTTTTCTTATCAATCTCTTTTTGTTAATCGGTTTCATTGTTTCCTGGAGACTGATCTATAATTGGATACTCAGAACCAGGAGCTTTGACCGGAATGTATTAATTGTGGGGACAGGCGACATTGCCGGAAAGCTTACCGAAGAGATTATATCAAAAAAGGATTCTGGATTTCAGGCAGTGGGTTTCATCAGCAACGATCCTGAGATGATGGGAAAGAGTGTCGTTAATCCCCGTGTAGTGGGAAACTACAGTCAGATATTGGATGTAGTCAGGGAAAGAGAAGTCGATGATGTGATTGTCGCCCTCAGCGAAAGGAGAGGAATTTTCCCTGCTGACGCCCTTCTGGAATGCAAGATGAATGGTGTGGATGTGGAAGAGGGAGTCTCATTTTACGAGAGGATTACAGGAAAGATATTAGTGGATAGTATCAACCCAAGTTGGCTGATATTTTCAGAGGGTTTTAAAAAATCCAGGATTAAAAAGACAATGAAAAGGATAACCGGCGCCATGATCTCGACGGTCGGTTTGTTATTAACCTCCCCCTTGTTTATAATCACCGCCATCTCGATCCGTCTCGATTCTCCCGGTCCGGTATTTTTCAGGCAGAAACGCGTTGGAGAGAACAACAAGATATTTTATGTACTGAAGTTTCGCTCCATGATCCAGGCCGCGGAATGTGAGGGATGCCCTGTCTGGGCTGAGAAAGACGATCCGCGGGTTACCCGTGTGGGAAGGGTTATCAGAAAACTGCGTATCGATGAGATCCCTCAAATGATCAATGTCTTAAAAGGGGAGATGAGTTTTGTGGGTCCCCGGCCTGAAAGACCTGAATTTATGGAGGAGTTAAAAAAGGAGATACCTTACTATTCACAGCGCCACTCGGTAAAGCCCGGGATCACCGGCTGGGCCCAGATAATGTATCAGTACGGCAGCTCAGTTGAGGATGCGCGGGAAAAACTCCAGTATGATCTCTATTATGTCAAGAATATGTCAACGCTGCTTGACCTGATGATAATCTTCAAGACCGTAAAGGTGGTCCTTTTGAGAAAGGGGGCAAGATAAGGAGATTTTATTTTGGATAGGCCATGCAGATTAATTAGCGGAATGGCTCAGGTCAGGGGGTATAAGCGCCGAACCACTTAATGTCCGCCATGTCCGCAAAACCTTTCGTATAAAACCCCTGCAACTTTTTAAAACCCTTTTGGGTCCGGCTTGTCCAGCTCAGGTAGTTTAAAAACTTGAAATGAAGAAAAGATCAAGACATATTACCGGATTTATCATTCTCATGCTTGTCATCATTCTATCCGGCAGTATCTTGTTTAGCTGCAGCTCAGATCGCACAACCAGAATAAAAATCAACTCATGTCTGGTCAGGGATCGAGTTATTCCACTCGACAGCATAAAAATGAGATCCATGATCATTGTCGCATTCAGGATATTACCCAAAACAGATAACTTAAAAGACCTATATGTAGGCGGCGAACTCTACCACAATGATAAATTGATATCTACCGAGAAAATTTCAAACCTTGATTCCATGGGGAATAATCTGGGGTTTGATATCCCTCTGTCACAAGGCAATTTTAATTATAATAAGTCTTTTAGTATTCCTGAAGGAAGATATCTGATCATCGTTAACTTGTTTGACGGTCGCCACAACCTCATCGCCCAGCGCAAAAAAGAATTGAAAAGAAAGCAACTTGGCAGGCGATTCTTCGGGTTCAACAAAGTCCGTGAGCAGCCCCGGTATCTGAAAGTGAGTAATGTTGAAGAAAATTTACAAACGACGTTTCAAAAAAGAAAACCGGATGCGCTTAAAAATAAAGATTATATTATTTTCCGGAAAAACTATCTGGAAAGGGTATATCCGAATACTGAACCTGATGCTTCCGAGTACATTACAGCCATCTCTGCGGAAATTTCTCGAGATGAATACCAGACACTTACCTTTTCTTTACGAGCGCTGAAAAACCTGGGCAAGGTTCAGATAACAGTAACTCCACTCCAGGGCGCGCATGGCATTCTGGACGCCGATTCGTTGACCATTGGAGCGGTTGGCTGCCTCACAGAAGCGGCAAAAAAGGGGAAGGATACAAATATTATCCACTATCGCCAGGCTCCAAAAATCATCGAATCAGGGGATGTTACAATCTCTCAGGGCTGTTCCCGGAGATACTGGCTTACGCTGAAGGCCGGCGCCGATGCCGTTCCCGGTGACGACTACCACGGTTTCATTGCTATCAAACCTCAATTCGGCCATTCGAGCGAGATTCCTATCCATGTCAGAGTCCTTCCTCTGCGGCTGACCGATACAGACATCCAGTACGGCATGATGATGACCTATGCCTTCTACGAGATGGATAATGACTTGTGGACCAAGCGGGAGAAAGCCTTGATTAAACAAAGAGGTCTTGAGATTTATAAAGATTTCAGGGAACATGGGATGACCATGATTTATCCGCACTCCTGTTTTTATTTTAAGCGCCAGGCCAATGGCCGACCCGAATTATCCAGCCTGAAGGCCGGTCTCGAGGGCTATAAAAAGTTTTCATTTCCCGGACCCTTTTGCTGGTATTTAGGCCATCTCCTGCAAACAGCCAAGCCTTTTCACCCGGGCAGCATTGTCAATTATGATGCCCGGGCCGCAAAAATAAGGCTGCGCTGCCTCCTTGACACCTTTGAAACAATGGCAAAAGAACTGGAAATCTCCAGGGATAAGCTGGTGGTCCAGCTTGTGGATGAGCCTGACAGGCGGGATCGGATAGCGGCGGGAAAAGCGTTAAATGGAGTCGCCCGGGAGATGGGCTTCAAGACCCTTATAACCAGAAAATGGCCGGAAGTCGATATCATCTGCACCAGCGCGCCTGATACCGAAGAAGAAGCGCAGAAACTGAGAAAAAAGGGGAAGCAGTGGTGGATTTATCCCAATAGCACCCTGACCACAAAAAACAGGGCATACATTCGTTATGTCTTCGGCTTTGGCGCCTGGTGCTGGGGGGTTGACGGCGTCGTTCCCTGGACTTTTCAGATGAGTCAGGGCTGCAGCGGCAATCCTTTTACTGTTCTCGATGGTTCCGAGGTAATGGCAGCCTATCCCGGAATTGACGGGCCTGTCCCCACACCTGCCTGGGAGATTATCAGGAATGGGATTAATGATTATAAGTACATCTATCTATTGGAAAAGCTGATCTCGGCCGAGAAAGCAAAAAACAATCCTGCCGCCTCTATAATTGAACAAAAACTTAAGCAATTCAAAAAATATCTTGGCCGGGGTCCCTGTGACGATGAACACCTTTTCGGAGATTGGGAACCAGGATCTTTTACAAAAAGGAGAAAGCAGATCATAGAATGGGCGCTCGAGCTTTACCAAATCCAAAGACAAAATTGATGGTTTCGTAAAAAAGTCGGATTCAGTGAATGTGTCATTTCGACCTCAGGGAGAAATCTTGTTCTTCATCATAGGCTTCCATAATTATGAATCAGGGCGCCAAATGCCAAAGTTCTCCCATAAATTTTCAGCTCCCAGCATTTGAAATAAGATATTCGCTCAAGGGCAGCGGCGCTGCTTCCCAGGCATTATTCACGACGTAAAAATGATGCCAGATATCAAAGGTTAAAAGAAATAAGATCCGGTTGGCCTTTGAGTTATAAAAGTTAGGCCAGTAGATCTTCTTTCCCTGCATTCGCTCATAGTTTGCAAACAAAGTATTTAGATAATCAACCCTGAAGTATTCTTTGATCACCTCTGAATTGAGCAGATAACGGTAGATACGTTTTCTAAGCGCTGGATCCTTAAGGAATATCATCACCGGCACAAAGCCGCCCTGCTTCGGCTTTCTCATGATCTCAGGTGGCAGTAAACCCTCCACTGCCTTGCGGTGGAGGTACTTGCTCTTGATCCTGCCCGTTAAGTGGTCAAAAAGATTACCTGACCTCTTGAGGTTATAATCAAGGGAAACTACAAAATCCGCAACTTCTATATCCAGATAAGATTCCCGCAAAGTCAGATCCAGCATATCTGCCATACGACCCGATTTCACCATGACATTTTCATTGATGTAATGCCTGATATCCTGGTTTATCTGCGTCTCTCCATAAAGCGCGGCAAAGGAGATGGGCCTGGTTGCCGGCCGATCCGGAAATATTCCGGGAAGTTTACCTGAAGCCGGATCCTTATGAAGAAGGGCAAGTTCATTCTCATCATACCCGTAAAAATACCAGTTATTTAGATCAACTGCCCGATTCCAGAGTAGGCGTAACTTAAAGGCAAGATTATCACGATCATAAAAATAGCTTCCTCTTAATATCTTTCCCATGCCGCATGCCGGTTCAAGCAGGTGATATTTCAAAAGAAGGTAACGCAGGACAGCAGGAACCCCGCCCGCAAATCCACCCGTGCCGAATAACTGGTCGGTCCCTTCTCCCCCGATTATCACCCTCGCCTCTTTTTGAGCGGCCTCCATTCCGAGGTAGGTCAAAAAGAGACCAAACTCGAAATAGGGTTCCTCCAGATGCCGGATCAACTTGGGTAGATCCTCTATCTCCTCGCCGGTAATGGTATATTCAAAATGTTGGGCATCAAAATGCCGGGACACGATTCGGGCATAGGGACGCTCATCGAATGCCGGGTCCTCAAAGCCGACAGAAAACGTCTTTAATTTTTTCTCCGTGCATTCAGCCGCCAGGGCCACATTGGCGCTGGAGTCCAGCCCGCCGCTGAGAAGAATCCCCACCCGGCCATTGGCATCAAGTCTCCGGGAGATAGATTTCTTTAAAAGTTCACGGTACGTAGTTACAGCCTCCTTAATATCAGTAACGGGATTATCCGGGAGGCTGAATCCCCAATAGGGTTTCTCGCTCACCTTCCCATCCTTGAAAACAAGCAGGTTACCCGGAGACAGTTTCCTGATCCCTTTAAAGATTGTCCAGGGGGAAGAAATATATGAATATTTCAGAAAAAGATTCAAGGCCTCGGGGTCAACTTCCCTTCGTATCCCCGGATATGCCAGCAATGTTTTAAGATGGGTCGCAAAGCAGAACCCGCCGTCAGCGATTGTCCAGTAAACCTGACGGGCCATCCCGAAACGGTCATTCAAAAGAATGAAAGAGGAATCACTCTGATCCAGGATGGCCAGCGAGAATAGCCCGTTCAACTTTCGAGCGAACCGTGGCCCGTAGCGCCGATAGAGGTAAAGCGCCAAATCCAGATCTCCTTGACAGCGAATATCCCCAGGCAGACACTCCCGCAATATATCTTGATAATTATGTATCTCGCCATGAATTAAACAAAATGTCTGCTCCCTGCTATTTCTGGCAATCTGAGATTGTTGGCAGCTTGATTCCAGACAGATCCGTTTCATTCCCAGAATGTAGTGATCGTTCCACTCATAGGAGATTTTCCCTTTCGCGCTCCCTTCCTTTTGGAGGAAGGAACCCATGGTGTATGCGAGATCACCGGGGTTAGTGATGATCCGCCTAAAGTCAATCAGTCCGAATATACCCTGGCTCATAATCTGTAACCTCTTTCCTAACCCGGCAAGCCGGAGGAGCTAAAAGCTAAAAGCTCAAAGGCAGGCGGGTGGCATGGACAAACTCGCTTGTCCGTGTATAACTACTCAGGCTGAAAGCCGAGTAGCACGGGCCGTTCTGGGAACGGCCCACACAAACTACACTAAATTCTTTTGCCATTTTTGCGCGAATCCGAAGGATCAGCGAAGCTAATTCGAAGAATCAGCAAAGCTAATTTCACAACTAAGGGACTAAGAAATTGTCCGAGAATGTCATTCCGGAGGCATTAGCCGAAGAATCTCAAATTTTAACTATTTGTATTTATTAGATTCTTCGCTTCGTTCAGAATGACAGAAATGCTTTTAGATGGTTGTCGGACAGCCTCCTAAGAAGTGACATTCAAAAGATGAATTTGCCGGGCGAACACGCCCGACCTACCGTAGGGTATGACAGGCGTCCCAGCCTGTCTATAAGGCAAAGATCAAAGCAACCTGGTATAAATTAACTTACTCATACCAGGTTGCAATCATATCATTGCCTTCCAAAAGATGTCCCCCTTCCCTGAATGTGAAAAAGATATTTGCCGCCCATTTTGCTGCGATAGGGGATGATTATCTTTGCCGTTCTTAATCCCTTTGCCAGGGGTTGAAATCTGATACTGAAAACAGCGCTCCCGTGTTTGGAAATTATCGGTTTTGGCTTTTTCAAGACAATGAAATCTTTTGAATTATCGCCACAGATGATAACATGCGGGGCAGGATCGGTTAGTTTCAATTCTCGACGACCAAGATTCTGGATGGTAAATGATCGGATTGCTGACCCGCCTTTGATAGCAACGCTGCCAAAATCAGTATGGTTGGTCGGATTGGGTATGGAACTGCCATTTTTTATATTCAATCCGTTTCCTTCCACATTGATTTTTTTGAATGTTATGAGTTTAGGGGGTGGTTCTTTGATTTTCGGTGGGGAGCAAATATTTTCATCAAGATTGCGAGCGCTCAGCCGGAAAGGTTTGAGAGTGGATACAGCCCCCTTTAAATTTTCCCGCGGCGCCAAGACTTGAAAACGGTGAATGTCAAATCGGGCGTTGACACTGGCGGACAAGACGGCGATTTTATTATCGACAAGCTCCTGATTATCGAATCTGAAGAAACGGGGTCCCGCCTTCGTGTGCAGATAGCCGGCGTAACGGATCTTTCCCGGATTATTAGGGTCATTATCCACAAAGAGACGTAATAACGTACGGCGCTTGGTCTGGCGAAATTTTTGCCCGATGATTTTTGTTATCCATTTTGATTTATCGTCTTTTATGGGACGGCCGATTGATATCATTTTACCGGATACCTCAGTATCTGCAGGATAGCCGATTTGGGCTCCGAAAACCTGAAACCCGCTTCCACCCTTACTCAAGTATGAAGACCTCTGATAGACCGCCTCCAGATAGAGAGGGGGAGAAAAATCCCGGACGCTGGTCAAATTGAAACCACCTTTCATCTCCTTTGAGTAGATACGAAGGAATGAATCATGGATTTTAACCGGAGCTTCCAAAGATTGTTTTTGCCAGACCCGGTTGTCAATTTTATTAAAATTCCAGCCGTTATTTATGGCCAAAGGCCAGGAGGGACGGACAAAGACGATCAGTTCGGCGCTGTCTGATCCCGACGGGCCTTTAACGGTCAAGGTTACCCGATAAAATCCCGGTTTGGCAAAGATATGGACAGGATTTTGTTTTCGTGAAGTAGTTCCGTCATCAAATTCCCACAGGCAGCTCATAATCCCGCCCATCTTATCACGGGAACCGGCCGAAGAAAAATTGACTTTTAAGGGCGCTCCCCCTTCAAGTTTATCGGCTGAGGCGGACGCAATGACGGAGCGTACATGAATCTTTATCTGCTTGCTATTATAGCTGTTGCCGCAGGTTCCGTCCGACGCGATGATGGTAACGGTCTTAGTACCATCGGCTTGATCAGCAGGACAATCCCAGGTAAAGGTGTTTCCATCCAGACAGCCCACTTCCTCCGCCCACTGATAAAGAGTGACCGGAAACCCCTCCGGATCAACGCCTGTAATGTCAAACCGGACCTTTTCTCCGGGCAGGATGATTTGATCCTCAAGACCGGCAAGGGAGGGGCGAAGGTTATTGACCCCATCCGGGCGATAGACATTGACAATCGCCGGGTTACTGTCAAACTTGCCATTGTTGGCAATCAACAGGATTGAAGTGCGGCCTTTAGGTAATTTGCTGTCGGACGGCACGGTAATCTTGTAAACGGAAGAGTTCTCCTCTTTTTCGATCAAGGTATTCTTGTTGCCGTAAAGTACCTTCCAGCGAAAGGTAAGAGGAAGACCCTGCAGATCATAACAGTCCTCAGTTGAGATGCGAAGCGTAACCGCCCGGTATTTTTTTTGATGGACAAGCAGGGTGGTCTTGAGCGAATAGATTGTTTCACCGCCATCGATTTCAATCGTCTTCAAAAGGGCAACAGGCGGGGCCACCGACATACTCTTCGCCAGATTTACCATGTTTCTGAGGTGGGACGTGTCATTGTAGTTGTTATAATAATAGCTGAGTCTGGTATATCTATTTCCCCTGGCGTCGGTTTGATCACCCTGGGATTTATATGCTACCCGGTGTCTTAGCTCGTTTGCGTATGGAACTTGATATGGAAGACCGGCCTTCCATATATAGAGGAGAGAGGAAGGATAGATGCCGTTCAGTTTTAATCCGGGTTTTAATTCCCTGGGCAGATATCCGCCGGTAATAATCATTTTTGTCAGCGCCATGGTTTCACTTCCGGACGAACCAACCGAATTGAAGAGAATGGGGACAAGTGAATGATATTCATCGGTGGCGCCGTTAACGGCGTAATCTCGGAACGAGATGTGGGCCGGACCAGCGGTTAGGATATCGGCAAAATAGAAATATTTTTCCAGTATTGCCATACTTTTTCCGGTATTTGTAATATCGTGCCCCATTCCCGTGGTAGACTGGCTGGTAAAATTGACTCCCGCGGAATGGAGAGGGCCGCCCTTAAGGCGAATGATGCTGTTATATATCTTTACTGAATTTTCATACTCTCCTTTCCAGATCGGCCTGATACGGCTGTGGCCTTTATCCCGACTTGAATAGACATCATGCCAGAAACCGGCGTATTTTCGCTGGGGCCAGTCCCTGTCCCGATAAGCAAGAAATCGTCCGGGATACTTTTCGGTATCGGCATCATCGGGATATATCCGTTTGTTGACCGGTGGCGGGGCAATGGTTTTATTGTCAGGCAGGCTCACGGGGGCGGCATCCAGGGACCAGACCTTCCATCTTGGAACCTTATGGTAAGGATTTTTGATTTCAGCGCCCCATACGTCAAAAACAATCAGGAATAACGGGACAATCAGGAAAGAAACATATAAGTAAAATCTGCTCTGCTTTTGTTTGGGGTTCCCCAAAATTTTTGCGAACAATCTTCCCTCCCGGGACAGAGAAAGTCTTCTGGATGCCTAACCCGGGCAAGCCGGAACCAGGAATGCCCATGTCCAAGGTTTCGGGTTTCACGGTTCGTAACCGTTCACAGGTTCAGGGTTAAGGACAAAGAAGGGCATTGAATACCCAAAGTCCTCGTTACAAATGCTCATTCCTCCAAGTAATTGCCGGTTTGTCTCCAGGTTTTGGGTTAGGCCTGACGAAACTAACGATTTTCTTTTGCCGTTTTTGCATGAATTCGAAGAATCAGCGGAGCTAATCAGCGAAGCTAATTTGCAACTAAGGGACTGATTCCTTGAGCTTCTCAAGATCGATTTTGTCTTGCGGCCTTCCGCCGGCATTTTTTGCCAAGATGAGGTCACGCCTCGAAATGAATGGTATATCGGTGTTATCCAGCTTGACTATCTCCCGGTTCCGCCATGCTGCTTCAAATTCGACTCCTGGAATCGACATCATAATATCCACCCGCAAAGGTGATCTGCCCATTTGATAAAAGTAATCTTTCTGCGTGAAGTCATTTGCGGTAAGATTTAGCAGTGGCGCGCCAAATTCTTTCAATGCGGCATACACTGACTTTGCATTCTCAGGGTCGGTCGCTATCCAGACGTCAAGATCCTTCGTAAACCGCGGCTCACTGTACTTCATTACCGCGTAACCACCCACGACAAGATAACGAACCTTATGTTTTTTGAAAAGACTCAACAGTTCTCTGAAGTCTGAATTCGCTAACACTTTTACCTCGGATTAGAAAATAATCATGCAGCATTTCTGATGCCGCCTCAAAAATGGCGTGATCACCTTGAGACTGCCAGAAACGAATATCGAATAAACGCCCCTTATCCGTGGTACGCTGATACCTTTCCTCGATTGACCTCATTTCTTTCTCCTGCTGAATGCTTGAGCTAACCCTGCCTGTGTGAAACGCCAGAGAAACACAGATCAGGGGCAAAGCACCCCTGGCGCGTCTATCCTTGATAGACCTGGCATGAAAACTGCTTATCACAGGTATTTTCAGAATCCAACTTATATTTTAATGTACGTCCCCCAATTCCCTATATTCTGCAATAAAAGTCAAACGGAGACTTGTTCCCTTTGTCTTTTTTCAAAGGGCTAAAGTGTTACGGTTTTACATAAACCATAATAGTCTTCGCCGATGTCATTCCTTCCGCATCAGCAGCCACGACCCTTATGGAATGAGCCCCGGAATCAAGCAGCCGGGTGTCCCATATATATTCACAAGGAGGGTTTTTTATTCGGGCTCTATTGCCGCCGTCAATATAAAAGCTTACCTCCTTGATTCCCTTCTTGTTTTTTACCCGCCCAGGATCCCGGGCCTTGACCTTGATTTTGACCGTCCCCCCCACTGCGGCATTATCCATAGGGGAAATTATATTTATTATCGGCTTTCCATTATCAATCCTGAAGCGGACGCGGTGGGAAGCGATCGACTTTTTCTCTCCTTTTTTGCAATACTCGGCCACTACCGAGGCATTCCCATCCTTGAACAATACGGTATCTAACCGATAGCCATCGCCTCCCCATACATAAGGGGAGGAAAATTCATACCATTCGTATCGGTCTTTAGCCCCCGGCTCCTGAATGTAAAACCGGACTGCTCCAATATCTGTGGAATTGGAAACCCTGGCCTCGATTTTAATCCGGCCGGAGACCACCGCCCCTTCCCGCGGGCTTGCTATATGGATCAAGGGATCGCCGCTTTTCGCCTCACAAGAGGGGACAAGGCATATGTTTATCCCCAGAACAAAAAGGAATATTAAACTTTTTACCTTCATCATGCCATCCAATTTTGATGCAGTCGCAAAAAGCCCGCGCAATGTCATTCTGAGGAGCAAAGCGACGAAGAATCTCAATGATATCGGATTCTTCGCTATCGCGAAGAATTTAATAGACACACTTTATATAAAAATCCCCCCATCCCCCCTTTGCCAAAGGGGGGCAAGGGGGGATTTTCATGCTTCGTTGCGGCAACAAGCCATGGTGGTCAGTTGGAACTTGGGATTCTTCGGCTATCGTCTCAGAATGACATTCTCGGACAGCTCCAAGGTCGACTGTTTTAACGGTTCGGTTATTCTTTCTTCCCGCGGGAGATTCTTTAAGTTTACCTTCCGGATCAACCAGCACATGAATCGAATGGATGCCGGATTTTCCTCCAATATCCCAATCCACTGAAACATCCTTGAATTCATGCGGCCGGAGTATGTCTATGACTTGATCTTTTCCGATCTGCGCCGCCCCCAGGGCGGGATCGCCGTCATAAAATCTGACTGTAATATCTTTTGCCGGGGCATGATAATCCAAATAAGGCCCGGTCTTTCTGGTCACGCTCAAATTTCTCACCGTCGCTCTTATTCTTAAAACATCCTCTTTTATCCGCTCTAATAAAACAAAACTTGGAGACCACAAAACTACATCAGGGCATTCAAGGACTTTAATAAAACGACAGGTCTTGTTATTTGTCTCATCAGCCTCCGCAATAAAATTATCCGGATCGGCCACCGCATAAACCGGTTTATAGGCATAAGGCTTGCTTCCCTTTGCCACGGGCGCATTTACCCTGACCGCCTGCCAGGGAATTGAAACCTCCGTCCTTTTTCCAGCCGGAAGGGAGGGGATAATTTGATCCTTTCCTGTCTGCTTGCCCCCTTTTTCCGGATCACCCATATAAAATCTTACCTTTACTTTTTTGGCGCCTTTTGTTCCTGTATTGCTTACTCTTGCTCTGAGAGCGACCTTTTCGCCCGCCACCGGGTTTTTCCGGGAGCAGAGGATTGGGCTATCCTCCTCCCATCCATAGGTAACCTTAACTAAACGATTTTCCTTTGAATCATCAAGATAGGTAAGGATATTCTCCCCCTGCCTTAGAGAAGGCAAGCATCCGGGGTTATAAACCAAATCGCTCAGGACGCTTACCTCTTTAATTCCGGCGTCTAAAGGGGCGTTTTTTGCCAGGAACTCATATTTCACCAGATAAGAGTATTTCCAGGATACATCGGTGGTAACCGCACGGGTACTGTCGGTATATGCCTTTGCCTTAATATCGCCCGTCTTTTCTCCCATCCAGATTTCCTGCCAGCTATCTCCGTTGTCGACAGAAATAAGTATCTTCACCTGATCTTGCAGGGTCTTTCTAAAAAAAATTCCCTCGATTTGACAGCCGGTAATGAAATATGGGACCTTTATTTTATAGATTACAAAGGCCGGCCTTCCCGGGACTTTGGCCCGCAGGCCGACGGTTCCATTATTATGATAGCTGATCACATTTTCTTCCGAAACCAGTCCGATTCGATAATCCTCCCGGCCATCAAATTTTCTCCTCAACAGATGTCGACCGTTGGCATAAATGGGAGGCTCGGGAGCAACCTTTCCTCCTCCTTCGTCCCCCCGGTGCGGGCACCATTTACCTTGCTTTAGCCAGGTTCGGGTGAGAAGATCCCCTTTCCCCAGGGTATAATCCGGATTATACCCCGGAGACCTCCCCCTGTCCCGCGGGTGCATGGTCATATAATAATACCTGGACCTGCGGTTTTGTCTCTCTTTCTTCTGTGTAACCGGCCTTGATCCTCCCCGGATACACAAGTCTCTATCGTTATCCAAGTCCTCGATACCGGCAATTGTCCGGTTATCCCTCTCCAGAAAGGCGACTCTTCTATCCGCATCCAAATAGCGCCAATCATTATCATAATAAACCTCGGTTGCGGCATGGTTGCCGGTGTTAACATGGCGGGCCCGCAGCCCGGCTGCCCACCACAGGGGCTCCAATAAAGTTGCATAGGTTCCGCAATAGCCATATCCGTAAACATTGAGATGTTCCAGACCAACTCTGCATGTTCCCCAATTTCCCCGGTAGCAATGGTTCATGACAAAATACCAAAGCGCCCATGCCTTTTCAGACTCGGTCATCTCCGGGGAAGTCACATCCCTCACTATTGAATCAAGGCTTGAAGTATCCACGCTAAAAGATGAGACGACCCTTGGGTTGACTGCTTTTCCTTCCACTGCCTGGATTTGCACCCATAGATTACGGGGAGCAGCATCTCCTTTCACCACAATTTTCCACCGATGTTTGCCGGTCCTGATTTTCTCGGCATACTCCTTGAAAACCGGGGCAACCGAAAGATCGGGAAGGCCGGAAGCAAAGGAAATATCTGTTTTTATCAGGAATAAAAAAATTCCTATAAAAATTAATAAAACTAATCTGATGATTAAAGGCAGAGGAAGGCAGGAAAACCCGGTGAACCAGCGTTTTTCCCTGGCCAATTTTTTCAAAGTCGCTGCGCTTTCCAAGATAAATGTCACGATTTTTCAACCAGCGGCTAAGCTTCTTTGGCATCCAGAGCAGCAAGCGCCGCTATAAACCAATATACCCGGCGCTCACAACAACATCATCAAACCAGACTCGATTTACTTTCTTATTGTCATGTATATAAGGGCCAAGGGAAAAGGAATTTATTTTCAAATCATTCGTATAACGCCAGGTAATATTCTTAAAATGGCCAACCAGTTTGCCATTGATCCAGAAGGCCTGTTCGCCGTTATTCATTCCTGCCATATTTGCCTTCAGCATCATCTCTCCCGGCGGAGGATTGCGTCCCCAGTCCCTCCAGGAATCCAGAGAGGTACGGAAGAAATCGAAACCGGAGGGCCTTCTGCCGGCGGCGCCATAGCCGGACCAGTGTCCTATCCCGGCAATCAGTTTGTTCAAGTGCATCAAATTCCCCTGGTCAAAATTAGCATCAAACTTACAGTACCACCGAACATGCACTTTATCGAAACCCGGCATAAACCAGATTCTTGCCATTCCACCCGCATCTTTACCAGGGAAAAGCGGTAACTTCCATGAAGCGACGGCCCGAGTGCACATTGCGAGGATCATAATTAATCTTAATTACGTCCGACTTCCCCACCAGCCATCGATCTTGTAATTTTCCAACCTCAAAGGTATCAATAAAAATTATCTTTCCTTTTCTCAGGGAACATCGACGAACTGCTTCCTTGGCGTGCAACAAAGAAGTAAATAGGAAAATCAATATAACTATCAAAAAAATTCTATGGAATTTAATTCTATGTTGCATTTTGAATCTCTACCCCAACCTGTAAGCCTACGACTTTAAAGAATCTAATGTCTTGGTAATGTTCAAAAGTTGAGGCACGGAAATCTTTTTGTTATTTCCTCTCATGAAAAAGTGTAATATGGAAATCACTTGAAACAAGAAGCGCCAACCCCTCAATGTGCAAATCTCTGCGTCACTGTTTGCTCTTTTATCCATTTTATTATCTCTTTTCCACCTCCATCCTTCCGCCACCCTCTGTACTAAAATATATGATTCCCTGTTTACTGGCTACCTGATCCAAAATATTCCTTCCATCTTTTTTTATTCTGTACTTCTTTCCTGGTTCAAGGTTGCAAAGAAAGTGCTTAATATTTCTCGCTCCTTTTATAGTATAAGTTATTTTATAAAGGGGGGGGCCATCCTTAGAAAACATCACTACTCTATCATCTACGCAAGCGCCATAAGCGCTCCCTTCATCCGATTCTACTAAAGCTGTTTCCGGCATTTCTCCCTCAGGAACGGTGGGATAAAGAACATGAAGGAAATTATCAAATTTTCTTGGCTGCTTGGGTAAAACCTCAATTCTCCACATACCATATAAGGGGCTGTCGCTAAAGTGGTCATAAGCGGTTCCGTAAGCCTGGGGATAATCAATTCGTTTTTTATAATCATTTTTATCTACTCCCTGCAAATCCATATACCTGAAACCTTGAATAACTGCGGCTCCCTCGGGATGATCCTTGGGAGGATTGTGGTTTTGAGCTCTCCGACACCGAATCAATCTGGTCGGTTTTACTCCGGGAGGTGTTCTGCCATCGCAGAAAAAACATTCTCTGGAGGTTACTGCATGTTTGGAATCTTTTGCCGCTCTGGCGGGCCCTTTTTTAAACATCTTAATGCTAAGTTCTCCCGGAAATTTAACCTCGTTCTTAAAGGGATTTTGATCCAATTCATCATTATTTTCAATGATCACCACAGGATGGTCCGGCAAAAGCTTGGTGGAATCTACCTCGATATCCAAAGTATCTTTCTGGGAAGCTTTAATGGGTTTGGTTAATCCGGCGGTTACTTCTCCTCCCAGCCGGTTTATCACCCGATTTCCCGGCAAGGGAAGCAAAGTTTTACAAAAAAGACGAGCGGTTTTCTGGGTAATGGTGACCAAAGATGAGTCTTCGGAAAAGGCGATCCCCCCTTCTTCATTACCCGCTACTGTTTTGTATTCCCCGTCAAAGACAGGCTTGCCTATGGTATGGAGCAGCCACAGTTTCTTGAACTTGGGGTTAGTGGAATTAACCCGGTCAAAAACAATAAAGTAGTCCTTTTTCCCGTTGGGTGAACGAAGGTACACAAATTCCCTCTGCACCAGAGAAATCTTGGGTTTATTCCAGGGTGAACAAACCAGGGTGGAATTATAGGCCCGGGTTCCGTCGGCCGCACTGTAAACATATTCCTTATGCCGCTCAAACCGGATAAGCCCTCCAATATCCCTGGGACTTCCATCGTAAACCAATCCGTATTCTTTTCTGTTTTTCCACTCCCCTGTATAACGTGGGCCTGTCCAAAGTCGTTGCCCTCCGTCATTTCCGTAAGGTGGACCCCCTTTTGTCAATTTCAAAGTTTCTTTCGGATTATAAATCAGAAGGTTATTGGTGGAAATAGTTCGGAGAAAATAATAGTACATATGAGGAAATCCTTCTCCATAATAACCTCCCCGTGTCCCCAGCGGGCCTCCTTCATACCAGTAAAAATATTTACCCGCGGATGCGAGGGCAAGTTCCTCCCTTTTGGAAATGCTAAAAGCCAGGGTGTCAAAATGCTGATGAACCCCATAATGAAATGGCTCGGCTCTGAATACAGCATGGGTAGCATCTTTATTTTCCCAGGAACTTCGCATGCACACCCACCCTTTCCCTGCCTTATTTCCCTCAAAACGGTCTATTTCGCCTTTCTCTTCATCCCATCCCAAGGCCTCGGCCAATGACAATCCCAACTCTTGAGGTGAATTTGCAGGGATAGTGGGATCATAAAAAATAAAACCCAGGGGATAAAAGTTAAATTTAGGCTTTTTAACCGCTCCTTTGAGAAGCCAGGTAAGAAAAGAAGCAGT
>Ga0209121_10002723_pt1 | contig 17643 bp, 15 predicted proteins | sample Cruoilmetagenom3_FD_187292 | JGI IMG/M metagenome (GOLD analysis project Ga0209121, IMG submission 187292) | Oil polluted marine microbial communities from Coal Oil Point, Santa Barbara, California, USA - Sample 3 (SPAdes) (version 2) | ecosystem: Environmental > Aquatic > Marine > Oil seeps ... | reverse complement strand
AAACCAAACGGCTAATAGCTAATCGCACAAGTCATATTTTTTGAGGTATATTACCCCTAAAAGTGTAAACTACTTTTGGCTTGATATGAAGGATGCCAATCGGTCTTTTTAAAGATTTTTGTAGCCGTTCATGGCTTGAAACTAGAAATTTGTAATTTCAACGTTCCGTGGACACTTACAAATTTTTTTACACGGAAACTGGATATTGATATTATATCTATTTTACAGGAGTAAAGATTTTATGAAAAGGATTTTCTGGTATCATATATTCAGGTGGTTTTGTATATCCGGCGTTTTGCTATTCATGCTTCTTGCCGGGGCAGAGGTCAGCCCGGACTCAGTTTTTGCAATGACTGCAGAGATCAAACCTGTGGCCATGCTTACCAAAGATGACCAAGGGGTTCCCCTGCGCACCCCCTCTGCAGTCTTTTTTGATAAGACTATGGAGGAAACCTACGTAGTGAATTCCGGTGCAAGCCGGATCATTGTTTACGGTTCGGACTTTTTCCCCTGCGTTTCTCTTGGAGCAGGCAGAAGTGTGTATGCCCCCTACGGGGGGTATATTGATGCTGATGGCCGCCTTTATGTCTGTCAGGGCCGGTCGCAGGACAAACCCGCGCGCGTCACCATATTGAATGCGGCCTTTTTTCCTATCAAGGAAATAAGGCTTGATGGATTCGAGGGGGCCGACAACTTCATCCCTCGACGATTGGCCCTGGGCCATGACGGAAGGATCTATCTGGCCGGCATAAACTCGCGCGGAGTCCTTGTGATAGATAAAGATGGGAACTACCTCAAGTGGCTGACCCCGCTGGACAGGGTCTGGACCGGAATGGAAGAATCCGAGGCCGGACCTACCAATGTGACAAAACCCGGGCCTGGCAAAGAGCCGGTCCTTATCCTTGAGGTCTGCACTGACTCTGAAGGCCGGATCTATCTCCTAAGCGAGGAAACAAGCAAGATCTATGTCTATGATCGAGACGAGAACTACCTGTTCGCCTTTGGGAAAAAAGGGGGATCCACGGGCAAAATGAGCCGTCCAAGAGGCCTTGCAATAGATGAACGGAGAAATCGAATCTATGTCGTGGATTACCTTCGGCACACTGTCCTGGTATATGACCTCACCGGCCGGTATCGCTTTGAATTCGGAGGCAGGGGCTGGGGGGAAGGCTGGTTCAACTACCCCACAAGTCTGGCTATTGACAGCCGTGGACACCTCCTGGTGGCAGACCTTTTCAACAACCGGGTCCAGGTCCTGGAAGTACCCTCTCGTCCTGAATTTCTACCTGAGGATTTAAATGCCACGTTACCCACTGAAACCCTCGACAGGGATGTTGAATCCGTACCGAACTTTCCGACCTTGCAGCCAAAGGAAAAATCTAGGCGCCGTTAAGCTTAATAAAAAAAGTAACCGTTCAGGGTTCATATCTAAGAAAACGAACAATCTCCGGGTTTGTCTCCGAATCAAATCCTTCAATTTAATATCACGATTCCCCCAATGACTAATGACCAATGTCGCCACAGGCCATAGACCTTGCGAGCTAACTCGCAGGCCGACTGCCATCCCTGAACCTCTGAACGGATAGAGAAAAACAAAAAAGGGGGAAAGCCTTTGGGCTTATCCCCCTTATAATTCTGTCAATTAATTGCGTGTTACATGCGCAAATCGTGCGCTATGCCGTGGCAGTCCCCGCACTTTGGATATTTCTTATGTATTGCTGGATTGTGAGGCGCGTCACCATGACAATCCTGACAGGCCATGAGTTCTTTGTGAGTGGGATGACATTCAGCGCATGCCAATTCCGAATGCCTGGTCTGATGGGTCTTGAGTTGCTCAAACGGCACATCATGGCATCCGGCGCACACAGGATTGTTTTCTATTCCCTCAGAATAGGCGATCTGTAAAGGCTCGTGGACAGGATGGCAAGCAAGGCATTCCGGCGTATTCATCGTTACCATCGGGCTGTGATTTTCGTGACACTCCGAACATTCAGGAATTCTGCCATGACTTTCGGAATGACATGAGGAGCAGGCTTCTTCCGTGTGCATGCTGGGGTTCTTGGTCAGGATCTGAGCAACCTCAGTATGACATATCCTGCACTGCAGTTCCATATTGGATGGATCCGGTATTGCCACTACCGGTCTGTGGGGATCAGCGTGACAATCCGCGCATTTTTGAACGGCCTCGTCTTTGCCGTGAGGGTCATCATGACAGGCTGAGCATTTGGGCATGATCTCAGCGTAATTATTCTTCAAGGGGTTGTACGCATGATAAATCTCGTGGCAATCCGTACATCCAACACCAACATGCTTACCCCCGTCTTTTTTGATCCTCGTAAATTGATCCATATGGCATTGAGCGCACTCCCCGCTAGTGAGAGGCGTTACTTTAACATTATAGACGCTTTCCGTTCGCTCGACGGCTTTTGCAACTTCCGCCGTTGCGGCCTCTTCAGGCTGAGCAACTTCTCCGGTTTCTAACGCTGCAGGCCGCTGCTTCACACATCCAAAACAGATGGCGAGAAGAAGCAGACATAATACTCCGATCAGTATCCCAATCCCATTTTTTACCGTCATTGTCCCAGTCCTTTGTTTGAAATTCTTTCCGCTAATTCGATTCCAATAATCCCAAATATTTCAATATTGCCCCTGACTCCCGGTTTATTTTGCAAGATTGTGTGCATCTAAATGGCAATCAAGGCAATTCGGCATTGCCTTGTGCTGTGCCGCCGAGTGCGGTTTGCCGTGGCATGTCTCACACTGCGGGACAACAGGATGGACTCCCCTGTGACAAAATGCACAGGTGAAGGTCTTATGTTTAGTGGTGGTCTTGTTCATAAGATCACCATATTCCTCGTGACATGGCGTGCAGTAAGCCCTTGGTGTTTCATTGGCATAATGGATTACCAATGGCTGATGCACCGGATGACATCCGAGGCAATCACTTGTTGTTTGACCTTGTGCGTGTGGTTCATGACACACGGAGCAATCGGGAATTTCACCGTGTTTAGTATGGCAAAAAGTACAGGCGACCTCTGTGTGCTTGCTTGGATGGTCCTGAAGTTCTTTGCCCTGTTCAGGATGACAGGTTAGGCATGCTGTAGTGATATTATCATCCAATTGTAGTGCAAGTGGTTGGTGCGGATCGGAGTGGCAGGAAAGGCAGTTATCTAATTCGTAGTGTGGTTTACCTGAATGGCACATGGAACATTGCGGAATTGCTTCTGTCCCCAAGGGCGGGTGCTCGGTGTGGCAGTCCACACACCCTACGGCCGTCTTGTGGAGACCACCGTTCCGTTCTATACTTACAGGTTCTGTTTTGTGACATTTTATACAGTCGGTATTTTGAAGGCTTGCCGCCTCTTGCGCCATGGCAACAGTGTTAAATGCAATCAAAATTGCTACGGACAAAAAGAAAGTTTTTATAATTTTTATAAACGATGCAGTTTTATTTTTCATTCCTAAGCACACCTCCCTCAATTGGGACTGCTTTTTTTGTTGATAGATCCCAAAAATTGAATTTTCATTCAGTCTTGCCGCAAATTACGTTTTAAAAAAGTCTCAATAATGATAAAAGCTAAGAATAAATATTTTTATAAAACAATCAAGCCCTTATGGTTTTTTGGATGTCAGAAATTCCTCCCCGCACTCGTGTAAAAAAAACCGGTGCATGATCTCATAAAAATACCATTCCTTTCTCAATCATTCAATTAGCAAACCAACCCTGTATTTGTCAAGTAATAACTTCTGCCCTGGATATTTCATAGTAAGATATGGGCAACAAGCTTATAATCTTTGACCAGGACCGCTACGCCATCTTTGATGCCTACGAAGTTTTCATTCTTTGCGGTTGTAATGTTCTCATGCCAACCGGAGTTCCTGAAAAAATTACCGAAGACGATCACGGCTTGCCTCTGAAGGCTCAAAAGAGCCTTCTGTGCTGCGTCACAAAACTCGCCTGCAGCTTATATGAAATATCCGGAGCTTCTCGAAATTCTTGACATTTTCTATTTCATTCTTAATATACGTTTGGATTACAAGCGGGTGTAGCTCAGTTGGTAGAGTACAAGCTTCCCAAGCTTGGGGTCGCGGGTTCAAACCCCGTCGCCCGCTCCAACCCTTTTTGAGGTTCGTGCCTGCTCATGTCGATATTGGGTCGGCTGAGACAGATGTTTACTTTAATTAGTGGGGTTTTTTTGGTATTTTGGTAGTAACGTATAAATATCAATAATATTCTGCTAATGAAGTGGGCTAAGCCCACTTTATTTTTTTATGGCGCTCAACAAAAAAAGCAAAGGACAACAAACAGAGGTCGTAAGGGCACTTGTTGAACCAGTGGTGGTATATGCCGGCATGGAACTGATCGACGTGGAATGTGGCCGCGAGCCTTCGGGCACAGTCCTGAGGCTTATCATAGACAAGCCGGGTGGAGTGACAATCGATGATTGCTCATATATCAATCGTCTGGCAGGTGATCTCCTGGACGCGAAGGATTCCGTGCCGGGGTCATACAATTTGGAGGTGTCTTCTCCGGGGATTAATCGACCGCTTAAGAAAAAGGATGATTTTGAACGTTTTGCCGGTCAGAAGGTCTTGATCAAGACCAGAGAACCAATAGACAGCCGCAGAAATTTTAAAGGCATTTTGAATGGGACAAAAGAAAATTTTATAGTCGTTTCCTCAGAAAAAACGATCTTTAATATCCCTTTTGAGCTGGTAGCCAAGGCACGGCTGGACATAATTTAAGTGCGTTGATTGAGAAATTGCGGATTGAAGGATTGAGGGATTCAATTTAATTCCTCAATTCCTAAATTCATAAATTTATATAAGGAATAAAATATGGGTTCAGAACTCAAGATGATCATAGATCAGGTAAGCAGGGAAAAAGGTTTGGACCGTGATATCCTTATTGCTGCTCTTGAGGAAGCAATCAAATCGGCTGTCAAAAAACGATACGGTGTACGCCTTGACCTGGAAGTCAATTTTAACAATGCCCAAGGAGAAATTGAGGTATTTCAATATCGTACTGTAGTAGAAGAGGCTCGTGACAAGGAAACAGAAATTTCCCTGGAAGAGGCTAAAGAGCTTGACTCCAAATGTGAATTGGAGGACTGTATCGGCACCAGAATGGATATTTCAGCCCTGGGGCGAATAGCAGCCCAGTCAGCCAGACAGGTCATCATCCAGAAAATGAAGACCGCTGAAAGGGATCTTATTTATGAGGAGTTCAAAAACCGGAAAGGCGAAGTCATAAACGGCATTATCCAACGCTATGAAAGGGGAAATGTCATAATCAACCTTGGGCGAACAGAAGCTATCCTGCCCACATCTGAGCAAATTTCCAGCGAAAGCTACCGCCGTGGTGACAGGCTCCGTGCCTACATCATCGAAGTGAAAGATACGCAAAGGGAACCCCAGATCGTCTTATCCAGGACCCATCCGGAATTCTTGATTAAGCTCTTTGAGCTGGAAGTGCCGGAGATCTCCGATGGGATAGTCCAGATCATGGGAGTGAGCAGAGAACCCGGAAGCAGATCCAAGATCGCTGTAAGCTCCAGCGAGTCTGATGTGGATCCCGTCGGGGCTTGTGTGGGAATGCGGGGCTCAAGGGTTCAGGCAGTGGTCCAGGAACTCAGGGGCGAGAAAATAGATATAGTGCCATGGAGTCCTGATCCGGCAAAGTATATCTACAATGCCTTGGCCCCTGCCGAATGTTCCAGGGTTATAGTAGATGATTCCAACCTGTCATTGGAAGTTATCGTGCCGGATGACCAGCTCTCTCTTGCCATCGGACGCCAGGGGCAAAACGTGCGTCTTGCCGCCAAACTCATGGGTTGGAGAATAGATGTAAGGAGTGAGACCCGCTATCAACACTACCAGGACCCTGACTATTATTCATTATTAGAGATATCCGTTATGACAGAGAACATAGCGGACAAAATTTATGACCTGGGCATTACCTCACTTGAACTTCTTGCTCAGGCTGATCCTGATGAACTCACACAGGAAACTAACCTGAGTACGGAGTTGATAAACTCATTGGTGGAAGAGGCCAAAAAGCTGATAGAGGAAAAGGAAGCTGAAAAAGAGGATGCCATAGCTGAAGAAACAGATACCGGTGAAGAGGCCGGAACCGAAAAAGAGGATTTGCCTGAGACAGAAGAGAAAGCCGAAGACCACGAGTCTCAAAATAATTTTGCTCAAAATGTTCTGGACACACTGCACGAAAATTCCGAGGAATAAGACTTACTTGGTGATATGTCACAAGACATGTCTGCGTGTAGCCACACGGTCAGACTGAAAAATTGAAGCAATGCTGCAGATGGGGTATTCTCAATAAAATTATAAAATGAATGGTGGTAACAACAAAAAAATAAACGGGCCAATCCAGGATGTACTAATACATAAGAGCCTAACCGGCTCTTTTAAGAAGAGTTATATTGCCGGGGGTTAAGACAGGCATGGCTAAAATCAGAGTCCATGAGCTGGCCAAGGAATTCGGAATAGCCAGCAAAGAGATGGCGACCAAGATTATGGATCTTGGCTACAACATCAAGAACTACATGAGTACGCTTGAGGACTATGAGGCCCGGGATATCCGCCGCAAGCTCAAGGACAAAGCACATGCGGCAGAAAAGAAAGAACAAGAGGTCAAGCCCAAAACCACAGTGCGTCTCAGGCACCGAAAAATTATCCTCAAAAAGATTGTTCGTCCAACTGAATTTGAAGAGAAGGTCGTTGCCAAGGTGTCTGTGAAAGAGGCTGCGGTGACGGAGGAAAAAGCGGAAGGGGCTATCCCTGTCGTCAGGGAGGAGGAAGAAATTAAGGCTGAGGGAGAAGCCCCGGCTACTGAAGCAGAACAGTTAGAAATTGAATCCGGGCAAAAGGTGACCGAGATCGCAACAGAAGTAGTGGAAGAGTCCCTGCCTGAGAAACAACCTGTTCTACCCAAAATTGCTCCTAAACCCAAAAGCTTTGTAAAAATCCTTGACCGGCCTAGGATTAAAATCACCCAGCAGCCGAACAATAAACCTAAAAGTCCTACCCGCCGGCCTAAAAAGCCCTCTCACATAGATGTACATGCTGTAGAACCGTCGGTTCCTTTAGTTGATATTTCTGTAGCCTCTGAAAAAAAGGACAGAAAAAAGGGCAAAAGAATAGTCCAGATGTCGGAGTTGGGAGGATCACTCAAAAAGCGTCGGGTTACTCCCAAGCGAAAGGGAAGACAGAGACATATAAACAAAATTCTTGCAGAAGAGATCGGTATCACAGCATCCGGCCGGAAGAAAACCGGGGTTTCCGGAATCTATGGCGATTCAGGACAAAAGAAGGGGGTTATCCATAGGCCCGGCACTGCGCCCCCCAAAGCAAGCAAACAAAAGTTTGCCATATATGAGACTATTCAGGTAGGTGAGCTTGCCAAGCGGATGGGCGTCAAGGCAGGAGACGTTATAATGAAGCTCATGGGGCTGGACATAATGGCCACGGTAAATCAGTCCATCGATTACGACGTAGCCAGCATTGTGGCATCCGGATTTGACTATGAGCTGGAGAAGAAGTCCGTGGCTGAGGACCTGGTCCACATGAAGGATGTCCAGGAAGGCGAGCCTGTGCCAAGACCTCCTGTGATTACAATCATGGGCCATGTAGATCATGGAAAGACTTCACTCCTGGATGCCATACGCAAAGCGGATGTAGCCTCAAAGGAGGCAGGTGGCATCACCCAGCACATAGGCGCATATCACGTCACACTTCCCTCCGGCCAGGAAGTAGTCTTTCTGGATACACCGGGCCATGAAGCATTCACAGCTATGAGATCTCGCGGGGCCAAAGTTACTGATATCGTGATCCTGCTGGTGGCAGCGGATGACGGCGTAATGGCCCAGACACGTGAGGCCATAGATCACGCTCGGGCAGCCGAGGTGCCCATCATTGTAGCAATCAACAAGATTGACAAGCCAGGGGCGAATCCGGAAAAGGTGAAAGGGGAACTTGCTGAACTGGGATTGATTCCGGAGGATTGGGGTGGAGAGACCATTTGCATCAACATCTCAGCCAAAGAAAAAACAGGAATCGAAGAACTGCTTGAGATGATGGCCATCCAGGCCGAGGTGATGGAACTCAAGGCAGACCCCAATCGGCCTGCCAGAGGTAACGTGATAGAGGCGAAGCTGGACAAGGGGCGTGGTCCTGTGGCTACCCTGCTGATTTCAGAAGGGACGCTGCACATAGGTGACGCTATGGTCTGTGGTATACACCACGGCAGAGTGAGGGCCATGTTCGACGACAAGGGTGAAAGGATAAAGACTGCAGGTCCCTCCATGCCTGTGGAAATCCAAGGTCTCTCCGGCGTACCGGAGGCGGGGAATGAATTCACAGTACTTTCTGACGACAAAAAGGCCAGAGAAGTGGCTGGGTATCGCCACCGCAAGATCAGAGAGACAGAATTGTTCAAGAGCAGCAAAGTAACTCTGGAAAATGTTTTTGAAAAACTCAAGGAGGAGGAACTCAAGGAACTTAATATAGTCCTCAAGACAGATGTTCAGGGCTCTGTAGAGGCCCTTATAGAGGCATTGAGCAGGCTCAGCACTCAAGAGATAAAGGTGAATTTCGTCAGAAGCGGTATCGGAGCCATTACCGAATCCGATGTCTTGCTGGCATCTGCCTCAGATGCAATCATCATAGGCTTCAATGTAAAACCCAGCCCGCAGGCGAAGATCTTGGCCGAGCGGGAACATGTGGACATCCGCTTCTATGATGTCATTTACCATGCCATAGAGGAGATTAAAAGCGCCATGGTCGGGCTGTTGGAACCTGTTTATAAGGAGAAGACCCTGGGACGCGCCGAGGTGCGTGACGTCTTCCACATTGCCAAAGTCGGTACAGTGGCGGGGAGCTATGTGCTGGAGGGCTTGATCCAGAGAAATGTTCAGGCCAGGCTCTTAAGAGACAACGTTGTGGCCTATAACGGCAAGATAGCATCTCTTCGTCGATTTAAAGAGGACGTAAAAGAAGTCCAGGCCGGGTACGAATGCGGAATCGGCCTTGAAAGGTTCAATGACGTAAAAATGGGGGACGTAATAGAGGCCTATGTAATGGAAGAAAAAACCCCGGTCCTTGGAGAACCTGTATATAATGCCGGGGAGAAGAAGACTTCTGATTGATAAATGATCGTGGGGATAATCAGGCTCAGGGTAAGACTGCCCGGAAACCATTCGTTAAAGGGGAAACGGCGAGTGGTTAAGAGTTTGATTGGCCAGGTGCGTAGCCGTTTCAATGTTGCTGTATCAGAAATCGCCCTGAACGATGTATGGCAAAGGGCGGAGATAGGAATATCCACAATAGGAAATAGCCAGCCAATAATCAACTCCGTCCTGGATAAGATCCTGGAATTCATTGAAAGGACCTGTCTGGTAGAGGTTATTGATACAGATATCGAAATTATTAACATGGGAAAATAAGAAGAAATCATGCCCCACATGTTCCCCCGTTCCAGACGGATAGAGGATCTCCTCAGGAAAGAAATGGCAGACATGCTGCTTAGTGAAATTAAGGATCCAAGGATCCAAGGGCTGGTGACCATAATGCAGGTAAAGGTCTCAGAAGACCTCCGTCACGCAAAGTTTTTTATTTCGGTTCTTGGAAATGGGCCTGAAAGGGAATCTGTGCTGGAAGGGCTAAATAAGGCTAAGGGCTTCATACGGCGAACTCTGGGACACCGCCTTGACCTCAGACGGATACCTGAACTGCATTTTCAACTGGACCGGAGCCTGGATGACCAGGAAAAGATAGAAAGACTCCTTGCCAGTGTGCAAACCGGCCAACAGACAGAGAATTGAGAAACACTGTGACTGAAGTTTTACCCAAAGATACCAAGACACTGAAGGCTGCGGTAGATGCCATTAATGCATCTGATCGTCTCCTTTTGACCTGTCATGTCAAGCCGGACGGAGATGCTTTGGGTTCTGTATTGGGCTTGGGCCTTGCCCTTAAGGACGCAGGGAGAGACGTAACCCTTTTTATAGAAGATCCCGTGCCGGCTTCACTTCAATTTCTCCCAGGCTCTCAGTACCTGGTCAATGAAGTGGCCAATCCGCTGCCTGAAAAGACCACTCTGGTGGTCCTTGACTGCAATGAACCTCACAGGATCGGAAAGCAGGCGCAAAGGTTGATAGAACAGGCCTCACTTATTGTCGTTCTGGATCATCACCTGAGTCAGGCCCCGTTCTGTGTCCAAACTCCGGGGACAAAACACCCTCATTGCATAAGCTATATATCTCCGGACATTTTTGCCGCAGGGGCCATAGTCCTGTGGATCATCAAAGGACTTGGATGGCCTATAACAGAAGACATCGCCACAAATCTCTATGCTGCCATATTGTCAGACACAGGGTGTTTCCGTCATAGTAATACGAACGAGACTGCTTTCCGGATGGCCGGGGACCTCGTGGCCCACGGCGCAAATCCCTATGCCGTTGCGAACCAACTTTATCAAAACTATTCTCTATGCAGACAACACCTTTTAGGCCTTGTATTAAGGACCATTGAGGTAAGGGGACATGGCAAGATAGGTCTTCTTCAGGCCACTCCGGAGATGTTTCGTGTCAGCGGAGCAACGGAGCACAACACAGATGACTTTGTAGGGCATGTCCGGTGTATAGATACAGTAGAGGTTGCCATTTTCATAAAGGAGGTCTATGCCGGACAGGTATCTGTCAGCATGAGGTCAAAATCATTCTTTAATGTGGCAAAGCTGGCAAAAGAATTCGGAGGCGGCGGGCACTTTCACGCGGCAGGTTTCCGCAAGACCGGGACAGCAGCCGAAATTAGACAGACCCTGTTGAATAAAATAAATGCCTATCTTGAGGGCTCGGAAACAGCCGATGCTTGATGGTATCCTGGTAATGGACAAGGCATTTGGCATAACGTCCTTCCGAATGGTTCAGGAAGTTCGCAAAAGGCTTAAGGTTAAAAAAGCCGGACATGCAGGTACCCTTGATCCACTTGCCACAGGTGTATTGCCCATATGTCTGGGACGGGCGACAAAGATCATCCAGTTTATTATGGCAGGTCACAAGGTATATCAAGGGACTATGCTCCTTGGAGTAGCTACCGACACATACGATGCAGCAGGCAAAATCACGGAGCAGAAACCTTTACCCCCGAGTCTTGACCTAATCTCTTTACAAAAGGCGGCCAAAGAATTTACAGGCAGGCTTCTTCAGCCGCCTCCACCATTTTCGGCAGCCAAGCATAAAGGGAAACCATTATACAAATTCGCACGTCAGGGAATAATGGTCCAAAAAGAGTCTAGGCCGGTGCAGGTATTCTCCTTTGAGATCCTTGAAATAAGGTTACCCGAGGTGGACTTCAGAGTACACTGCTCAAAAGGTACCTATGTGAGATCACTTGTACATGACCTAGGGTCAAATCTGGGTTGCGGCGGTCATGTGACGGGACTGCGAAGGACCCGAAGCGGACCCTTCAACATAGAGCAGGCCCTGAAAATGGAGACCCTGGACGAAATTCTTAAGAACAAAAGGCTTTCAGAGGTCCTTATTCCTATTGGGAAGGCACTGGCTCACATCCCTGCCATTGAGATAGATAATGAGATGGCAACAGAGTTAAGGAATGGACGTCCAATTTTTGTAAACAGGCTCAAGGATCTAATGGAATCGCAAGGCCATGAGTCAGATGTGGAGCTACCTTATCTGCGTCTTCTTCTTTGCAGGCCGCCTTACATAAAAAATGGTTCAAGCCTGCAGGAAAAAGATCTGGTATCCGTGGTGGCATGGCCCACAGCGCTGAAATCAGATAGCCACAAAATACTGCGTCCCATAAAAGTCTGGCCAAAAGAATATGCTATTACAAATTAAAATCGTAGTTATAGTGAAGGAGGAAAAAATAGGTGGTTTTGGATCCGGAACGTAAGAAAGAAATTATAGAGAACTTCCAAACCCACGGGACTGATACTGGGTCCCCTGAGGTTCAAGTAGCCCTGTTGAGTTCCCGTATTGGCTATCTCACCGAGCACTTCAAGATCCACAAGAAGGATCACGGCTCAAGACGCGGCCTGTTAAAACTTGTAGGCCAGAGAAGGAGGTTGCTCGACTACCTCAAGAACCAGGATGTGGGACGGTACAGAAAAATTATCAAGGAACTGGGAATCCGCAAGTAATACGATGTAATAACCGTTCACACTCCTTGGCAGTCGACAGACATGGAGTGAGAACTGCGGATTTAATACACTGAACTTGTAACTCTCTTGGTTATTGAAGGATAATAGGACCCCAAAACAGATGATAAAATTAAAAACACAGATAAATGACATGGCCTTCTCCTTTGAAACAGGACGCTTGGCCAAGCAGTCCAACGGCGCCATTTTGGCCAGCCTGGGGGAAACCGTAGTCCTAGTGACAGCGGTAACCTCCGGTAAAACACGAGAAGGAATAGACTACCTGCCACTCATGGTAGACTACCAGGAGATGTTCTACGGAGCAGGTCGAATACCCGGGAATTATTTCCGCAGGGAGATCGGAAGACCCAGCGAAAAAGAAACCCTGACTTCACGACTTATAGATCGTCCACTTCGGCCCAGATTTCCTGATGGATACGCCTACGATACCCAGATAATAGCAACGATGCTTTCTGTGGATCTAGAGGTCGATCCTGATGTAGTTGCCATTACTGCGGCATCCGCAGCCCTTTGTATCTCAGATATACCATTTGACGGCCCTATTGCCGGCGTAAGAGTGGGAAGGGCGGAAGGCAAATTCGTAGTTAACCCCACCAAGACCCAGCTTTCGAATTCCGATCTTAACATCATTGTTGCCGGTACGAGAAGCGCCATAGTTATGGTAGAGGGTTGGACCGCGGCACTTTCAGAACAGGAAGTACTGGATGCTATCTTTTTCGGTCACGAATCCCTGATGCCTTTGCTCGATCTCCAGGATGAGCTTGTTGAAAAGGCGGGTAAGCCCAAGATGACTATCCCCGAGCCCGATTCGGACCTTGAGTTTACAGATAGGGTCAGGGAGTCTGCACGGGAGAAGATGCTTGCAGCCATACAGATACCCTCCAAGGTCGAACGGGTTGAGGGAATAAAGTGCGTCAAAACAGAAGTTAAGGAGGCATTGGCTGAAGTCCATCCCGGGCGTGAACAGGAAATATCAGCGTGCTTGAAGGACCTTGAAAAGGAGCTGGTGCGCACTTTGATCACAAAAGAAAAGCGACGGATCGACGGCAGGACTTTTGATGAAGTCAGGCCGATTTCCTGCTCTGTGGGAGAACTCCCCCGCACCCACGGCTCAGCGGTCTTCACCCGCGGAGAAACTCAGGTGCTGGCTGTGGCAACCCTTGGTAGCTCTGAAGATGAACAGAGGATCGAGTCCCCTACAGGGCAACATTATAAACACTTCATGCTGCACTATAATTTTACCCCTTTCAGCGTAGGTGAAGTCAGGCCGATGAGGGGTCCGGCACGAAGAGACATCGGCCACGGGGTACTGGCAGAACGGGCACTGGCCGGAGTAGTACCGCCTGCGGACGATTTTCCGTACACTATTCGCATTGTTTCAGAGGTTTTGGAATCAAACGGCTCATCCTCCATGGCTACTGTCTGTGGAGGGGCACTTGCCATGATGGATGCCGGCATCCCCATTCGAGACATGGTGGCAGGGGTTGCAATGGGCCTTATAAAGGAGAATGGGGAAGTTATCATACTCTCTGATATCCTGGGAGATGAAGACCACATGGGCGATATGGACTTCAAGGTAGCAGGGACCGGGGAAGGGATTACCGCGCTCCAGATGGACATCAAGATTTCAGGGATCAGCCGGGATATTTTAAGCAAAGCGCTTATGCAGGCAAAAGATGCGAGACTCTTTATCCTGGGCAAGATGAAAAAAGTGATAGATCATCCCAGAAAGGACCTTTCCCTGTATGCACCTAAGATCATTACCCTCAATATCAACCCGGAAAAGATCCGGGATCTTATCGGCCCCGGGGGGAAGCATATACGTGGCATAATAGCGGAAACCGGCGTAAAGATAGACGTCGATGATTCGGGTGAGGTGAACATCTTTTCCTCTTCAGGGGAGGCAGCAGAAGATGCCATCAAAAGGATCGAGGACCTCACAAAAGAGGCTGAGGTCGGAGAAATCTACCTTGGGACCGTGAAAAAAATTATGGACTTCGGGGCGTTTGTTGAGATATTACCCGGTACCGACGGCCTGGTGCATATTTCCCAACTGGAGAACAGGCATGTAAAAAATGTAAAGGATATACTTGCCGAAGGTGACGAAGTCCGTGTGAAAGTCATAGGGATAGATCAACAGGGCAGGATCAAGCTTAGCCGCAAGGCTGCCATGGACGACGAGCAGGGAGCTGCTGTTCAAAAATGAACCAGCAATACAATAAATCCGTCCTTCCAAACGGCATTCGCGTGCTTACTGAGCGCATGCCCAATGTCCGCTCAGTATCAGTCGGTGTGTGGGTTACTATAGGCGCCAGGAACGAAAATGCCGACAACTCAGGCATTTCCCACTTTATCGAGCATATGATTTTTAAGGGGACCGAACGGCGTACGGCTCTGGACATTGCCAAGGCCTTTGACCAGATGGGCGGATTTTCCAATGCCTTTACCTCCAAAGAGATCACATGTTTTCACGCAAAGGTACTTGATGTCCATCTAGACAGGGTACTGGATTTACTCTCTGATATTTTTCTCCGTTCCAGATTTGACGACAAGGAAGTGGAAAGAGAACGTCGGGTCATAATGCAAGAGATCAGCATGCTTGAGGACTCCCCTGATGAGTTGATACATGAGCTTTTTAACAAATTTTACTGGCCCGGAAGCAACCTTGGACAATCCATTCTCGGCACTGTTGACAACGTTAGCGCAATAAGTTCACAGACCTTGAAGGAGTTTGTAGCTAAGGCCTATGTAGGCCCAAAGGTCCTGATCTCTGCGGCGGGTAACCTGGAACATGAGTCTTTTGTTGCCAAGATAAACGAACTTTTCGGAGGTCTGGCCTTTATCAATGGCCATTCATCTTATTCCAGGCCTGCACCCCACCTTGGGGTCAAATTTATCAAAAAAGACCTGGAACAACTTCACGTACTGATGGGCTATGAAGGACTATGTTCCTCAGACCCTCAACGCTATCCCGCCCTGTTGCTTAACGTCATTCTGGGCGGATCCATGAGTTCCCGGCTGTTTCAGGAGATAAGGGAAAAACGGGGTCTTGCCTACTCAGTCTATTCCTTTTCCTCCTCGTTCCAGGATACCGGGATGCTGGGAATTTATGCAGGTATCTCTGAAAAACAATTTTCGAAAACAGTGGAGCTAATGCACGGGGAGTTAAAAAAGCTCGCAGATCAATCTATTGAATACGATGAACTGGAGGCTGCCAGGGATCACATCAAGGGTGGATTATTGCTCTCTGCTGAAAGCACAGACAGCCGCATGACGCGTTTGGCAAAAAATGAAATAAATCTGGGCAAATTCGTCTCCTACGATGAAGTAATCCGCAAAATTAATGCAGTCACCCCTGAGGACATAAAGCAGATGGCAACACAGTGTTTGAAGGGGGGCTCTGCCTTGGTCTGTCTGGGGCCGATCCCGGATGGAGAGGCCGGAAGGTATGAGGAGCTGGCAAGTTCTTTTGCGGGCAGCTCGTGAAATATAGGGGCGGGGTGATTTTGGTATAATTTCTGGGTCTTCGGAATAATTCCTGGAATATTTGTAACAACGAATATCGAATATCGAACAAGGAACCGCAGAATATCGAAGGAAAGAAAAATATTTAATCTCGAAAATCATCTGTTAGATTTTGTGGTTCGAATAATCCGTATAGCAGTATCTCTGCCAAACTAAGGGCCAACAGAACTTCATAATTCGAAATTCCTTGTTCGATATTCGATATTTAATGATCTTTACTAATCGAACCTTCGCCACGGTATGAGTACAGGTTTTATTGAATGTGATAGAATCCTTGGCTATTAGATCACCAGAAGGACTATCTGTAGTTGTACAGATAAACCGCCTGTCCCATGCAGTTGACCTTCCTCTTCCCGAATACATAACCAGACAATCAGCAGGCATGGATTTGGCTGCAGCGATCCAACACGATATCCTGCTGCATCCAGGGGAAATAGGTCTTGTTCCCACAGGCCTTGCAGTAGCCCTACCACACGGTTATGAATTCCAGATCCGGCCCAGGAGTGGACTTGCCATCAAATACGGTCTGACAGTAGTTAACGCACCCGGCACTATTGACGCCGACTACCGCGGTGAGATAAAAGTCGGACTTATTAATCTTGGACCCGAGACTGTCACCATCAAGAGAGAACAAAGGATAGCCCAGATGATCCTTGCCAGGGTCTGGCAGGCAAGCTGGCAAGAAGTGGATTCACTGCCCACAACCGCAAGGGGCGAGGGTGGCTTTGGTCATAGTGGGGTTTAGCTGATAGGGCTGAGCTGCCTGTGAAAATCAGCCACCACCGGTAAAACCGGTGGTATGAGGAAGACCCTAAAAGGGGCCGTATTGAACAATTTTTAGGGAAACCTATCTTTGGAGATGGCAGAGGCCTGTCACAGTCCTGTTACTGGGCCAGCTAAGCATTATGAAGGAAATTCCAGTAGGAGACGCGCTTCTGGAGAAAGTGAGTTCAATGGACCGCATGCTTCCTGTAGCAATTCCTTGCTGCAATATCACGTATGGTTGAGAGGATCGGAAGAGAACGGTGGGGCCTTTTGGTGGCAGCGCCATATCCCAGCTACTATCCAAAGAGGTAATCAATAAGCTCGGCATGTGAGCTGAGTACTGCGTCCGCCTCAGACAGGTGTTCTTCAGAAAGGGTGGTGGTGAGGGCAACACAGTGAAGGGCCGCGGCCTTGGCAGCCATGATGCCGGCAGGGGCGTTTTCCACCACAAGGCATGCCTCCGGCCCCTGCCCAAGGGCTGAAAGGGCTGCCAGAAATGGATCGGGAAATGGTTTTCTTCTGTTAACCTGATCTCCAGTGACAATGTGGTCCATATAGCACTTGATCTCAGGTGGAAGGACCTTTTTGAGGATTTCCACGTGAGAGCTTGTGACCAAGGCAAGTTGACACCCGGCATCGCAGAGCCGTTTCAGGATCTGCGTCACCTCTGGAAACGGCTTGATCATGGGCTGGTAATGGGCGGCGAATATCTCCATCTGGCGCTCCAGTATCTCATGGAACATGTGAGCATCTATGGAACGTTCATTGTCCTGGAAGATCGCCGCGGCTGTATCCGGCTCAATTGCACCCTCGTGGAGGTAGAGAAGCTCAGCAGATACTGAAAACCCTTGCTCGGACAGTGCCTTCTGCCAGGCCCTTACATGATATGGCATGCTGTCAAGGATTACCCCGTCCATGTCGAACAATACGGATCTTGTCTTTTTTTTCATTATTTGGTTGAAACCACCCCCTCTGGTGAGGGTACCATAAATGGTCCTACCGTTGTATTAAAATACAATTGATCTTTTCCCACCACCAGGAAGTTGCTGTTATTCTATTCATATTTTGCGACTATCCACTGGATTCCCGCCTTCGCGGGAATGACAGGCGCTCACACCCAATCGTCATTCCCGCGAAGGCGGGAATCCAGTGACTGT
>Ga0209121_10002722_pt1 | contig 17650 bp, 14 predicted proteins | sample Cruoilmetagenom3_FD_187292 | JGI IMG/M metagenome (GOLD analysis project Ga0209121, IMG submission 187292) | Oil polluted marine microbial communities from Coal Oil Point, Santa Barbara, California, USA - Sample 3 (SPAdes) (version 2) | ecosystem: Environmental > Aquatic > Marine > Oil seeps ... | reverse complement strand
TGAACCTCATTGAAGTCAATTATAACACCGCTAACTCAGGCAAAAGATGGGGAACGCCTGTGTCTAACTTAGATGTATCTGCCTACCGATTTGGCAATTGGCTCGAGCTCCTTCATCAACCTGGCGAAATCCGACGGGGTGAGGGACTGAAGGCCATCCACCAGAGCCTCCTTGGGGTTGGGGTGGACTTCGATGAGAAGTCCATCAGCGCCAGCAGCCACAGCCGCCTTGGCTATCGCCGGAACCAGGGAGTAGTGACCGGCAGCATGGCTGGGGTCAACGATTACAGGCAAGTGGCTGAATTTCTTGACCACCGGAATGGAGCAGACATCAAGGGAAAAGCGAGCGCTGTCCTCAAATGTCCTGATACCCCTCTCGCACAGAATGACGCTGTTATTCCCCTCTGCCAGCAAATAGTCAGCCGCTGTAAGCCACTCAGTAACAGTACAGGAGAATCCCCGCTTCAGCAGAACAGGGTGTTTACTCTTGCCAATCTCGGTTAGCAGGGCAAAGTTTTGCATATTTCGTGACCCAACTTGAAGGATATCGGCATACCTGGATACCTGGCTGACATCATGGGGGTTCACCACTTCGGTGACTACAGGTATGCCAAACTGCTCCCTGGCCTGCCCCAGCAACTCCAGGCCAGCCTGCTCCAGACCCTGAAAGCTGAAGGGAGAGGTGCGTGGTTTGAAAGCGCCACCCCGCACAACACAGGCACCAGACCTCTTCACCGCCCTGACCGCCTTCACAAGCTGCTCCTCGCTCTCCACAGCGCAGGGCCCTGCCATAACCACGATACGCTTACCCCCAATCTCGATTCCGTTAATGGAGACCACGCTGTTCCGTGCCTTGAATTCCCTGGATGCAAGCTTGTAGGGTTTCATAATCCGGGTCACGCTCTCCACTCCGGGCAGCACGGCGAAGATGTCAGTGGACAGTTGCCCTGTGTTACTCCCCAGCAGAGCCACCACGGTCTTGTCGGTGCCCAAGTTCAACTGGACGCTCAGTTCCAGCGACCTCGCACGCTGCACCACCCCATCTACCTGCTCTGGAGTGGCACCCTTTCTCATCTCCACTATCATAATAGCCTAAGATGATACGTAGATTCTGCCCTTTTGTCCAGACCTCTCATAAACATTTGCTGGATGTTTTAGCATTTTGTGACAGTCCGAGCGTTCTGCGAAGATACAGTACTGTGAGATTTGACAAGGGGAACGTTTTCAGGAATCATTACAACTATCATGTTCCAGGGTTTGCTGGCATTTCTACTGTCTATTCTGTCCGCTTGCTGCCGGCCTATTGTTATGATCCAGGGTATCCCCCAGGTCCAAACAGATGCTGGTGCTGCCTGCCGACCAGTCGGAGGGTTCTTCCCGCCAGAGCAGCTCTGGATCGGCATTGCCTTTGCTGTTTTCGCCATAGTGATGATAACCGTGATAGTAGTGAGAGGACGGCGCAAGTAAGTCGGATAAGGCAGGACCGTGATACAGCGCATTGGACAAGAAATACCCCGTCTGGCACTGAGTGTGCTGTCTGTTATGGTATTGGTGGCCGTTTGTGGCTGTGGAATGCCAGCGCCAAGTGTGCTGGAGACCGAGCCAGCAAATGGCGATAACATCGTCCCTGTTAACAGTCATATCACGGTAAGCTTTAGCCAGCCTATGAGCGCAGAGACAACAGGGAGGGCTTTGTCCATATCACCGCAGGTCAACCACTCCAGCAATTGGTCTGATAATGATACTACCCTCACTGTTATACCTGCGCAGAATCTAAGTTATGATACTACCTACACAGTTACCATCGGCACCGAAGCACGCTCCCAGGCCAATTACCCACTGGAAGAGACTTATGCCTTCTCTTTCACCACGGAAAGAGAATTCCAGCCACCCATAGTCTTGTCTACCATCCCCACCGATGGTCTCCAGGGTGCTCCTGCGGAGACTATGATTGACATTACATTCTCAAAGCCAATGGACGAAGAGGCAACCAGCAAAGCAATAACCATATCCCCTGAAGTGGGTTACGAGGTGGCTTGGAATGAGAGTAAAACGATGATGAGGATAAAACCCCTCGAGTTCCTTAAGGGGTCGACCGTGTATCACGTGACTGTATCGACAGAGGCAAGATCACAAGACGGTCTATATATGGAAGATGACTATAACTTTAGCTTCCTCACTGCCGTGTCTTATTTGTACCCCTATTAGGACAGTTGTGCTCTGGGGAATAAATCGCTAAAGCCATAGAACAATCACGATTGTAAGACAGTATAAATCTTGCCTTCTCTGGACGAAACGAAATCTTGAACCGCATCGAAGACAATTGTAACATTCACCCTCACCTTATTCCTCTCCCTTGAAGGGAGAGACTAGGTGTGAGATTCTTCGCTACGCTCAGAATGACAGCCGGGTTGCTTAGCAACCTCAAACGTCAGCTATCCTTTGACGCTTACAGGAGTTGATAAGCTAGACGACTGAAGGAGGATACAAAAATGCCTGAGCGCGTAAGCATGGATAAAATCGTTTCTTTATGTAAGCGATCAAAATGAGGTTATTATGGGAGCTCTGATCCCCCCCTTCTAGAATTCCAAGGCTACTTTACTTTCCTCAGGCGAAAGCGTCTCTATGGTGAAGCCAAGCTTTTTAACCAAGCCCATCATTTTCATACTGTCATTTAACACAAACCCATAGATACTTTTTAGCCCTTTCGCCTGCGCTATATCTATTAATACACCAGAGAGTTTCAGCCCCAAACCACTACTTTGGAAATCCTCAGCAACTGCAATAGCGAATTCCCCCACTTCACCACCAGGTTCAATCACTACTCTTCCACAACCCACAATCCTTCTCCTACCACCCAAGGTATATTCGGCTATAATAGCCATTTCCCGATCATAGTCAATGTTGCAAAACCTGGTGAGCATCCCATGTGTCATCTCCCTAACCATACCGAAGAACCTAGCCCTGAGGGATTCTTCCAGTAGACCAGCAAAAAGCTCCCTCTCAAGTAGTTCATCCTCAGGTCTGATAGGTCTTAATAATACAGACCTTCCATCCTTACATTCGCAGGGACGGACATATCTAGTCGGATATGGAGAGATTATTAAGTGAGCATATTCCTGTATTCCTTTGTGTATCACCTCCTCATCAAGGATTATCCTTGCATCTAAAGAAACAGCTATATCTCTGCTCATGACCAGGTGATTGATATCGATTTCTTTTATCTCTGGGAAATCGATGATTAAGTTTGAGAACTTCACCAAGGTTTCTTCCAATAGTCGTAAGTTAGCAGGTGGTTTGGTTCTGAATCCTTCGGATAGCACTTTATAAATCTTAGTTTGTTCTATCAGTCTTCTAGCCAATACTTGGTTTAGGGGGGGTAATCCTACAGTGATGTCTTTAAAGACCTCTGCCTCTATCCCTCCTAGGCCAAACATTATCACAGGGCCAAAAATTGGATCTTTCTTACTCCCAACAATAAGTTCATAATCATAACTTGTAATCATCTCCTGTACACTGATCCCTTCGATTTTGGCATCAGGATTGTGCTTCTTGACATTTTCCATCATTCCATCAAATCCCTTTTCCACTTCGTAAGATGAGGAGATATTTAGCATTACCCCTCCAACATCTGATTTATGGATTATGTCGGGGGAAGATATCTTCATTGCTACTGGATATCCGATCCTGGATGCTATCTTAGCGGCATCTCTGGCATTTTTAGCTACATGCGGAATTGCAGCGGAGATTCCATATGCGGTCAGGAATTTCTTAGACTCTTCCTCACTCAAAGCTGTTCTTCCTTCCCTCGCTGCTCTACGGACGAGTATCTTGAGATGGTTTTTAGGAGATCCCATATCTATCGGTAATTCTTTGGGAATTTCATATAACTCCTCTAGATTACGAGCATATTGATACATATAAAAGTATGCTCTGATTGCTTTTTCGGGAAACTCATAAGTGGGAATCCCTCTCTCATAGAGTACCTGCCTTGCTTTAGCTACCTCTCCCTCACCCATCCAAACACACAGAATAGGCTTATCACTCTTCTTAGCATGCTCGATAACAGCCTTTGCTGACTCAATGGGACCAGCTATACCTTGAGGTGTATATATAACTACGGCACCGTCAACTTCGGGGTCTTTAATAGTAACTTCAATAGTTTTCGTATATCTCTGAGAATGTGCATCTCCGATAATATCAATAGGATTAGATTTGCTCCAGTTAGGAGGTAAGAATTCATTTAAAGCGGAAAGGCTCTTTTCGCTGAGCTGAGCTAATTTGCCACCTCTGCTTATCAGTGCGTCTGTAGCTAGTACTGCTGGACCACCAGCGTTAGTTATTATAGCTAGATTTGGGCCTTTAGGCGGCTGCGCAGTATTCAATATAGAAGCACAGTTGAAAAGGTCTTCAATTTCCTCTACTCTCACAACACCGGCTCTGCGGAAGATAGCGTCATAATACATATCCTCCCCCGCTATAGCTCCCGTGTGTGCCTTGACTGCCTTTACACTTTCTTGGAACTTCCCCGACCTTAAAATGATTATGGGCTTTGTTCTGGCAAATCCCCTAGCCGCACTCATAAATTTCTTGGCGTTCTCTATGGACTCCAGGTAGATGATTATGCTCCTGGTCTCAGCATCCTCACCAAAATAATCTATCAAGTCTCCGAAACATACATCCATCATAGAACCCAATGAAACGAAGGCGCTAAAACCGATACCTTTACTAGTTGCCCAACTTAGGATGGCAGATCCTAAAGCACCGCTCTGCGATAAGAAGGCCACATCCCCAGCTTTAGGCATCTCCTTAAGGAATGCCGTATTTAATTTAGCGCTAGGCTTAATCACACCCATACAGTTGGGGCCCACTATCCGTATACCATATCTCCTAGCTATACCTGCTATCCTATCTTCGAGCGCTTTACCCTCGACTCCTGTTTCCTTAAAACCACCCGAAATGATAATAATAGCCTTAACACCAACTTTGCCACTATCTTCAACTACATCAGGAACGAGCTCGGCAGGTATAGCAATGATGGCGAGAGCGGGAGGCTCAGGTACAGAACCTATGCTAGGGTAACATTTCATGTCAAATACTTTTTCTCTATTGGGATTCACTGGATATATTTTACGCTTATCCTTAGCCAGCAATAGATTCTCTAGAATTATTTTCCCTACTGCCCCTTCCCTATCTGTAGCTCCTACCAGAGCTATACTGCTAGGATTAAAAAATAACTTTATCCTTTCCACGCTCTTTCCCTCGCTGTTCTTGCGTTATGCTATATTCGCTAGTGCTATTACTCGTAGGCCACCCACGAGCGAAGGGAAATCTTGAATTTCACCAAAGCTAATCATATTATAGCTTATTCCTTTGACGCTTACAGGCAAAAGTTGATAAGCTAGACGACTGAAGGAGGATATAAAAATGCCTGAGCGCGTAAGCATGGATAAAATCGTTTCCCTGTGCAAACGAAGGGGTTTTGTTTTCCAGAGCAGCGAGATATATGGAGGCCTGGCTAGTTGCTGGGACTATGGACCGTTGGGAGCAGAACTCAAGCGCAATGTCAAAGATGCTTGGTGGAAGGCTACCGTCCAGGAGCGAGATGATGTGGTGGGCATAGATGCCAGCATTATGATGCATCCCCAGGTCTGGAAGGCCAGTGGCCATATTGATAGTTTCAGCGACCCTCTGGTGGAATGTAAGTCCTGTCATCTAAGATGGCGGGCCGATGAGATAGCAGAGGGGGCGTGCCCCAAGTGTGGCGGCGAGCTAACCGAGCCCCGTATGTTTAACTTGATGTTTAAAACTCACATGGGCCCCGTCGAGGAAGAAGCCAGCACCATCTATCTCCGCCCTGAAACAGCTCAGGCAATGTTTGTTAACTTTGAAAATGTAATCAACACTTCCAGAAAGAAGCTCCCCCTGGGAATTGCCCAAATAGGTAAGTCCTTCCGTAATGAAATTACGCCGGGCAACTTTACCTTCAAAACCAGGGAATTTGAGCAGATGGAGTTGGAATACTTTGTTAAGCCCGGCACCGATGAAGAGCTATTTGATTACTGGCTGAAGGAGCGATTTGAGTGGTATGTCAAAAATGGCATCAGAAGAGAGAACTTACGCCTGCGCCAGCATAAAAAGGAGGAACTGGCCCACTATGCCAAGGACTGCTACGATGTGGAGTACCTGTTTCCCATGGGGTGGTCAGAGCTGGAGGGCATAGCCAACAGGGGCAATTACGACCTGACCCAGCATAGCAAATACAGCGGCAAAGACCTCAGTTACTACGATGCCGAGAACAACGAGCGCTACATCCCGTATGTTATTGAACCCTCAGCCGGCGTTGACCGCTCTGTATTAGCTTTCCTTATTGATGCCTACCGGGAGGAGACGGTTGAGGGAGAAACCAGGATGCTGTTGAGTCTTCACCCATCTCTAGCCCCCATAAAGGTGGCCATTTTGCCTCTCTCCAGGAATGAAAAGCTAGCTCCCTTAGCCAGAGAAATTTATACTAATCTACGCTCCAGCTTGATGACCCAATACGATGATTCTCAGAGCATCGGGAGAAGATACCGGCGGCAAGACGAGATTGGCACCCCCTTCTGCGTTACCATTGATTTCGAATCTTTAGAGGATAATCAGGTCACCATCCGGGATAGAGATAGTCTGGCACAGCTTCGAGTACCCGTAGAAGAACTGGAACAAACCTTGCAAGCTAAACTCAGAGGCGAGCCCTTTGATGTTTCTCCCCTGTGGGCCACAAGACAAACGTGAAAATATCGCCCGCTCAGCTCATCCAGGTATAACGGGGATTAAGCCGCTCCTTTTAATTCCTTTATAAGCAAGGGAAGAACTGTCTGCAAGTTGCCTACGATGCCTATATCGGCTATCTCGAAGATAGCTGCGTTGGGATTCTGGTCCACAGCCAGGATAACCTGCGACCCTGTAAAACCCGTGGTATATTGAGTTGCCCCGGAAGCACCCAGGCTGATAAATAGCCTGGGAGAAACAATCTTGCCGCTTATTCCTATCATCCTGCTCTCTGGTATCCATCCTTTGTCAAAAACAGGGCGAGTCCCAGCTACAGCTCCCCCTAAAATCCTGGCTATTTCCTCAACTGGAGCAAATCCTCCAGCGGCATTTAACCCCCAGCCTCCTGAAACCACTATCTCAGCCTTCTCCAAAGGCATCTCCTCAGCTTCTTCCTCCACTACTTCAATAGTTTCGGCCCTCGATTGCTTCGCTTCGCTGGCAATGACACTTTCTATAAGGTCAGCAGCTACCAGAATAATTTCCCCCTCTACCTTCATCTGAGGAGCCTTGCTCATCAGGCCAGGTTTTACCGTGGCCATCTGAGGAGTTGTACGAGAAATAATTTTAACGGCCAGGTTTCCACTCCAGCCGGGCACCACCTGCACAAGCCGAGGCTCTCCATCTATGTCCTCAATATGCAAATCTATACAATGTGCAGTCAAGCCAATGTTAAGCCTGGCTGCCACACGAGCAGAGAGCTCTGTTCCTGTAGTTGTAGCACCCCATAGTACGATTTCCGGCTTGTTTTCACCGATGAACTGGGATAGCAAATCGGTGTAGAGGTCGCCTTGATACAGGGAAAGTCGAGGGTCTTCAGCTAGGTAGACCTTCTGGCAGCCATAATCCATAAGCTCAGAGGCCAGTTCCCCTAGTTCATTGCCTACAAGAACCGCAGCCAGCTCAGCTCCAAGATTTTGACACAGTTCCTGCCCCTTCCCCAGGAGCTCAAAGCAAACCGGGAGCAGCCTTCCCCGGCGCTGCTCCACCCATATCCAGAGCTCTTTACTCACGGAATTAAGTCAGTCCTCCCAGTTCCCTGACCTTTTCTATGGCCTTTTTGACGGCTTCCTCAGGGGAGCCAGTCATGATTTCTCCTTTCCTGCGAGGCAGCTCAATCGGTTCCAAAACTTTTGTGGGCGAGCCGGCACTGCCGATACAGTTAGAGTCAACCTCGACATCCTTACAGCACCACTCTTTGATTTCCTTTTCTGCCGCCTCTATTATGCCAAAGGCTGTGGCCAGGCGGGGTTTGTTAATCTCCTTGCGAACTGTGATGAGAGCTGGAAGCCTCAGCCTCACCTTCATGTATCCCCCCTCCAAGGACTGCTTAGCCACCAAGCTCATTTCCTCCTCGAAGGTAATCTCCTTCACATTGCTCACACAGGAGATACCCAGAAACTGAGCCAACTGAGGCCCTACTTGAGAGGTGCCGCTATCTGCTGTTTCATTGCCGCATAGAATCAGGTCAAAATGTCCCATAGTCCGGACAGCACAGGCCAGAGAATAAGCAGTAGCTAAAGTGTCTGCCTCAGCGAAAGCCCTGTCACAAAGCAGGACGGCCTCATCAGCACCCATGGCCAAGGCCTCCTCCAGGGCTCGCCTTGCCTGGGGTGGTCCCATAGTCAACACGGCGATTTTTCCGGAGTAACTGTCACGTATGCTGAACCCCTCTTCCAGGGCATTCTTATCCACAGGATTGATAACAGCAGGTATCCCCTCCCGCCTTATGGTCTTGGTTACAGGGTCAAGGGTAACCTTAGAGTAATGCTCCGGGTCGGGAACTTGTTTTATACAAACAATGATGTTCAGAGCCATACCTAAGCCAAAATACTTCTGCCAATGGTGAGTTTCATAATCTCCTGGGTGCCTGCCGCTGGGAAGAGCTGTAAGGCGTCATTGAGACGACGAGTCACATGATACTCCGCAGTAACTCCATAGCCTCCCATTAGCTGCACTGCCTCAGGAGCTACCCTATTAGCCAAGTCGCAGCCAAGGAGTTTAGCTCGGGCTATGTCTGCACCTATTTCCCTAAGGCCCTTACCCTGGTCAATCTGCCAGGCAGCATAGTAGGAAAGCCACCTTGTTGCCTCGATCTCCACGTTCATGTCAACCAGGGCAAACTGTATGGCCTGCAGTTCGCTTATGGACTTACCATAAAGCTTCCTTTCCTTAGCGAAGTTCAGAGCGGCTTCATAGCATCCTCGGGCAATTCCCAGACCAATTCCGGCCACTCCCGTTCGGCCAATCACAGCTACCGTGGTCAGGGCTATTGCCAGTCCTCGCCCCTCCTGTCCCAGAAGGTTAGACTTGGGAACATGACAATTGGTGAAAACCAGCTCGTTGACCGGTGTGGTACGGAATCCGGCAATCTTCTCTCTCCTGACAACTTCAAAACCGGGAGTCCCTTTCTCCACCAAAATCTCACTGAATTTATCGTCCATCCTGGCCAGTATGCAACCAAAATCAGCCGCTCCTGGTAAAGTTATAAAAACTTTCCTGCCGTTGACAACAAATTCATCCCCTTCAAGCTTAGCTGTAGTTTGAGCGGCTGCAGGGTCAGAACCACCTGAAGCCTCAGTAATAGCATCAAACATTATCTTCTCGCCCTTACACAAGGAGGGGAGGTATTTTTTCTTTTGTTCCTCCGTGCCATAAGTTTGCACAGACCAATGTCCCAAATGCCCCGTCTGAAAGAAGAAACCCAGCGGGGGATAGACCCGGGATATTTCCTCTATGGCTATCATCCGCGCTAGATGCCCCATGTCTGTCCCGCCATATTCCTTGGGTGTCATAATCCCGACCAATCCCATCTCGCCACATTTCTTGACGATATCGAAGGGGAAATCCCCCTTCTCATCCAGTTCCAGGGCTCTGGGGGCTAATTCACTGTCAGCAAACTGGTGAACCGTGTCCCTTAACATCTCATGTTGCCTGGTAAGATTGAAATCCATATTTCCCTCCTAATTCAAAATTTTTGTTTAGACTATCGCCTCCCCACGAAATTCTAGCACAAACGCCTTGCTGACTGAATAACCTCAAGCATAGTTAACCCTGTTTTAATTTACCCCTTAGGCAGATGTGCCCTCGCGAGGCCATAATGCTCTTGCTGATGGCAACTCTCCCGATTAGATTTTTGCCTGAGTCAGCCCCAGGTGGAATTCCACCATTAATACCCGGTGCAACCGCAGATACTTTCACCAGCTATCTTCCAAGCCTCCATCCCGTCAAATAAGCCCGGGCACTACCTGATTAATTTAAACTGCGTTACGTCCACCAGTCCCAGGTCTGTCAGCCTCAGTTCGGGGATAACGGGCAAGGCAAGAAAGGAAAGGATAGCAAACGGTGCTGGAGGTAAATTGCCCAGGCTGGCGGCAGCCCCCTCCACCTTCTGGAATTGAGCCACAACTGCCTCCAGGGGCTCAGGGGAAAGCAAGCCAGCAACAGGCAGCGGCAAAGAGGCCAGAATTTCCTCATCGGCACAAACAACAAGCCCACCTTCTAATTTCACGATTTCCTCAATCGTCTTTAATATATCAACGTCATTGGTGCCTACAACCACTATATTATGGGAGTCATGCGCTACAGAAGAAGCCAACGCTCCCCGCTTTAAGCCAAAACCTTTAACCAGTCCTCGCCCAACATTGCCGCTAGCCTTATGCCGTTCCACCACTACGAGCTTCAAAATATCCTTCCCCACGTCAGGCACAATAGCACCATCCTCGACTTTAACTCTTTCCATACTTTTCCTGGTAACTATCTGCCCGGGGACAATTTCTATAACCGGATAGCTCTCCTCGGTGAGATTGCCTCGCTTCCCCTTCGCTGCCTCTTCGCTTCGCTCAGAGCTTCGGCTCAGGGCTCCGGCTGACCGCAATAACAGTGATTCCATTGTGACAGGCTTAATATGTACTGTGTCTGTAAGCTCAGATGTGGTATGCGGCACGGAGAACAGAGGTTTGCCTCCTCTTGCCACCAGCTTGCCCTTATAAAACACCAGGTCTATTTCTAGCTTGGGAAGCTCGGTGATGCTGATGAGGTTAGCCAGATAACCCGGAGCGATACCTCCCCTGTCATAGAGCCTGAAATACTCAGCAGTGTTAAGTGTCGCCATCTGAACTGCCCGGACTGGGTCTAGACCTCTGCTGATGGCCTTCCTCACCACAGCGTCTATATCGCCCTCGTGGAGCAGGTCAGCGCAACTGCGGTCATCAACCACGAAGAAACACCTCTTATAAGAGTTATCAGTAACCAGAGGCAGCAGAGTGTCCAAATTCTTTTCCGAAGACCCCTCTCGAATCATCAGGTGCATTCCGCGCTGCAACTTCTCTCTGCCCTCTTCCAGCATGGTGGATTCATGGTCGGAATAAATCCCCGCCGCAATGTAGGCATTAAGCTCCTTACCACCAAGTCCAGGAGCATGTCCGTCAACAACCCTGCCCTTTGAAACGCTAATCTTGCTCAACACTTCCTCAATACCATTAACCACGCCGGGAAAGTTCATCATTTCACCCAGGCCGATTACATTGGGTAGAGTTAGAATCTCCTTTATCTCTTCAGCCCCAATTTGGGCACCCGAGGTCTCCAGTGGAGTCGCTGGCACGCACGATGGAGCCATAAATAAGATATCCAGAGGCAAGTTCCGTGCCCAGTTCATAACAAATTTAATACCCTCAAGCCCACAGACATTGGTGATTTCATGCAAATCGGTTACCACGGCCGAAACACCTCTGGGGACCACTACCTGGGCATATTGGGCAGGGTGAAGCATGGAACTCTCTATATGAACATGCCCGTCCAACAAGCCTGGAGCCAGGTAACTACCTCGCAAATCAACAATCTCCTTGGCATTGTTATAATCCCCTATGCCGGCTATCCTATCGCCACAAATAGCCACATTGCCCTGCTCTATTTCGCCAATAAAGGTGCTTATTATGAGGGCATTCTTCAGCACCAAATCCGCCGGCGAGTCTCCTTTAGCTACAGAGATAAGTCTCTTCAAATCCATTGACTGGTCCTCCCCTCTAAATTGACCGACTAATCCTTGACAAAACAGATGTCAGGCAGATAGCGGAACTTCTCATCAAAGTCCAGGCCGTAGCCAACGACAAATTTATCAGGCACGGTAAAGCCAAGGTAGTCAATAGATACAGGAACACGGCGGCGAGACGGCTTATCAGTTAGAACACAAAGCTTTAAAGAAGCAGGCTTTTTCTTCCTCAAATAATCAAGCAGGAAGGAGATGGTGATGCCGGTATCCACGATATCCTCAATCACCAGGACATCTCTGCCTTTCACCGGTGTTTTTAGCCCCTGGACTACTCCGACTTTGCCCGAGGTCTCCTTACCGGCACCGTAGCTGGACAGCCTGATGAAATCAAGCTCTACAGGCGAATCAAGCCTCCGGATAAGGTCAGACATGAACACGAACGAGCCCTTCAGGACACCTATCAATAACGGTTGCTTCCCTTGATAATCCCTCCTGATTTCAGAAGCCAGCCTTGTGACAGCTTTATCTATTTCCTCACGGCCGATAAGTACTTTAAGTTGAGAGCTCACGTCCTTTACACTGCCCCTTTAATGGTTCATGCCTCAATTGGTAAAAGCCTTCTCAGTCTCAGTATTTACAATCCTCACCAATATGAGTTTACCACTTTTACAGCCAAATTGTTACTACTGTAGATAGAATCCCTTACCGCTCACAAGTCCCAGGGCAGGAATAACTTGGTAAGGAGATTCTGGCAACCCAAGTGCCATTCCGAGGCCTCCCCTCCCGCCATTCTGAGCCCTTCCCACCTTGTCATTCTGAGCATGGCGAAGAATCTGATACACTCAGGACAGGGCCATAAAGAATCTCCAGCGAGGCAGTTTGACATCGCCAATCTGCTGTTGCTAGACTGTAGCTCCGATTGCTAAGGCCCCGTGGTGTAGCGGCCTAACATGCCACCCTGTCACGGTGGAGATCGGGGGTTCGAATCCCCCCGGGGTCGCTTCTTCAATACATAATTTGACAACCCATCATATTGGAGACCAAAGATGGTGGCCTTCCAGGTAAATGCCAATACTGTCCTGAAAAAGAGAATCCTGGCAAGGTTCCCGACTAGAGAGGGCTTCTATTATGGAATACGCCATTCCAGTTTTTCCTCTTTGTCTGCATGAAGACGCCACACCCGTATCCCTGTAGGACCGACACGAATCACCTTTCCCATTCGTTTGACTTGTGTGTTGAATGTTGGATGTCGCAGAAAGCGTCTTATGAAACTTGCTGATTCGTATTGACCAACTGCTAAGTAAACAAGACAATAATCAGCGTGACATAGCTGGCGATTGTATAGGCTGAAGTCGCGGGTGAAAAAGGTAGAATGACGGAACTGATGTAAAAGTGGAACGATTCCCTCGTCTTTCATTCCCTGGCCCCCCTACTTCGACACCGATCTGGCGAACACGAATACGCCAGCTCCGCAACATCTATCTCTGGCTTTCTGGAAGATTCTCATCTAGTATATTCATACGGTAGCCGGCTCGGGGGCAAGTTCCTCCGCATGGGTTAGTAGGACTTCGCGAGCCAGACGGACAGCCTCTGCGATTGCCTCTCTGGTTATCTTTCCATGCCACTCTTCAACTATTGCTTCCCATGCTAGACCACTAGCCACTTGTTCTAGAACATCTGAAACTAGAATACGAGTGCCACGGAAAGTAGGTTGCCCATGACATATAGCAGGATCTGTAACAATGTAACGTCCCAATGCTTTGATTGCCATCTAGCTCACCTCCTCTTTACATAGATTCTAGTATCTGCCACAGTGGCTGTCTAAATATCTATTTCCCTTCGTGGATTTCTTTCCGAGTGCTTGGTATTTTCTAGCCTTCTTCTAATTGTTTCGTAAGACACGCCAGCTCCTTGGCTAAAGTGCGATGACGCCATTGCTCTTATCAGGCTCGGGTTGAGGAGGTTCAGCAGTATGCCCCACACATGGCATATATTCCGTCTCAAGACTCCTGGTGGACTTTCCAGCAGGGCAGCGTCCTGAACTTCCGCTCCATTTGAGCAGGGAGCTATGGAGCTTACGCACTCAGTACCTTTACTCTGCTATCGCTTGTCACCTTTGTTCTGTCCCATATTGAGGCTGTGGCAAGCCCTGAATCAACTACCGAAAGTATCTCAAAATCATCCAGCCAATAGCCCCAGTCATTCCTCCGAGCGACTATGAAATTGCCCGTGTCTCTCGGGTCTGGGGCCCTGTGGTATCTCATGTAGACGTGAAAATGGTCTAGTCCTACAACTTCTATCTTCCCAAGTGCATGGGACATGATAAAAATTGCCCTCTTGGCTGTACCAGAGATATTCTTTCGAGCTTCTTGAAAGATACGATATGCCCTAACGAGGGGAACAGCGTAGGGTTTGTTTCCTACTGCTGGCCTGGTTTGAAAGACATAATAGGGAGAAACCCCTATGAAAGAAAGCTTCTTAAACAGCTCAGCCAAGACCTCTGGACTATCATTCACACCGCGAAGTAAAGGATTCTGGTTACAAAGGATGGCACCGCTTTCAAGAAGAATATTCACTGCCTCGATTGCCTCTTTGGTTATCTCATTGGGATGGGAGAAATGCAGCATAAGGTATATCCGCTTCTCCGGAGTACTGAATTCCTTTATTACCTTGCCTAGCTCCATATCGTCAATGACACGGAAAGGATTATAGACAGGCATCTTCGTTCCAATTCTTATGATCTGAACATGGTCAACCTCTCTCAGTGCAGATAAAACTCGTCTCAGCGAGGGAGTTGCAAGTCGAAGAGGATCTCCTCCAGTTAGAAGCACATTGTTGATTTCTTTGCGCTCTCTTATATATCGAACTGCGGGATGATAGTCCTTTAAAATCTCATGCTCTCTATGCGCCATAAAGAGCCGCTTGCGGAAACAATAACGGCAGCGTCCTCCACACAAATCACTGACGAGAAAAAGCGCCGTGTCTGGATACTTGTGTTGAAGGCCAGGAGCTACGGTAAAATTAGCTTCGTGGGAGGGATCAGTTTCTCCCCATTCCTCATCCTCAAGTTCTTCAGTGGTTGGAATTACCATTCTCCTTATGGGATCTGCTTTATCCTCCCAGTTAATCAGCCCAAGGTAGTAAGTATTTCCTCCAAAGGGGAACTTATCAGTAACCCTCTCTAACTCCCTTAGTTCTTCCGAGCTGAGTTGGGGAACATTAGCAATTTTGTTGATATACCTGACTTTTGACATCACAACCCTCCTTTCACCTCTCCCTAGTCTGGAAGCCCTCAATGGCTCTTTCAATTGATGTATTTACTTCCCCCAGCCTTTGACATCCAACCGGATGACAATGATAAACTACATCAACTCCTATTTTACTACGATATTCGTAGTCTGTCAACTTTGCGGTGAGTAAATATGATACGAAATTCGTAACACCTAGAGGCGTGTTTGGGCTTCTATAATTGTTATCCCGTGCCACTTACAAAAACGCGTGAAGTGGGTTAAAATTATTGCGATTTATTTAGCACTATGACGGAGGCGTGCCTGTTTGATTAAGAATCTAGATAAGCTTGACCAAAAACTCATACTAAGCCTACAAGAAGATGGTAGGCACTCTTATATGGACCTTGCCAGAATGCTAGGGGTTACCGAGGGCACCATAAGGAACAGGCTGAGAAAGCTGGTGGATGGAGGCGTCATGAAGATAGCTGCCATTCCAGAGTTACATAAACTGGGCTATGGTTTCATGGGTATTGTGGGGATGCAGGTTCGTCTGGCAGATTTGCGAACGGTGGCGGAACAATTGGTAAAGAACCCAAATGTATGTTACCTGGCCAATGTTACTGGCAGGTATGAGCTCATAGCCATCGTGGTGACGAGATCGCAAAAGGAATATGCCGATTTTATGGAAAATGCGGTCTCCGCTATCCCCAGCATATTGAGAACCGAAACTTTTGTGAACCTGAATATCTATAAAGGGCACGCAAACGGACTGGACACCACACAACTCATCCGTAGCCTGGACATTCCACCATCCAACGAGCATTGAGGGGATACCTCAGCATCCAAATCAGCATGACCATCTGCGTCTACTCTAAACACTTGACCCCATTCTGTCACGCTACCTGTGGAATGAGCAAGGCGGCTAGAGATATCCTTCCGGTGCTACTCCCTCCAGCCGAAGCCATAAAGCAACGCAGATAATGCTTTCCTCTACCACCCCTCTGTGAGGGAGGACTATCACCCAAGCCGCTTGCGGTAAGATTCCGAAAGTGTTTCCTTCACCTGAGAAAGAAATCTGGCCTGAAGGGGTCCCATCTGCCTACCAGGCGATCGAAGGCAGGCTGGGGGAATGTCTTCTTGAACATTCGATAGTAATACAGTTCTTCTACAGAGGACAACCACGGGTTACCCTCTACATTGTTGTGCTCTGCAACTTCGCTCTCAGAAATATGTTTCTCCGCCTGTGCACGCATTACCTCAGCTACACCTGAACCCTGCGCAAAAAAGCGTTTTGTCTGGTAGATGATATGCTCAGGTAAACAACCCTCGAATGCCTGGCGCAGAATCCATTTCCCGACTTGTTCTGCGCCATGAATCTTACAACTCAACGGTATCTTTAAACAGAAATCGACCACCTTTGCGTCAACAAAGGGTGTACGCGCTTCTATGGAATTCGCAGCCGCCAACCTATCTAATCTCTGCAATGCCGTGTTATGAGCTACGTTGATAAGTCTCTCCACTATATCAGCGACTTCCTCCTGGTTCTTTCCCTGCCTAAACTGGCCATCATACCCCCCAAGAAACTCATCCGCCCCTTCACCGGTGAGAACGCAATTGGTATGCGGGCTGACAAAACGTCCCGCCAGGAAATTGGCGATTGCTCCATGCACACAGCTTTCCTCGAACATCTCTATGTGGTGTATCGCTTGAGGTAATATCTCATTTATCTCCTTTTCACCGAACATCAAGACATGGTGCTTGATACCCAAGTATTTAGTTACGTCTTGAGCCAATGGGAGGTCTTGCCCGGCCTTCATACTTACTGTAAAGCACTCGATATCTGGCTTCATCTGATAGGCCATGTAGGCTATGAGGCTACTATCCAGTCCACCGCTTAAGAGAATCCCTCCCACGGCGTTGTCCTTCATTCTTCTCTCCGTAGCCTCTTCCAGTAATTGGGCCAGCACCTTCTTAGCCTGGTCGAAATTCTCAAATTCGGGAGTTTGTACAGCCTGACAAGTATATTTCTGGAATCCCAGTTCCCGGGAATAAACATAGCCAGGCGGGAACTCTTCAATATCGTCAACCACCCCTACCAGGCTCTTTGCCTCAGACGCAAAGCATAATCTCCCATTATTATGTCCATAGTAGAGCGGTTTTACGCCCACATCATCCCGTGCCAGGACCAGCCCATCTCCATCAGCTATAGCACAGGCAAAGTCCCCTTCCAGTTTCTCAGCAAATTGGGTGCCAAACTTCTCGTAGAAATACAGCACAGCCTCTGCATCGGTCATGCCTGCCACCTCTGGGTTATATATACGCCCGTCAAGGACAACTGCTTTGTGATTCGCAGACGTATGATGTGCCCCGGCTTTCGAGCTTCCACCCACATTCAACTCACAGCATCCCAGACTTATGTTCCCTGTCTGATTTATCCAGGTCTCGTGCGGTCCCCTATGCTTAATTCCGTTAAGCATGGCACCTAATTCAACATTGCCAGTCCCCTGGATTCCCGCAATTCCTGCCATATTCAAACTCCTCCTTGAAATTTTTCCAGCACCTCAAGGGCTTGAAAACCATCTATGCAATAGGCATCTGCCCCTATCTCCTGAGCGAACTCC
>Ga0209121_10002721_pt1 | contig 17651 bp, 16 predicted proteins | sample Cruoilmetagenom3_FD_187292 | JGI IMG/M metagenome (GOLD analysis project Ga0209121, IMG submission 187292) | Oil polluted marine microbial communities from Coal Oil Point, Santa Barbara, California, USA - Sample 3 (SPAdes) (version 2) | ecosystem: Environmental > Aquatic > Marine > Oil seeps ... | reverse complement strand
ATTGGAGCGGTATGAGGATCTCCCCTCGCCCGCTGAGGCCAGGCATGAATTGGGATTGCCGGAAGGGTTCACCGCCGGTTACACCGGGCATTTTTATGCTGGGCGGGGGATGGCATTGATGCTGGCTTTGGCAAAAGATCTGCCGGAGATAAATTTTATGTGGGTCGGCGGTCAGCCGGATGATGTTGCCTTCTGGCAGCAGCGGCTTCAGGTAGAAGGTGTTCATAATATTACCCTGACAGGCTTTGTGGATAATGCTGTTTTGCCCCGTTATCAGGCTGCCGCGGAGGTCCTGCTGATGCCCTATGGCACGCAGATTGCAGGCAGCGGCGGTGGAAATTCAGCGGAAATTGCCAGCCCAATGAAGATGTTTGAATATATGGCGGCTGGCCGGGCGATAATCGCCAGTGACCTGCCGGTGATCCATGAGGTTTTAAATGAGGAAATGGCTGTTTTCTGCCCGCCGGAAGATGTTAGCGCCTGGCAGGAGAGCCTGCGGGAATTGGCTAATGATCCGGCCCGCAGGGCTTCGCTGGCCTCGGCGGCAAGCAAGGCTGTGACTGCCTATACCTGGACCGCGCGGGCAGCTCATGCTCTGACAGGGATGAAACCTGGAAAATAAATGGATAAAGATCTGATGGTTGACGAACATAAGAAGTTGAGGCAGCTGCGCCACTGGTTATGGCTGGTGATTGTGGTGGCTGTCGCGCTTCGTGTTCTGCTATTTGCCGCCTATCCACCTGTGTCTTATTCCGATTCAGCCAGTTACCGCCGGTCTGCAAACGCGGTTTTAGGTGGCTTTGAAAATTATGACGGCACGCGGACGCCCGGGTATCCGGCTTTTATGGCGCTTTTTGGCTCTGACCGCGCGGTTTATGCTGTGCAATTGGTTCTTGGCCTGGGTGTTACCCTGGCCTGGTTCCTGATCGCCTGGCAGGCCAGTCATTCTCCGGTTCTGGCCGGGATTACCGGGTTGGCCCATACGCTCAACCCCGGGCAGTTGTTCTTTGAGGCCAACCTGCTGACCGAAACGCTGGCGACATTTTTGCTGGCGCTGGCGCTGCTGGGAGCCTGGTTTTGGCTGCGCTCAGAAAAGAATCGCAGCATCTGGTTGGGATTGGGGATTGGGATGGCGGCATCGCTGGCCGTGCTGACTCGCCCGGTGTTTATCTTCATGCCGGTCTGGCTGGCAGTTTTCCTGTCAGTTTCGTTCAGGAAACGTAAAATTAAGCTGGATTGGCGGCCTATCTGGACCATTGGACTGATTACCCTGGCGTTGGTTGGGGGGTGGATGTCCTATATCAAGTCCCGCTATCATGTTTTTAGCGTTTCCACCATGTCTGGCTTTCACCTTGTCCAGCACACTGGATATTATTTTGAGGATGTGCCCGATGAATATGGCACGATCCGGGATATTTATCTGGAATATCGGGATGCCCGAATTGCAGACCGCGGCACTCAGGGGAATACCATCTGGGACGCGATCCCTGCTATCTCAGCCGCAACCGGCCTGAGCTTTTATGACCTATCGCGGGTGCTGCAAAAGATCTCTGTGCAGCTAATTCTCACTCATCCCTGGCAATATCTTGCCAGGGTCCTGAAGGGCTGGTGGCTGTTCTGGCGCGCGCCGGTCTATTGGGATATCACCGCCATCCGGTCAACGGTTTTAGCGCAGGTGCTGAATGTGATGATCCTGATTGCCCGGCTTGGCATGTTCGCTGCGAATATGGTTTTCGTTGGGACTTCCTTGGCAGCGTTGTTTTCTAAACGGCTGCGGGATTTCTGGCAGTTATTGCCTTTCCATTGGCTCCTGGCCGGTTCGGTCTGGGCGACCTCTGTGGTCTCCTCCCTGTTGGACCACGGGGATAACCCCCGTTTTCTGGTGCCCTTGCAGACGGCTGTTGTGTTCTGGGCGATCTGGACCCTGTTCTATTCCTGGCAGGCCTGGCGTTCCCAGCAACAGGTTGATAAGTCACTTGAAAAGGTTGGCGAATGAAACCTTTAAAAGAATGGAATTTCGAAGTTTATCTGGTATTGATCACAGGGATCAGTCTGGCTCTGAGTGCTGGCATTCAGGGAGTCCTTGGCGTGGGAAGATTCCTGCCAGGGTTTGTGGCTGGCGCTCTGATCATTTTCTTTTGCTTATTTGTCATTCTGCTGGTCTGGCATTGGGCAGGCGGTGGTAAAACATTGGCCTGGATGATGCTGATTGCTTTTGGCCTGCGGATCCTCTTGGCGGTTTTCCTGATCTGGGGATTGCCCCGCTTTGGGTATGACAATGTCGAGCAGCAGTCAGGCTTTGTTTTTGCTGATGCTTACCGGCGGGAAGGAACTGCCTGGGCATTGGCCCAGTCGGACGAATCCCTGCTGAATGCCTTTGATGATGAACTGGGATCGGACCAGTATGGTGGGATGCTCCTGATGAGCTCCCTAGTCTACCGGGTCCTCAGCCCGGATGCTTTTCGACCGGTACTCATATCAATCATTTCCGCCACAGCCATGAGCCTGAGCATTCCAATTTTAATGGTAACCATCCAACGGAAGTTCAATTCAAGGATCGCAATTTGGGCCGGCTGGATCATGGCGCTTTATCCTGAGGGGGTTTTGTTGGGTGCTTCTCAGATGCGTGAGCCTCTGATGATCCTGATGATCACAGTGCTGATCTGGGCTGCTGCCCACTGGTTGGATCGGGCGAGGCTGAAGTTGGCTTTGACCGTACTTGGCCTGGACCTGGTGTTGTTTCTGACTTTTTCTTATCGTGTGGCTATTCCCAGCCTGGGCGTGATTGCCCTCTGGATCTGGGTTGTTGAATCGGGGCGAATTGAGAAGCTATGGCCAAAGATTGCCGGTTGGCTGGTGATCGCCCTGGGTGGGCTGGTCAGCCTGGTATTCTTTAAACCCTGGTTGGATGAGGTTTTGCGATGGGATGCCCACTTGACGGTGCTGAACTCCGGGATGCTCACCGCCATGCTCGAGAATATCCCCAGGAAGTGGACTTTCCTTTTAATCATGGCCTACGGCCTGCTTCAACCTGTGCTGCCCGCTGCCCTGGTCACCCCTGCTCCGGCGATTTGGAAGGGGATTGGCATATTCCGGGCCCTGGGCTGGTATGCCCTTATTCCGGTGTTGGTGTTTGCCGCGCTGCGGATCTGGAAGGCGGATAGCAAGCTCAAACGCCAATGGCTGAGCGCCTTTATGGCTGTTGTCTTTGTCTGGATTCTGATAGCTTCTGCCCGGGCTGGGGGTGACCAATGGGATAACCCCCGTTACCGGACGATATTCTTGCCTTGGATTGCGATTGTGGCTGGTTGGGCCTTGGATTATGTCGCCAACAATAAGGATCGCTGGTTCAGGCGGATCTTATATGTGGAAGCTGTGTTCCTGCTGGTTTTCACAGAGTGGTACACCAGCCGATATTTGCACATTGGACCCAAACTGGCGTTCCCTGATATGGTGGGATTAATTATTGGAATAAGCCTGGTGATCCTGGTGGGGGGATGGATTTGGGATCGCTGGAGGAAAAAGCGTAACTTGACGGAATGATATTAGAAGTTATAATTCAGTCATTGAAATTATGATTACAACAGAATCAAAAAGCGAAGAATATCGAGAACTGGCCCTCTTGCAGGAGATCGAAGCGGACCCGGATATCTCTCAGGCCCGACTGGCTGAGGAGCTGGGTGTTGCTATAGGTACGATCAACTGGCATATCAAGCGCCTGGTTGAAAAGGGCTTTGTAAAGGTCAAGCGTGCCCGGCGGCGCAAGCTGCGCTATATCATCACGCCCGAAGGCATCGCCATGCGCGCCCGGCTGACGGTTGACTATATCCAGCAGTCTTTTAAACTTTTCCGGCATGTCCGAGAGCGGGTGAGTGCTTTGCTGAAAGAACTGGAAGAGATGGATATCCATACCGTGCGCCTGGAAGCCACGGGCGATGTGGCGGATGTATGTCGCCTGACCTGTATGGAACAGCATTTCAATTTGACGGATAATCCTGAAGCGCCGGCTTTGGTCGTGGATGGGCTCAAGGTACGGCTGGAACTAAATTCACCTAAATCAAACCATGAAGAGGTATGATGGAAAACAAGTTCAATTGGGCAGATAAACGTATTTGTGTCACAGGCGGTGCCGGCTTTTTGGGGACGCACCTGATCGCTAATTTGCGGTCGAAAGGCGCCAGGGACATTTTTATCCCAACCATCGAAAAATATAACCTGGTTGATCGCGACGCGATTACTCAGCTGCTGGAAGATTCCAACCCCGATGTGATCATTCACCTCGCGGCCCATGTGGGTGGGATTGGCGCGAACCGTGAGCATCCGGCGGAGTTCTTCTATGACAACCTGATGATGGGCGTCCAGCTCATGCATCAGGCTTATGAACGGGGTGTGCAAAAATTCGTGGCGATTGGTACAGTCTGTGCCTATCCCAAGTTCACCCCGGTGCCTTTCAAGGAAGATGACCTCTGGTTGGGTTACCCCGAGGAAACCAATGCGCCTTACGGCCTGGCCAAAAAGATGCTGCTTGTGCAGTCCCAGGCCTACCGTGCGCAGTATGGGTATAACAGCATTTTCCTGCTGCCGGTGAACCTCTATGGCCCCGGCGATAACTTCAACCCCCGCAGCTCGCATGTGATTCCCGCGCTGATCCGCAAATGTGTGGAAGCCAAAGAAAATGGTGCGGATAACATTGTCGTCTGGGGAGATGGCTCGCCCACCCGCGAGTTTGTCTATGTGACCGATGCCGCTGAAGGGATTGCCCTGGCAGCGGAGCGATATAACGAATCTGAACCGGTCAATATCGGTTCCGGCTTCGAGATCAGCATCAAGGACCTGGCGGAAAAGATTGCCCGCATGACGGGCTTCGAGGGTGAATTGATCTGGGATACCAGCAAACCGAACGGCCAACCCCGCCGGGCTTTGGACACCAGCCGTGCCACCGAGAAATTCGGTTTCACCGCGAAAACTGACTTTGATGAAGGCTTGCAGGCAACCATTGACTGGTTCATCAAAAACAGGAAATTAAGTGCCTGAATTGATCGAGAATCGACAAATTCCTGAAACCGAGAACCTGGTCACCTACCTCAAGCCGGCCAAAGGCTGGCTTTCCATTGACTTCAAGGAACTCTGGCGCTATCGGGAATTGATCTACTTCCTCACCTGGCGGGACATCAAGGTCCGCTATAAACAGGCTGTCCTGGGGATAGCCTGGGCTGTGCTGCAGCCCTTGATGACCACGGTGATCTTCACGGTGATCTTTGGCACACTGCTGAAGACCCCCTCGCAGGGCATCCCCTATCCCCTGTTTTCACTCTCAGCGCTGCTGCCCTGGCAGCTGTTTGCCTCCGCATTGCAGCGTTCGAGCACCAGTCTGGTGGGGAATTCCAACCTGCTGACCAAGATTTATTTTCCCCGCCTGGCCATTCCCCTGGCTTCAATCTTTGCTGCCCTGGTCGATTTTTTGATCTCCTTTGTGGTTTTAATTGGTGTGATGATCTATTACCAGTATTGGCCGGGCTGGAACGCTCTCTGGTTGCCCCTTTTGGTGCTGTTAGCGCTGCTCACGGCTTTGGCCGTAGGACTCTGGCTTTCGGCGCTCAATGTCCAATATCGTGATGTTCAGCAGATTGTGCCTTTCCTGATCCAGGTGTGGATGTATGCCTCACCCATCGTCTATCCCATAGAGACCATCCCGGCCGGGATCTGGCGCTGGCTTTACGGCCTGAACCCGATGGTTGGTGTGATTCAGGGGTTCCGTTGGGCACTGCTGGGCGGCGCCCCGCCGGACCTGACGCTGGTGATTTCGGGTGCAATGGTCCTGATCCTGCTGGTGAGCGGCTTGTATTATTTCCGGCGAATGGAAAAAACCTTCGCTGATATTGTGTAGGAACTTATGTCAGATTACGCGATTAGTGTAGAGAATATCTCCAAGCAATACCGGATTGGCCTGGCTCAAGACCGGCCTGACACCCTGCGTGACCTGTTGACCGCAGGTGTACGAAAGGTGGGTCGGATCTTCCAATCCAACCGTGAAGGCCGTTATAGCGACCCCGCCCATATTTGGGCGTTGAAGGATGTTTCTTTCAAAGTGGAACGCGGTCAGGTGTTAGGGATTGTGGGCCGCAACGGCGCGGGGAAAAGCACCCTGCTGAAGATCCTTTCGCGGGTCACCAATCCGACCGAGGGGTATGGCGAAATCCATGGGCGGGTGGGGTCCCTGCTGGAGGTGGGGACAGGTTTCCATCCGGAACTTTCCGGACGGGAGAATATTTATCTCAACGGTGCAATCCTCGGCATGCGGCGGGAAGAGATCACCCGCAAATTTGATGAAATCGTGGCATTCTCCGAGGTCGGTAAATTTATTGATACCCCCGTCAAGCGCTATTCCAGCGGCATGTACCTGCGGCTGGCCTTTTCGGTCGCTGCCCATCTGGAACCGGAGATCCTTGTCGTGGATGAGGTTCTGGCTGTGGGCGATGCCGAATTCCAGCGCAAATGTCTGGGGAAGATGAACGATGTGGCCAATGAGGGCCGCACGGTCCTTTTTGTGAGCCACAACATGTCCGCCATCCTGCGACTGACGCAGGAGACGATTGTTCTCAACGAGGGCAAGGTGGTCATGCGTGCGCCAACACCTGAAGCCGTGGATGCCTATTTGAATATGGGATTGACCAAAGCCGGTGAGCGCAACTGGTCCGAGGGTGAGTTAGCCGGTGGTGACCCGGGCTTCCGCCCGATTGCTCTACGGGTGCGCAATCCCAGGGGGCAGGTCGTTGATACGGTGGTCGCGGCGGAAGGTTTCTCGGTGGAACTGGAATATCAATTAAATGAAGACATTAGCGGCCTGCGGGTAGGGTTCTATATGATGACCACCCGTGGCGAATATGTCTTCACCACCTTTGACACGGACGACCCTGGTCTCTATGAGAGTTTCACCTCACGTCCGGCTGGCCGGTATATCAGCCGGGTGCAGGTCCCGCCAAATTTAATGAATGAGGGGCGGTATTTACTGGGCGTCAATGCCAGCACGTACCGAATCAAGCGTTACTTCCAGGATGATAAAGCGCTGACCTTCACCGTGGATGCCACCGGCGCGCCGGGTATGCATTGGCCTGAAAAGCGCCTGGGTCCGGTCCGCCCGGATCTGGATTGGAAAATTGAAGTGGTAGAGAAATAAAATGAATAGAAAATTGCTAAAAAACATACTGGGGCGGCTGCCCTATACCGTCGAGCTGTATTGGGATCTGGTCCAGCGGCATAAACCCTGGGCAGCGCATTACAACCTGGACAACCTGGCCGCGGCACTGCCCGAAGCGGTTAAGCAGACTAAACCTTTTGCGGAATCGGCAAAACCCGGGAAGAAAGTCTTCCTGTTTGCCCCCCTGCACTATTGGATTGAATTCTCAACCCTTTTGGGCCTGGCGCTGGCGGGCAAGGGCCATGACGTGACTCTTTCCTTCCTGCCCTATGCCAATTGGGATAAGCCGATCCAGAAGTTTGATCTGCGGAAGCAGAACTTATACACCCGCGATGTCCTGAGTGCTGTTCGCCCCTTGATGCAGGTGCAGCCCCTGCTGGATGTTCACCCGTTTTCCCGTGAATTACCGGAAGACCTGCGCCAGGCTGTTGAGGCCGTGAGCGTTTTCGATACGCAGTACACCCTGCAGGTGGAAGATATTACCCGGGAAGAAGACGTTTATAAAATCCGCCAGGAGCGCAACCTGGAAGCGGCCCGGAATGCGCGGGCCTGGCTGCTGGCGCACAAACCGGATCTGGTGGTCGTGCCGAACGGGACGATTTTGGAGATGGGCGTGATTTACCAGGTAGCCAAACACCTGGGCATCCCGGTGGTCACCTTTGAATTCGGCGACCAGCGAGAACGGATTTGGATTGCACAGGATGCTGAGATCATGCGTCACGAGACCGACGCCCTCTGGAAAGCCCTGAGCGATGAAACACTATCAGAAGATGCCCTCGAAAAATTACAGGGCCTCTTTTCCGCCCGGCAGGATGCCAAGACTTGGCAAAATTTTGCCCGGCAGTGGCAGGATACACCCACCGAAGGCGGCGCAGCCGTCCGGCTGAAACTGGGACTCGATGACCGACCGGTGGTGCTGCTGGCGACCAATGTGTTGGGTGACAGCCTGACCCTGGGACGCCAGACCTTTAGCGAGTCTATGGCGGAATGGATTGAGCGAACCGTGAAGTTCTTTGCCGAACGGGAAGATGTGCAGCTGGTGATCCGGGTGCATCCCGGCGAGCTGTTGACCCATGGCACCTCGATGATGGACGTGGTGAGGGATGCCCTTGGCGGGGAAATTCCACCGCAAATCCACCTGGTGGGGCCGGATGAGAAGGTCAATACCTATGACATCACGGACATCACCGACCTGGGGCTCGTCTATACCACCACAGTTGGCCTGGAGATGGCCCTGCGGGGCATCCCCGTTGTGGTTGCCGGGCAAACCCATTATCGCAACCGCGGCTTCACGCAGGACCCGGCTTCCTGGGAGGCCTATTATGAGACCCTGAAAGACCTTCTGGGGGATCTCGAATCCGCCCGATTGACCCAGGAGCAGGTGGAACTGGCCTGGCGTTATGCCTACCTGTTTTTCTTTGCCTTCCCCAAACCCTTCCCCTGGCATCTGCTGGACCTGAAGGCGGATATTATGGAGCGTCCCCTGGCTTTTATATTGGGGATAGAGGGCACCAAACGTTACGGTGAAACCTTTGAGTTTCTGACCGGAAAACCGCTCACCTGGTGAGTTTGAGTTGTCTTGAACATCCTGCTTTAGGGTTGGCAGAAATTAATAAAAAGAAAATATTGGATTATTGACAGAATGAGCGACCAAAATATTAAGAAGAACGTACGAGAGTTTTATGACCGGGTGGGCTGGCAGATGGTCAGCGGTGAGATCTACCAGAACGCGGAGTATGAAGACCTGCGGCCGGTTTCGAGCGCTTATATCCATAAATGCCACCTGCGAATCAATCGTCACCTGGCCCCGAAAGGTGATTTCCTGCTGGATGCCGGGTCAGGGCCGGTTCAGTATCCTGAATACCTGACCTATTCGGCAGGGTACCAAGCCCGGGTCTGCATGGATATCTCAATTGTCGCCATGCAGGAAGCCGCCAAGCGGCTGGGCGAGAAAGGCCGCTATGTGGTGGCCGATATTGCCCACTTGCCCTTCAAATCGGATGCATTCGATGGGATTGTCTCCCTGCACACGATTCACCATGTGTCGATGGAAGATAAGATCCCAGCCTATGAGGAACTTTACCGGGTGCTGAAACCGGGCCGCAAGATGGCGATCGTCAATGGCTGGACCAACGCACCGCTGATGGTGCGGTTAAAACCCTTTATGAATTCGATGAAGCGTTTCCACAACTGGTGGCTGCGAAAGGTGATGAAACAAGCCCCAGCAGAACCGGAACCGAAAGAACAAGCTGTTCAGGTTCAGGCAGTTGAGGAAGCAAGTGAGAAAGAAGTTGCGCAGAAAAATGGCCCGGCAGGCACCTATGTCCAGAAATTGACCGCCGAATGGCTGACCGATGCGCTGGCTGAGAAGATGCCTTTTGATATTCTGGTCTGGCGCAGTGTGAACGTGGCCTTTCTGCGATCGGTGATCTATCCCGGATGGGGTGGTAAGTTCTGGTTGAAGGTGATTTACGGATTGGAAGAGATCTTCCCCCGCTGGCTGGGCCGGATCGGCCAATACCCGCTGGTGGTCGTTTCCAAGCCGGCGACTAAGATATAATTTTGAAAAATCCCAGGAGAATGAAGATGGATTGGACCAATAAAAACATACTGGTGACCGGGGGAACGGGTTCCTTTGGCAAGAAGTTTGTGGAAGTGATGTTGAAGGGATATAACCCTGCCAGGTTGATCATTTTCAGCCGTGATGAACTGAAACAGCATGAAATGCGGATGGCGGGTTTTAATCAGCCCAACCTGCGCTATTTCATTGGCGATATCCGCGACCTGCCCCGGCTTAAACGGGCTTTTCACGGGGTGGATATCGTGGTGCATGCCGCCGCGCTGAAGCAGGTGCCGGCCTGCGAATATAACCCGATGGAAGCGATCAAGACCAATATCCTCGGCAGTAGCAACGTGGTGGATGCCGCGCTGGATGCCGGTGTGGAAAAGGTGCTGGCGCTTAGCACCGACAAGGCTGTCAACCCGGTCAACCTCTATGGGGCGACCAAGCTGGCGGCGGAGAAACTGATGGTCCAGAGCAACGCCTATGCCGGCGGCACTAACACCCGCTTCAGCTGCGTCCGTTATGGCAACGTGGTCGGCTCCCGCGGCAGTGTGGTCCCGCTGTTCATCAAACAGCGCGAGAGCGGCCAGGTGACCCTGACCGATGACCGCATGACCCGCTTCTGGATTTCCCTGGATCAGGGCGTGCGCTTCGTGATCCGCTGCATTGAGCAGATGGATGGCGGCGAAGTCTTTGTCCCCAAGATCCCCAGCATGAAGATGACCGATTTGGCCAAGGCGATCGCCCCCGAGGCGGAGATCAAGGTGATCGGCATCCGCCCCGGCGAGAAGTTGCACGAAGTCCTGATTTCGGAAGATGAAGCCCGGACCACTGTTGAGTTGGACGATATGTATGTCGTCCAGCCTGCTGCGGCGCTCTGGTTTGGCCATCACTGGCAGGACCTCGGCAAATCGCTGCCGGATGAATACCGCTATGCCAGCGATAACAACACCGAATGGCTCTCGCTGGAGGGCATTACGGAAATGGTTGCACCGATTGAAGCTGAATTGGAGAAAGGCCTGAAGGACTGATGCGCCTCCTGGTGACCGGCGCCAGCGGCCTTTTGGGGCTGAACCTCAGCCTCGTTGCCGCCCGTCAGGGACAGGCTGTCACCGGGCTGGTCCATTCCCGGTCATTGCAGGACGTCCCCTTTGAGGTCCGGCAGGTGAACCTGCTGGAGACGGTTCAGGCGCTGGCAGCTATTGAAGCCAGCCAACCGGAAGCCATCATCCACTGCGCGGCCATTGCCAGCATCAACGCCGCGGAGCAGCAGCCTGAGCTGACATGGGAACTAAACGCCGAAGTCCCCGGCAGGCTGGCTGAGTCAGCCAAAGCGTGGGGAGTGCCATTTATGCATATCTCAAGCGATGCTGTTTATGACGGTCAGACGGGCGATTACCGGGAGACGGATTACACTGATCCGCTCAGCGTTTACGCGCGAAGCAAGCTGGCTGGAGAACAGGCCGTCCAGGCCGCCAACCCTGATGCAATCATCGCCCGGACGGTTTTTTATGGCTGGAGCCTTTCCGGTAAACGCAGCCTGGCAGAATTCTTCTTCAACAAACTCATGGCTGGTGAGCCGCTGAAGGGTTTCACCGATACCGTGTTCTGCCCGCTCTATGTGGAAGATCTGGCGGAGACGCTGTTGGAAATGATTTCAAAGCAACTGACCGGGGTTTATAATGTCGTCGCCCCGGAGCATTTGAGTAAATTTGATTTTGGCGTGCGGATCGCCCAGCGTTTTGGGTTTAACCCGGACCTGATCACCCCTGTCAGGGCAGAAGACGAAAATCGGCTCGCGCCGCGGTCGCTGAACCTGAGCCTGAACACGGATAAATTACAGGCGGCATTGGGGCATGCGCTGCCCAGTGTGGATGAGGGCCTGGAGCGATTTTATGACCGCTGGACAGAGGGTTACCCGCAAACTTTGCAGGCTTATCAAGCCTGAACCGCAGGTGACGAGTTGTTAGTGGAGGATGAAAATGGATTTGAAGATTGGCAATCACCCAATTGGGAAAGAACACCCCACTTATTTCATTGCAGACATCGCTGCCAACCATGACGGCAGCCTGGAGCGGGCGAAACTCCTGATCCGCCTGGCTAAGGAAGCCGGCGCGGATGCCGCCAAGTTCCAAAACTTCCAGGCACCCAAGATCGTCTCGGATTACGGATTCACCCACATGGACGCCCAGGTTTCGCACCAGGCGAAATGGAAAAAGTCTGTGTCGGAGGTCTATGCCTCGGCATCGGTTCCTTTTGACTGGACACCGGTGCTGAAGGAAACTTGCGATGAGGTGGGGATTGATTATTTCTCTTCACCCTATGATTTTGAAGCGATTGATATGCTGGATAACTTTGTCCCGGCTTTTAAGATCGGTTCGGGCGATATCACCTGGATTGAAGCCTGCGAGCGGATTGCCAGCAAGGGGAAGCCGGTGCTCCTGGCGACCGGTGCATCCACCATTGGCGACGTCCAACGGGCGGTGGACGCGATTCTGGCGATCAATCCCCAGCTGGTGCTGATGCAGTGCAATACCAACTACACCGCAGCGGACGGCAACTTTGACAATATCCACCTGAACGTGCTCAAGACCTTCCATTCGATGTACCCCGACTTGGTTTTGGGATTGTCGGATCATACCCACGGCCATGCTACCGTGCTGGGCGCGGTGGCTTTGGGCGCGCGGGTGGTGGAGAAGCACTTCACCGATGATAACGACCGGGAGGGCCCGGATCATCCCTTCGCGATGAACCCGCAGACCTGGGCGGAAATGGTCAAGGCCACTCGTCAGCTGGAACGGGCGATGGGCTCCGGCGATAAATTTGTGGCCGCCAACGAACAGGAGACCGTGGTCATTCAGCGGCGCTGCCTGCGGGCGGCTCGTGATCTGCAGCCTGGCGAGATTGTCACTCGCGGGATGATTGATGTGCTGCGTCCGGCTTCCAAAGGTGCGATCATGCCCTACGAGATTGACGATGTGATCGGATTGAAGGTGCTGGAGCGGATCCCGGCCGGGCAGGACCTGCGCTGGACGCAATTCGGCAATCCCTGATCTGAATTTATTCCACTAAACAAAAGAACCAGACCTGATGCGAGTTCTCTATTTCACCGAGCGCGATACGCCCCATGACCGGCGTTTTCTGACTGCCCTGGCGGGGACGGGCTATCAGGTCTTTGCGCTTCGGCAAAAGGCGTGTCAGCCCGAGACTCCCAAAGGCGTGACCGAATGCCAGTGGCCTGAGAGGCAGCCGGATTGGTCCAATTGGACTGGCTGGCAGGATGGGGTTGCTCAATTATCCCAACTCCTGGCAGAGCTTAAACCAGACCTGGTGCATGCCGGTCCGGTGCAGGGACCGGCGCTGGTGACGGCACTAGCCCATTTTCACCCCCTGGTGACGATGTCCTGGGGGTCGGACTTATTACTCACCGCCCAGCGGAGCCCGTGGATGCGTGAAGCTACCCGCTATGCACTGGACCGGACGGATATCTTCCTCGGTGATTGCCAGACGGTGGCGGATGCGGCCGCGGAATTTAGATTCCCGCGGGAAAAGATGGTGCTTTTCCCCTGGGGTGTTGACCTCAAGGTTTTTTCACGGATAAATGGTGTTTTGGAAGGGAAAAAACTGCGGTCAGACCTGGGTTGGGAAAGAAATTTCGTATTGCTTTGCAACCGCTACTGGGCGCCGCTCTATGGGGTGGATCTGCTGGCCAGGGCCTTTGCTGTGGCTGTTCAGCAGGAGCCACGATTGCGGCTGTTGCTGGTGGGCGACGGCCCTCAGGCGGACCTCATCCATCTGATCCTTGATCCGTTGGGTGAGAAGGTTCATTTTACGGGGAGGATCAGCCAGGCGGAACTGCCCGCATATTATCACACAGCAGACCTCTATGTCAGCCCTTCGCACAGCGATGGCTCGTCCATTTCCCTGCTGGAAGCGATGGCCTGCGGCCGGGCGGTGTTGGTGTCTGATATCCCCGGCAACCGGGAGTGGGTTACCGAGGGCCTGAATGGGCGGTTGTTTGTGGACGGTTCCGAGGCCGATTTGGCGGAAAAACTGGTTGAAATGGTCACAGACCCTGCACATTCCGATTACCGATGGCAAGCCCATGTCACAGCGATGGAGCGGGCAGACTGGACTGTTAATTTTCAGAAATGCCTGCAAGCTTATCGGGCGGCTTTGGATACTTCGCTGAAATCATTCACTACCCCCACGGGAGAATAAGCCGTGAGAAATATTACTTACCGCGATCCAAATACTGTTGCCATCATCCAGGCCCGGATGGGTTCCAGCCGGCTGCCCGGAAAGGTGCTGCGGGACATTGGGGGCCAGCCGATGCTCTACCGGGTTGTGGTCCGCGCCCGGCATGCCCAGACTGTCGGTCGGGTGGTGGTTGCCACAACCACGGATGCCGAGGATGACCCGGTGGAGGCTTATTGCCGAGAACATGGGTTCCCGGTTTTCCGCGGAGATCCTTTTGATGTATTGGACCGTTATTATCAGGCAGCGGTTACTTTTCATGCTGAGACGGTGGTTCGCCTGACGGCCGACTGCCCCCTGCTGGATCCAGCCGAGATTGACCGTACTGTTCGGGCCTTTCAGGAAGCGGGGGTGGATTTCGCCGCCAATCGGCTGCCGCCGCCCTGGAAACGCACCACGCCAATTGGGATGGACACCGAGGTCGTATCCATGGATGCGCTTTCCCGCGCCTGGCGGGAAGCGGAAGCCAAGTATGCCCGCGAGCATGTGATGCCTTATCTCTATGAAGAGCCGGGGCGCTTCAAAACAATGCTGGTGGATCATGTGCCTGATTGGGGCGATATCCGGCTGACGGTGGATACCCCCGAAGACCTGGATCTGATCCGGCGGATCACGACCCATTTTGGTAATGGCAATGATTTTGGCATGGCAGAAGCTGTCCAATATCTCCAGGCCCATCCCGAACTTGGCGAAATCAATGCAGGTGTGCAGCATAAAACTTTCAGGGATGTGGATAACCGGGGCTAGTTCCCGGTGTTATAATTGCGCCACCAACTTGATTGAGGAGTTTTATGACCTGTTTGCTTTGCGGTTCGGATCACAAAGACGTTTTAGCCCGAGTGGAATCCTTTGGATATCCCCTGGTCTATTACCAGTGCGGACAGTGTGGTTTAGTGTTCCAATCGCAGGAGGAAAGCCAGGCTGCTGATCCTGAATTCTACGCCGCAACCTACCGTAAGATCTACCAAGCCCATGAAGAACCGACCCCCAAAGACCTCTGGGTGCAGACCCAACGATCTCTGCATTTAATTGCCGAGCTTCGCAAAACCGGTGTGTGTGAAATTCACAATATGCTGGATATTGGCGCCTCGGCGGGGGTGCTGCTGCAGGCATTTAAAGAGGCCTTCGGTTGCCAGGTGACCGGGGTGGAACCGGGCGAAGCCTACCGGGCGTTTGCCGAACATAAGGGGATCCGAATGTTCCCCAGCGTGGATGATCTGGTTGAATCAAGCCCGGAGCGGTTTGATCTGGTAAGCATGAGCCATGTGCTGGAGCATTTATCCGATCCGGTTGGGATGTTGAAACTGATCCGGGAGAAATTACTATCGGAAACCGGGTTGATCCTGCTGGAAGTACCCAATTTCTATGCCCATGACAGTTACGAATTGGCACATCTGGCCTGCTATACGCCGCATACCCTGAAGGAAGCGCTGCGGCAGGCAGGCTATGAGGTAGTCCATTTTGAACGCCACGGTGTCCCCCGCTCTGACCTGTTGACACTCTACCTGACCGTTCTGGGCAGGCCGAATTCAACGCAATCCGACCCTGGCAGTGTACGCCCTGAGAGAAATGTTCGCTTGAAGCGAAAACTGGCTATGCTGTACCGCAGGCTTGTGCAGCGAGCCTTCCCGCGCGGTGCCTGGCTGTCCCTGCCGGAAGAGAAAGGTGACTGAATGGCACCTCTTCTGACCCTGCTCACCGCACCGAAATCTTTTGAAAATCCTCATATTAATACCATCCAACGCAACACCCTGCGAAACTGGCAGGCGTTGGGGGATGAGGTCGCGGTCGTGGTGATTGGGGATGACCCTGGGATTGCAGACGCTTGTGAGGAATATGGGATTCAGCACTTGCCCCATGTGCGGACCAATGCGAAAGGCACACCGCTGATCAGTTCAATCTTTGAACTTGGACGCGGTGTGAATAAGTCGTCCTATCTGGTCTATGCCAATGCGGACGTCCTCTTTTTACCCGATCTGGTGTCAGCCGTGCATCGCCTGGCGGAAACTCACACCCCTTTCCTGGCGGTTGGCCAACGCTATGATATGGACATCATGGAACCGGTTGATTTCACCGGAGATTGGCCGACTGAACTGCGGACCTGGGTGGCTGAAAGAGGGCGGCTGCACGGACAGACGGGCAGCGATTATTTCATCTATCCCCGCGGTTGTTTTGAGGATATCCCCGATTTCGCCGTTGGCCGGGCGGGATGGGATAACTGGATGCTCTATCAGACCCGCTATCAGGGCTGGAAGCTGGTGGATGCGACTCCTGCGATCACCGTGATCCATCAAAACCATGATTATGCCCATTTGCCCGGTGGCGTGATCCATTTTTACCAGCCGGAGACGGATGTGAACGTCAAACTTGCTGGGGGCAGGCGCGCCATATTTAATGCAACCGATTCGCGTTACCTTCTGACGGCAAGCGGTCTCAAACGAAAGCCGCTGGGTTGGAAAGGTTTTTGGCGTGAAGTTGAGGTTTTTCCCCTCATCAGGCTCCATTCCCGCATCCTGGGCTGGTTGAGTTTCGCGGTTTTTCATCCGATCCTGGCCTTTAAGGAAGTTCGGGGATGGCTGGCCTATAAACTCAAGCAGAATAAGGCAGGTTGAACGATGCCACGGATAGGAATTAACCCCTCCCGGGGACAAAAACTCGACTTCACACCAGCTCGGACGACTGTCGCAGTGTTGGTCTACGCACCCCACCAGGCAGGATATTTTCAGAATCGCCTTGATGTGACCCGAATGACCATTGAGAGTATTTTGGTCAACACCCACGAGCCTTTTGACCTGTTGGTCTTTGATAACGGCAGCTGTCCGGAGATGGTGGATTATCTCAAATCCCTGTATGCCGATAGTAAAATTGACACCCTGATCCTTTCCAAGCGCAATGTTGGCAAGCTGAATGCTTTAAAGATCATTTTCAACAGCGCGCCGGGTGAGATCGTCGCTTATACGGATGACGATGTTTTTCACCTGCCGGGCTGGTTGGGGGCACACCTGAAGGTCATTGATACCTTTCCAAATGTTGGGGCGGTGACCGGGTTCTACATCCGGCAGCGGGTGGCGATGAGTTCCGACAGCACACTGGAATTTGTGAACCAGTCGGGAATCCAGACCGAACGCGGCCTGCTGATGCCGCGCAAGTGGGAAGAGGAATACCTGGTCAACAGCGGGCGCGACTGGGAGCGCTATGAAGAAGAGGTCGCAGGAATTGAGGACATCATCGTGACCTACCAGGGCTTGCAGGCCTGGGTCTCAGCGCACCACTTTCAGATGGTCTGCCCTAGAGTGGTTATTCAAGGCGTGCTGGATGAGATGCTGCCTGAAGGGTGGAGCGGGGATGTTATGGGCCGGATGGTGGAGATGGATGACCGGATGGATGGCAAGGGCTATCTGCGCTTTTGCACCCATGAGCAAACTGTTCGGTTGATGGGGAACGCCATATCGGAGGAAGTCGTTGAATTGGCCCACGAATCCGGTTTGGGCGTCCGGGCCGCGGAACCGGTGAAAAAGACGGGGCGGTTGATGAGCCGTATGGTCAATGTGAAATGGATTAGGTTTATTGTGCAGGGAATCGTCAACCGGCTATACCGGTGGTTGAATGGCTAGGGGATTGTGGTAAGATAGG
>Ga0209121_10002720_pt1 | contig 17651 bp, 18 predicted proteins | sample Cruoilmetagenom3_FD_187292 | JGI IMG/M metagenome (GOLD analysis project Ga0209121, IMG submission 187292) | Oil polluted marine microbial communities from Coal Oil Point, Santa Barbara, California, USA - Sample 3 (SPAdes) (version 2) | ecosystem: Environmental > Aquatic > Marine > Oil seeps ... | reverse complement strand
AGGCGGGATGGGGTGGCAGGTCATGCACAGCCGGTCCCCTCAGCAAGTCGAAGGGGGAGGCTCGTTTGACAATTCATTTGATATTGACCACCCATATCAATCCAACCATAAATATCCCCTGAATCTCACCACCTTATTTTGTCAGGTATGCTTTGCCTGAAGCGCCATCACGGCGCATCAGGCGCCTGTGCCCACTTGTTTTGTGGGCGTAAGCACGGTTTAATATCCCCGAAGCGGAAGCGGAGTGGGACAGGGGAACCGTGCGCAGTGCCTGACATACAAATTAAATAAAATAGCCTTCATCACTTTGATAGATAAAGGCTATTGAGCATCTCTGAAAATTTTATCTATTGATCAAGGGCAAATACTGTTTATTGATCATGAACACCGTTTCTTCACAGGTATTGGCGCACAGGTAATATGCCGCCTCTGTCAAATCATCTGTATCGTTAAAGTAAGCCAGCCAAAAATCAGGAGCATTATAATAAGCTTGAGAATCATCCATCAAGTGAACATAACCACCGGATGCCGTCACGCCGCTGCCAAAGATCAACTCCTCGGCATCATCCCCATTAGTTCCCCTACCACCGCTGAAGTATTGACCCCCAATACAAACTGCAGGTCCGCCAATCCACCCATGATTTCCAGACCGTTGTAAATAACTGACAGGCCATGAAAGTCCAGGTCCCCAGGCACCAAACCATCCATCTGTCCAGCGCACCAGGGTGCACAAATCATCCACACATATGGCAGGAACATCAATGGGATTATAGCCGGAGTCAAGGGTTAGTTTTTTACAATTCATTGGCGCAAAATAATAAAACACCTCATCCAATTCATCCCCGCCTTCAAAATCAATGCCCCACAACGAGCTTGAGGATTCCCCATCGTCATCATACAGCCTGGCATAGCCACCCCCATCGGCTGTACCGCCATTGAAGATATCTTCCTTAGCACCAGCACCGCCTTTTTCCCCATACCCGCGCTGAAAGCCATACCTCCTAATGAGATATTCGGCCCGCCAATCCAATCATTATCGCTGCTGTCCTGTTTATAATAAACCGGCAGGGACAACCCCGGCTCAAATGCACCAAAAGTAGCATCAGCGTACCGCAGGATCATGCATAAGCTGCCAATACAAAATTCGGGCACAGGAATAGTCTGGTCTGAATTAATCATGCCGGTATAGACTGTGCCAGGGATCGCACACACCTGCAGGGAGGCTTGCGTCAGGCTCCTGCTGGCTTTACTCTCAATGGTCCAGAATTCCGGGCTGTTCTCTGATTCGCCATCATCCATGCTCCTGAAATAACCACCATCTTGTGTGGTACCGCCCAGGAAAACTCCCTCGCCTGCCCCGTTTCCATTTATCCTGTACCCATCGCTAAATTCTACACCAGCAAAGCTGATATTCGGTCCCCCATACCATTCCTTGGAGGGCGAGGGAAGCTGTGCATAATATACTTCCCAGGAATATCCTGGGGCAAAGGCACCCGTGGCAGCATTGGTGTACACAAGCAATTTAGATAAACCGCCAATACAGAACTCCGGCACCGGGATGATGTCGGAGGCTGTCAGGTCAAACTGCGTCGTGATGCAATTCAATCCTGGCGTGGTTAATTCGGCGTCCGCCGCTTCCACCGCTAAGGGAGGTGATGGCAAGTCCAACAGCCCCAGGGGAATGGACAGTAACAGTAAAGCCCCCAGCAGAACACAAACGATAAACTTTAACCAATTGCGCATAATATCTCCTTTGTTATTAATTAATGGTCAACTGGTTGCATATGACAGGATTCATTTCAAGCACACCCTGTTGATGGTTACTCCGAAGAAATATTCCTTCCATTATTCATGTGTTTTCTAATTTGACAGGCAGCCTTCAGACAAATAAAACCATCCACCTCAGTCATCCATCACGTCATGTAATGACAGACCTGCCATTTTCCGCCAAGACGGGTTGAATCTGCTCGTTTTCCAGGTGTTATAATCAATATCGATCAAAGCAAAGCCATAGCAGGAGGTAAATCTTGAAAAAACACAACAACCACACGACGAAAATCCTTATCGCTTATTACGGTCTACTTCAAACCGCCCACTTACTCACCCTGGCGCGGGCGGGAATCCTGATGCTCTCCGGCCAAACTGCCCCCTTTCCCATCCTGCCGCCGCAGGGAGGCTGGGAAATGGACACCCTGCCCTTTTTGTTTGGGCTGGCAGGGATGGATGTGATTGGTATCCTCCTGGCATTGTTGTTCGCTTACCGGGCACTATTCAAGGAGAAAAGCAACCAGCTCCTGGGTATTTTGTCCCTGACGATCTTTATCACCGGGGCGATCGTCTTTGGCGCCGGCACATTTCCCAGCGGCGCCTGGGCATCGAATCCTTTCGCCTACTGGGCTATGGTGGTCCTGTTCCTGCCGGCTGGTTGGCTGTATATTCGCCTGCTGATGGACGCGGCCCGTTCCGAACAGACATCACAAGGGCAGTAACCTTTTCTCATGGATTTTCAGAACGTCCACTGCCTCCTGTTCGACCTGGATGACACACTTTATCCCCAGGATAACGGCGCCTGGGATATGATCCGGGTGCGCATCAACCGCTTCATGACCGAGGTGCTGGGATTCTCACCTGAAGTTGTCCCGCATCTGCGCCAGCGCCTGTGGCGGCAGTACGGCACCACCCTGCGGGGGCTGCAGGTGGAATACACGGTGGATATGGACCACTACCTGACCTACGTTCACGACATCCCTCTTGAAGAGGTGCTGCAGCCCAACCTAAGCCTGGATGACATGTTGTGCAGCCTGCCCCAGCGCAAGGTGATCTTCACCAACGCCATCGCAATTCACGCCCACCGCGTGATCAATCTCCTCGGCATCAGCCATCACTTTTCTGACATCATTGATATCTACGCCATGGCTCCCCACTGTAAACCAGAGCGGGAAGCCTTTGAAAAAGCCCTGGATTTGATCGGAGAAGACGCCCATCACTGCCTGCTGATTGATGATTCCCCGGCAAACCTGGCCACTGCCGCAGCCTTCGGCATGGGGACCATCTCAGTGGGCAATCACACCCATGACGTCAGCCCCCATATCGCAAGCATCCTGGACCTGCCAGCTCTCATCAAGGACCACCCCAAACCCTGACTCCCAACTCCCCAGCCGCTGGACACCTAATAACCAATCCCTAATCACTAATACCTGAATCCTATTCATAATTCCTTATTCCCAATTCACCATTCTTCAATTCCCCAATTCCTCATTCACCCTGCTCCAATTTTCAAGTAAAATAGTTAACAGGTTGTTAATCGCACCAATTGGATTATACGGAGGTTGTTATGGGTAAGAAAAAAGACAAGAAGAAAGACAAGAAGAAGGACAAGAAGAACAAGAAAAATAAGAAAAAAAAGAAATCGAAAGAAGAAAATAAAGAATCAAATCAGGAACAAAACCGCCCAGCCGACCCCATCGAAGTAGGACCAATCGATGAAGCTGAAGTAAAAGCCGGGAATGACCTGCCTCCTGATGAGGTGCAAGCAGACCAACCCAAGAAGAAAAAGCTCAAGAAGAAAATTTATGAGAAAGAGCTTCGCCGCTTGCAGGTCGAATTGGTCAAGCTCCAGGAATGGATCAAATTTAAAAAGCTGAAAGTGGTGGTGATCTTTGAAGGGCGCGATGCTGCTGGAAAGGGCGGCGTGATCAAGCGCATCATGCAGTGCCTCAATCCCCGTTTTGCCCGGGTTGTCGCCCTGGGCGTGCCGACCGAGCGCGAGAAGACCCAATGGTACTTCCAGCGCTATGTGCCCCATCTCCCCACTGCCGGCGAGATCGTGCTGTTTGACCGCAGCTGGTACAACCGGGCCGGGGTGGAACGAGTGATGGGATTCTGCACGGAAGAAAAATACTGGGAATTCATGCGCGCCTGCCCCGAGTTTGAGCGCATGCTGGTTCGTTCGGGCATTATCCTGATCAAGTACTGGTTCTCTGTCAGCGATGAAGAACAGGAAAAGCGCTTCCTGGCGCGGCTGGACGACCGCACGAAACGCTGGAAGCTCAGCCCGATGGATGTCGAAGCGCGCAGCCGCTGGGTGGAATTTTCCAAAGCCAAAGATGTCATGATGAAGTACACCGACATCAAGCAGGCGCCCTGGTACGTGGTCAACGCCGATGTCAAGAAGAAAGCTCGGCTGAACTGCATCTCGCACCTGCTGAGCATGATCCCCTATGAAGATTTGACACCCGAATCTGTGGAGCTGCCCCCGCGCCAGGAAAATGAGGGCTACGTGCGCCCGCCTTTTGAAGATCAAACCTTCGTGCCGGAAATCTATTGACACCTAAACCTCATAACCCATTCTGCTTCGAAACACTGGCTTCGAAGCACGATGTCCTTGCCCATGTTCACCCCGCCTGAACTCCTCAGGGAGATAAAAGCACGCGCCGCACGTCTGAAACCCGAGCTGGTGCGCATCCGGCGTGATTTACATCAACATCCAGAGCTCTCTGGAGAAGAATCTTGGACATCCACCTACCTTGCCGACTATCTACAAACCTTGGGGCTGCCAGTTCAAACCGGGATCGGCGGTTATGGACTCGTTGCAGAAATCATCCAAGATCCCAACCTGCCCACCGTTGCCCTGAGAGTGGATATGGACGCACTGCCCATCCACGAGGTTAATCAGGTCTCCTACCGCTCCCAAATGCCAGGCGTGATGCACGCCTGCGGCCACGACGTCCACAGTGCGATCGGAGTCGGCATGGCTGCATTATTCCACAACTCAGGTCTTTTCCTGCCTGGCAACCTGCGTGTTATCTTCCAGCCAGAGGAGGAAGAAGTCACCGGCGCGCTTCGTATGATCCAGGCAGGTGTCCTGCAGAATCCACCACCCATCGCGATCTTCGGCCTGCATGTGGCGCCCATCCCTGCCGGCCAAATTGCCTGGACGGAGGGACTGTTCCTGGCCGGTTTCGATCACTACCTCGCCAGTCTGGTCCCTCAAGATGGCACTGAGATGCCGCCAGAAAAGCTCGATGCGCTTGCCCAGCACTGCTGTCAGGTGATTCAAAGTTTTAACCAGTGGGAACTGCCCGACACCTGGCAGGACATGAACTCATTCTGGGAACATATGAAGTCGGGTTCTCGCGAACTGCGAAATTTCATCACCTACGACGCCTCAACTGATCAGGAAGATCCTGCTGCCTGGCAGGGTAAATTCGGGATTGGGGTCAAGGCCGCCAACATCCATTTGCGAAAAGCTGCCATTGGACGCATCAAGAGCACGATCACCACCATCTGCCAGGCTGCCCACACGCGGTTTCACCTGGAACGGGTAGCCAGTATGCCGGATATGCGCAACCAGGCCAATCTGGTATGGGCTATCCTGCCTGCACTGCAGCATACGCTTGGGTCGTCAAATGCCATCCGGCTGCGCGCGGCATTCCCCTTCAACTGCGAGGATTTCGCGTTCTATACAAAACACATTCCAGGGGCCATGTTCTGGCTGGGGGGCGCCAATCCGGATGAGGAAAAATTTGCCATGCTCCATACCCCAAATTTCGATGTGGATGAAACCTGTCTGCTGACAGGCACAACAGCCATGGCGGCGGTGCTGGTCGAATCCCTGTTCGCGAAATCATCAGAAGCCAAGGAAGTCGACAATTGATCTCAACGAGAATTTTGCTTTAAATTCCAGTACGTTTTCCGTTTACACCCATTAGTTTTCTCTTCATGCGGAAGGACTGATCTTCATTCAGCAACCTGCTTATCAAGAAAGCAAGCTGATCACCTCTTTGTTAAAAGCGACTCTGTCTCAGGAATTTCACAGGATTTTTATATTAATTGTTAATAAATTAATGGTATTTTTGCAAGCATTACTGATAAACATTATATTTTCACGGGATAATTTACCCTAAAAAAAGGTATGATTTATCCTACTGAAAGCTAAAAAACGTGAGGAGTAGATCAATATGAAAAACAAAGGGTTGCGAACCTGTTTGGTGATCGGTATCAGCTTGATCGTGCTGGTGTTTGTTTTCGCGGCAGGTGCTGGCGTGGGGTATTTTGTACCCCGGCTGGTGGGTCAGGCTGTTCCGGTGGCTGAATCAGTAGAATGTGCACCATGCCCCGAAACGGAGACGGCCCCCCCTGAAAAATTATCCTGTCCTGAATGCCCGGAGTGCCCCTATATTGATCCTTCCGGTGAGACTCCAGAGGAATTGCAAAACCTGTTTGCCCCGTTCTGGGAAACCTGGGACATTGTACATGAAGAATATGTCGACCAGCCGGTTGATGATCTTGAACTGATGCGCGGCACCATCGAAGGTATGCTGGACGCCCTGGATGACCCCCATACATCTTATATGACCCCCGACGAGTTTGATCAGGCGAATCAATCCCTGGAAGGTGAATATGAAGGGATCGGTGCCTGGGTGGACATCACCGGTGATTTCGTTAAGATCATCAGCCCCATGAAAGGCACCCCGGCCAAGGAAGCCGGGCTTCTGCCCAATGATATTGTTGTCGGCATTGACGGCGAGGATATGACCGGCATCCCAGGCGAGCTGGTCCTGCAGCGAATTCTTGGCCCGGCGGACACAGATGTGACCCTGACTATTCAGCGTGATGGTGAGACCTTTGATGTGACCATCACACGTGCCCAAATTACCGTTCCCACCGCCGAATATGAGATGCTGGACGATGATATCGCCTACATTGCGCTGCTGAACTATGGTGAAAACACCACAGACCAGCTGGAGCAAGCTTTGCGCGAAGTGCTGGCCAATGACCCGCAGGGCTTAATCTTTGACCTACGCAACAACGGCGGTGGGTATTTGAACACCGCCATCCAGGTTGTTTCTGAATTTATTGGGGACGGCGTCGTGATGTATGAGGAATACGGCGACGGCGAGAGTTTCGCCTACAATGCCATCCCGGGCGGCCTGGCGACAGAGATTCCCCTGGTCGTGCTGGTCAACGAGGGTACGGCTTCGGCTTCCGAGATCACAGCCGGGGCGATTCAGGACTATGGTCGTGCGCCATTGGTCGGTGTAACGTCCTATGGAAAAGGCTCCGTGCAGAGCTGGATCCAATTGGAAGACAATGCCGGCGGCGTGCGTTTGACCATCGCTCGCTGGCTCACACCAGACGGACGCCAGATCTCTGGGGAAGGGCTCACCCCTGAATATATCGTTGAATTAACAGAAGAGGATTATGCCGCTGGAAACGACCCCCAGTTGGATAAAGCCATCGAGGTGCTTGAAAGCATCATCCTCGTAGAAAATGGAGACTGAGCAATGTTTTTTATGCCTATGTTTAACCTCAACTACCTGATCTACATGCTGCCAGCCTTTGTGCTAAGTCTGATCGCGCAGCTCTACGTCAAACGGCAGTATTCCCGCTGGAGCCGCGTGCGCAATCAATCTGGGCTGACTGGCTCGCAGGTGGCTCAGCGGCTGGCGGATCGCCTGGGCATGTACGGCCTACAGCTCAAAGGCAGCTCCGGGCGGCTGACCGACCACTATGACCCGCGCAAAAATGTTCTGAGCCTATCCCGCGATATCGCCCAGACGCCCAGCGTGGCAGCCATGGCGATCACCGCCCATGAATTGGGGCATGCCCAGCAGGACAAGGAAGGCTATCTCCTGATGCGCATCCGCTCTGCCATGGTACCCGCCGTCAACATCGGGACCAGTCTGGGTTGGATCATGATTTTCATAGGCCTGATGCTCCAGCTGAGCAATCTGGCCTGGCTGGGTGTGTTTGCCTTTTCAGCCGGTGCAATCTTTTCCATCGCTACCCTGCCGGTGGAGTTGAATGCCTCCAAACGTGCCAGGCAAATGCTAGACTCCAGCGGAATGATTACGTCCGAACAAGAACGGCGCGGCGTCAAACAGGTGCTGAACGCGGCTGCCCTGACTTATGTCGCCGCTGTGGCAACATCCTTGCTGCAGCTGTTCTACTTTGCCTCCCTGGTGAGCGGTTCCGGTCGCCGTCGGGGATAATGTGCCAGACCATCATGTCGAAATATGTCATTGCGATGCCCAAAGTGATTCGAAGGAGTGAAACAATCTCACAATTTGTCATTGTGAATCCCTGATCCGGTGATGGGGTGAAGCAATCTCTGGGTATACTGATCAAGCAATGAACATTACGAATGACCTCATCCTGTGTCCCTTCCCCTCGGGAGGGGAAGGGCTGCTGAAAGTCGGGATGGGGTTCTTCCATTGAATGCTATTGACAGGAGCAGCCAAACTCAGCTTTAACGACAAAATATATCTTCTCCTGAAAATCCTTGACACAGCGTTTTAAAAATGTTATAATGCAACCGGTTGCAAAAAAAGAAGAGTAATATGGGCAAGGATAAGGTTAAAACCATCGCAGATATCGCCAAGCTGGTCGGGGTTTCAAAATCCACGGTCTCTCGGGCGTTGAACGACAGCCCCCTGGTCAAGCAGGAGACCAAGGATCGCATCCAGGCGATCGCACATGAGCACAACTTCCGCATCAACGTCCCGGCGCGCTGTCTCAGCACCCAGCGCAGCAACACCGTCGCCTTTGTGACCTATGCCTACTATAAAGACAGCTATTCTGCCGATTTCCTATTTGGTCTGGAGATCATGAGCGGTATCACAGAAGGGTTGTATGCATTAGGCTACGAGCTGCTGGTCGTGCACGTAGACCCGCGCCAGGAAGGATGGGCACAGCGTTATCTCGACAGCGGCCGCGTCGATGGATTTATTCTGATGACATCGATTCGCAAGCAGTGGCACGTTAAAAACATGATTGAGATCGATGCCCCCTTCATCGCCTGGGGTGTCCCCAACCCGAAATATCTCTACTGCACTGTGTCAGGCGATGATCTCACTGGCGGTAGGCTGGCAACGGACCACTTGATCCGCAGCGGCCGTCAGCGGATCGCCTTCCTTGGCGGTCCACAAGAGGAGTTGGAAGTGATAGCCCGTCAGCAAGGGTATCAGCAAGCCCTGTTAGCTGATGAACGAGTTATCGAACAGAACCTCCTGGCTTACGGTGACTGGTCACCAGAGTCTGGCGCCAGAGCAATGGAGCAATTACTGGCGCAGTCACCCGACCTGGATGGCGTCTTTGTCAACAGCGATTTGATGGCGATCAAAGCAATCAATGTGATCCAGGCTAGCGGGAAACGCGTGCCGGAAGATGTCGCTGTGGTGGGGTATGATGACCTTTCAATCGCCAGCTTCAACAACCTCCCCCTGACCACCGTCCGCCAGAACATCCCCCTGGCAGGGAAATATCTGGCACAGAACCTGATCCAGTATATCAAGGATCGCGTGGTCACCAACGTGACCATCCCGGTGGAACTGATTGTTCGTGACTCAGCGTAAATTTGTACATAAGTTTTTTTAGACCGGAGTGCAACCGGTTGCAGAAAGTGAGGGTACTATGTATCACACATCACTGATCAATGCCGTTCAGGTTTGGCAAAGAAGACTTGAAATCGAAAATCAACAACAGAATCACGTCAAGGAAAGGTTAGGTCAACCTGCCCATAAAAAAATTTCAACCGGAGTGAAACCGGTTGCAGAAAGTGAGGGTACTATGTATCACACATCACTGATCAATGCCGTTCAGGTTTGGCAAAGAAGATTAGAAATTGAGGAAGAACAGCGGAAACAGCGTATGTCCAAGGCAAACAACGTCCATGAGACATTTATGAAAAGGCTGCCTAGATTAAAAATTCAACGCATCAAGAAATTAAATCATCAAACTGAAATTATTTCCAGCTGTAACGCACAGGTCGATTGCCAGGATGCCCTGCATTCCTGAAACTATACAGGTCTCAAAGACCTTCACCATGGTAAGTACGTTAACCATAACCTGGCATTAGGATTGGCTTGATTTCAATCAAAGGGGAACATCCGACTTTGTGCAGAATATAAATTCACAACCGTAAATAAGAGAAAGGGAGGTGCAGGGCGTTCCTGCACCTCCCGATGATTTTCATATCACTTGCATTAGGCAGATTTAGACTTCAAGTTTGAAGCACCTTTGATGAGCGTGAGCGCGGCTAAAATAATGGCTAAGCTCAAGGCTGAAATAGCCACAATCGGCGTCCCCCCATGCTTGACCCAGATCCCAATAAAAGCCCAGGTCAGGACGAGCGAATAAGCCACTTCCTTTCGCAGGAAGATCATCAAAATGCCTAGTACAGAAGCAATGCCCAGCATGAGTACCGTCCAAAACGGCATGGAAAGCGGTTCCCCTCGCCAGCCGACAGAGTACAGCGCTTGCGAGACGTTTGCCACCACAGCCACCGTTGCCCACCCAAGGTAAATGCTGAACGGCGCAGCCACCAGGAGTTTTTCGATCTGTGAGCGATTTTCCAAGCCAATTTTCAATTTCAGGTAGATCCCCAGCAGGCTGATCAACAAGCCAAAAATGGGGATGAGGGTTAGCAGGAACAGCTGAAAATGCCATAGGAAGATCCACACAGCATTAAAAACATTGGACGCCACGAACCACCAGGTGATGGTATCAATTGCCTTGTTAGCCAGTCCCCTGCGGGTGACTGAATACACAGCAAAGCCAAATAATGCCAGGTAGATCAAACCCCAGATGGAGAAGACGTACCCCGCCGGGACAAACAGGATGGGGAATTGATCGGACACCTCCCCCGTGGTCACGCCGTTAATGGGCAGCGTATTGGCGAGAAAATTAACAGCCAGCACAAGGACCAGGCTGAGGATCATAATAATTCGATTGGATTTCATGGGTGCCTCCTTATTAGATATCTCATTATATTAATACTAGCAAATTTGGTTTGAAACCATACCCTTTGTATAACCTTTTTCCCATCAATCCCATGACTATATTGAAGCCTTATAAATATTCTCTGGCGTGCTATAATATGAGCCAGAAAAATACAGAGCGTACACGCCCCTGCTGAGCAGCAAGGCGAAAATAATTATTCAAATTATTGTTAAGAAAAATTTATGCAGCATCAAACCATTTCCAGAATGTTTCCGATATTGATCGTGATAGGGCTGCTCCTGACCAGTTGTTCATCAGGTAATGACAATCCCACCTTATACCCGTCAGATACCCCCGCAGCGAACCCTACCCAGCCCAAAGTGTCCATGGCCATCGTCGACGCATCGCCCACACCCACGCCGGAGCCGACCATCACCTTCACAGCCACCCTGCCCCCACCTACCCCAACCCCCACACTCACACCGACCCCGCAGTGGACCTATAATGAACCGGGTGTCGTTGCTGCACCCATCTTGCTCTATCATAAGGTAGATGGCGATTCTTTCACCAGCCGCTACCAGGTGTCTATCCCTGATTTTCAAGCACAAATGGCAGCCATCCAGGAGTTGGGCTACACGCCCATTGGCATGTCCCTCTTTTTGGAAGCCCTCCTGAATGGGGTTGAGCTGCCGCCAAAGCCGATCGTGATCACCTTTGATGACGGTGACCTGAGCGTTTACGAGCATGCATTCCCTATCATGGAAGAGTTTGGATATCCCGGAGTCTTCTATATCGTCGCTAACCGCATCCATAACTCACCAGGCTTTGTGACCATCGACCAGCTCAAAGAAATGATCGCCGCGGGTTGGGAAATCGGCAGCCACAGCTACACTCATTCCGATATCACCCTGGATCATAACATCGCACCCAAAGAAGTTGGGCAGTCCAAAGCTGATCTTGAAGCAGCCCTGGGTGTCAGGGTGAACACATTTGCCTATCCTTATGGAAAAATTGACCCCTTCACAGCGCAAAAGGTGAGTGACTTTGCCTACCGCGCCGGCATGGGACTGGGCACGAAAAAAGTCCACACCTTGAGCAACTGGTTATACCTGGAGCGGATCGAGATCTACGGCGAATACACACTTGAGAACTTCATTGAACTCCTCACAAAGGAATAAAGCTGATTGATAATCAGAGAATTCAGAAAAGGATAGCTGTTGAAAATGAAACGAAAACCTTTCCTCAATTACGCATATATACTGGTTGGCTTCCTGGTCAGCGTCGGATTGACAGCCTGCACAGGATCTGGTGATGCACCTGCCCTCGTGGTCGAACGCTATTATCAAGCCCTGGCAGAAAAAAACCAGGATCTGATGATCAATCTCTCTTGCGGGGAGTGGGAAACAAATGCCCTGATGGAATTGGACAGCTTCATGACTGTTGAGACGACGCTGGAGGATGTCACCTGCGAGACCACAAACCTTGACGATATCGAAGCCATGGTGACCTGCACAGGCGCGATTTCAGCCACCTACGATGGGGAAGCGCGCCAATTTCCCCTCTCCGGTCAGACCTACCTGGTGATACAGGAAGCGGGTGAATGGCGCATGTGCGGCTACCAATAATGGAGGTCTATCATGCGCTGGCTTAAACAGCATATCTTCACCAAAGAAAACCTGTATGCCCTCCTGCTCTGCCTGCTGATCACCCTGCTGGTCATTTTCAGCGCAGACCGCACACCGCTCTGGATTTACCAGGGTTTCTAAATGTCCCTGCTTGAGCTTCTCCTGATCCCTCTGACTGCCCTGCTCATCCGGATTACTTTCAAGGGGCGTTGGCGAAAATGGGCCCTTCTGGTCACCTCCATCCTGGCAATTTTCTGGCTGCAGCCCTTATTACCAATCCGCGGATTGGATTTTTGGCTGCCCACCGCCACCCTGGGGATCATCCTGCTGAGCTGGGGTGTCTTGGCTGAGAAGGACCAGTGGGCGCGGCGAGAAAACCGATCGGCAGCTGCCATCATATTCGGTACGATCCTGCTGCTTGGCCTGACGCGCTTTATCAGCCTGCAAGGCATCATCACCGCCGCCCGACCGCCGCAGTTCTACCAGGTGGCGACCGCTGCGCTGATCCTGGTTGGGTTAACCCTCCTCGCCGTATTGACCGTCGAACCGAAACACGTGGTGATCAAAATTAGTGTTTCCCTTCTTATTCTCCTCCTGCTGGTCCTCAAAACCCCTGTACTGGCCACAGTCACAAGCCAAGGACTGCGTCAGATCATGGGTCAGGATCCATCGCTGGCGCAGTTCACCGACATCGGCTGGCTGGGATTTTCGTACGTGATCTTCCGTCTGATCCACACCATGATTGATCGGGTTCAGGGCCGTTTGAAGGAGGTTCAACTGGACGAATTCCTGACCTATACTTTATTTTTCCCAGCTGTTGCAGCCGGTCCGCTGGAACGCTTGCAGCGTTTTCGGCAGGGGTTGGAGAGCCCCAAATCCCTCGATGCGCATTTACTGCTGAACATCGGCGAACGCCTCGCGCGCGGTCTCTTCCAAAAGTTCATTCTGGCTGACAGCCTGGCGCTGACCGCCATTTCTGCAGAAGGGGTAAACTCAGACTACCTCAACTGGCTGGCTGTAGGTCATGCTGATCGCCTACGGATGGCAGATCTATTTCGATTTTTCTGGCTACACCGAGATCGCCATCGCATCCGGTCTGCTGCTGGGATTTGAGCTCCCAGAGAACTTCAAGCGACCCTACCTCAAACCCAACCTGACCCAATTCTGGAATAACTGGCATATGTCGCTGACCCAGTGGTTCCGGAGCTATTTCTTCTTCCCCCTGACGCGCAAATTGCGTAGCGACAACCGGATATCCGCACCTGCGATTATTTTCATCACTCAGATGAGCACCATGATCCTGATCGGGCTGTGGCACGGTGTCACGCTCAACTTCATTCTTTGGGGTGCCTGGCATGGGCTGGGCCTGTTCATTCATAACCGCTGGCATGCCTTATCAGCCCCAAGAATCAACTCCCTGGCAGAGCGCCAACCCATATTGGGAAAGACTATCCGGGCGTGCGGCGGATTACTCACCTTTCTTTTTGTCAGCCTGGGATGGGTTTGGTTCAGTATGCCCTCTGTCCGGATGTCCCTCATCGCGTTCACCAGGCTTTTCGGGATCGGAACATAAACTCAGGCTTCAGAATCAAAACAAGCCTAAAGTTTATGACGCATATGAAAACTCATACCAGCAATAAACATTGCACCTGCAGGTACTAAAAATAATGGATCAAACAAACATCAACCAGAAGCCAAACCGCCAGTTCCTGATCAACGTGGTCATCAAAGGTGTCTTGCTGTTCATCGCTCTGAATGTTGCAGTTGCCTTGATCCCCCAAGGGGGCAAAGCTGGGCAGATCTCGTTGTACAATCTGCTCTTTCCAGGAAGAACCCGCTTGCCCTTTGGCGAGAACCCGGATCAAGCCTATAACCTGAGCATATACGACCTGGAAGCGATGTTTGCCAGTCACGAGATCAGCGCTGGTTCCAAACCCAGCGACGAATTTCGGATTATATTGATCGGGGACAGTGCCACCTGGGGTATCCTCCTGAAACCTGAGGACACCCTGAGCGGTTTGATCAACCAGGTAGGATTTATAGCCTGTGACGGCAGAGCCGTACGCGCTTACAACCTGGCCCACCCGTCTATGTCCCTCACAAAGGACCTCATGATCCTGGAAAAAGCCCTTCAGTATCAACCAGACCTGGTCATCTGGCCGGTGACCCTGGAATCGCTGCCCAAAGGACTGCAAGTGGCAACCCCCCTGGCGGCAAACAATCCGCAGCGTGTTGTGCCTTTAATCCAACAATACAACCTGGACCTGAACCCAGACAGCGAGGATTTCAACCACCTCTCATTCTGGGAGCGAACCCTGGTTGGACGCCGACGGACCCTGCTGGATGCCATTCAACTGCAGCTCTATGGCCTGCTGTGGGCAGGGACGGGCATCGATCAAACCTATCCAGCCGACATCGTACCAGCCCAGCGTAATTTTGAAGCGGATGATACCGCCTTCCACAGCTGGGAACCTGATCAGCTGCCTACCAACCAGCTGGCGCCTGAAACTCTTGACGCGGGCAGCGCCATGTTGGGGCGTGTGCCCCTGCTGGTGGTCAACGAACCCATCCTGATCAGCGATGGGGAAAACAGCGGCCTGCGCTACAATTTTTTCTATCCACGCTGGGCGTATGACCAGTATCGCTCAGTGATGGTCCAAGCAGCAGGTTTCGCCTCGTGGTCATACGTTGATTTGTGGGACACCGTCCCTGCTGAGGAGTTTACGAATTCTGCCGTTCACCTGACGCCGCAGGGTTCCCAAATTTATTTTCATGCGCTCCTACCAATAATCGAGAACCTTGTCTGTCCATAAATGGTAAAATTGAACGGTTGATTTCAGGTTGATTAGGAGAAACCAAACATGACAGATGAGAACATTGAGAAAATCGGACACTTCCTGGCAGAGAACATCTTACAGCAGCCAGATCGTATCATTTCTCCGGATGAGCCTCTGATTTCCAGTAGCTTGATTGATTCCTTCAACCTGGTCGATGTTGCCCTGTATATTGAAGATCATTGCGGCGTCGTCCTTGATAACACAGAGATGGACGGAAAAACCTTTGACACTCTCCATGAATTATCCGAATTGATCCAACAACGACAACCCGAATAAAACTTTACCGTCTCCTATAGAACTGTAATCTCCAGCGATATATTCACCAATAAAAACTTGTTAATACAACATCCCCCGGAGGCTAAATTTCCGGAGGATGATAACTTCAATCTTATCTATTTGGCTGCAGAATATAAAATTCATCAAACCCAATGCGCAAGTTTGAATTTTCAAAAGTCCCTGCAATCACGCCCACAGCGCCGGCTGTATAATCTGGATCGTAGGTATCTGCAAGAAGAACATCATTCACCGCCATTGCCAAACGATCCGGACCACAGTAGACAGCTAACTTAAAGGAATTGCCAGAGGCAATCATCTCTGAATAGGACCAATCTACCAGGGAAACAAACTCGCCGCCGGCTAACTTCCAAATGCTGTAATACCCATCTTCAGCGATTTCCAGAGCAGTGAAATTATCCTCATCTACAACGCCACACACAAACCCATAATCCCCATCTCCAGCCGAGTTAAGCACATTGGTATAAGTCACCAGGTCCTTCTCGTCATAGGTCCCCGGTAGAACTGTCCAAAAATAATATTCTGGGATAGTAACGCCAATGATCAACTGCTCGTCGATAATCTCAATTTTGCCCTCATCGTATTCGAGCATACCCCAATCATTGCGGTTATCTACAAAATCATCATAAAGGACAACGTTATCGCCCGGGTCATATTCCTCGATCTCCTCCCCACCCTGCTCCTCGACGATGGTAATATCTCCTCCCAATGCAGCAACAATCATCGGCTCAGCTAAAGAAATCGGACGGATAGCGTTGATAAACCCGCCAGTGGGCACACAGTTATCATATTCATCAATCACGCCATCTCGATTGGTATCCGCCAAACGCCGGCAGTCCACGAATTCCACTTCTTCATCACCCGAGCCCAGCTTTGTCGGAATGCCAATAATTTCTCCCTGAGGTGTTGCCGCCAGGCCACCGCTGTTACCGCCGGAAATGCTGGCGGATGTTTTAATAAAAGCACGGTTGCCGTAGGGCTCTTCAGCGGTAAAGCCACTCACCTCGCCGCGGGTCAGCGTGATTGTATCGCCACCAATCGAAGGATAACCAATAATCACCAGTTCATCACCCAGTTCTAACAAGTTCGAGTTTCCCAGGGGAACCGGTTCAATGCCCAATGACTCAAAATTTGGGGGGTCGCCGTTAAGATCAGATCGAACCTTGATCACTGCCAGGTCCAGGTTGGCATCCAGCTGGAGGACGTCCGCATAAAAACTCTGAACAGGCGGTGCATCCTGGGTGAAGGTGATGGCAACCACCAGGTCCACAACATCATAATAGCGATCTGAATTCACCACATGGGCATTGGTCAGGATCAAACCATCGTCTGTCAGGACCGTACCGGAGCCCCACCAGCCTTCCACAAGTTCCCCGTCAATTTCAACCTGCGCAACGATCTGCACCACAGATCGGTATGGGATCACCTCACCAATAATGGGTTCTTCCGTCTCCTTAATTTCCTCAGTCTCTATGATTTCTTCTGTTTCCTCCGGTTCAATCACCACGGCTGCTGGCGAGATAACCAGACGCATCTCGCGGGAAGCTGTTTTCGAGCCGACTAAAACGTCAATGCTTCCGCTGATATCCGCCGCTTGAAGGGCTTCGAAGTTCAAGACGACCTTTTGCATGCCGGTTGGGGCGATCGCCAAATCCATTTCAACGGCGGTTTGGTCGCCGTAATCCATCCCAAGGGTTCCCTGCGGTGAAATATCGGTCAGCAGGGCATTCACCAGCAGCTCGTTTGGCAGCTGAACTTCTGAGATGGTGATGTTCTGATCACCTGTGTTGTATAAATCGAGAGATATCTCAAAAACCTCTCCTTCAAAAATCTGTGTGGTAGGAGCCGTCACTGTAACCTCCAAACCTTTGGGCTCGCCGCCAAATAACGCCATGAAACCAGCAAAACCGCCAATCACGACAAATAGAACCACACAGATGGTCACCACAATGCCAGCGCCGCAGCCAATCAACAGCTTGGAGGGGCGCTTTTTACCAACATCAATATCAGGATCATAAATATAATTTGCCATCACAACCTCTTAATGATTATAGGTAGAACCTTGTACCCAATTATATATGAGGTGTCAAGGATTTAGTGCAACGAATGAAGGGATAAAATCATTCGTATGCAAACAAGGAAATATAGACGAGTAACAAATGATGAACGAGAA
>Ga0209121_10002719_pt1 | contig 17651 bp, 14 predicted proteins | sample Cruoilmetagenom3_FD_187292 | JGI IMG/M metagenome (GOLD analysis project Ga0209121, IMG submission 187292) | Oil polluted marine microbial communities from Coal Oil Point, Santa Barbara, California, USA - Sample 3 (SPAdes) (version 2) | ecosystem: Environmental > Aquatic > Marine > Oil seeps ... | reverse complement strand
CCCCAAACCCACCTCATCGGCCAGAATCGCCCCTTTTGAAAGAGGCGAGCTGAACGCAAACAAAGCCGCCTCAACCTGATGCGGATTCAAATCTACCTGTGCATCGAGAAGCGATGAGGCGAGCTTTTCAATACTATTAGATGAACTGCGCTTGGTCAGCTCGTAGGCAAAATATTTGGCGTGGTATGGGGTTATGTTGGCGTTATTTGTCATTTTTACTTTTCAAGAATCAGTTGCTGACTATACTTGCCTTACGCATGAAAAAACCCCGCCTCTGTTTGGGAGAAACGGGGTTTTTGTGATTATCTACCATCTTTAGAACCTTCTTGTGTTTAAGAAGAAAAGATCATTTGTTGGTTAATATATGGCACCTTCTATTCTTTTGTTAAAGCTTTTACATACTTAACAAAAAGTCGTGGAATGTCAAGGAAATTTAGAATATTAGCGGTTACTCCTCATTTGTGGATACCTTCATTTCAATGACGGTAAAAACATAGCATCTTGATTTGAATTAATGGCTTTTGATTCCTGTTTTTGATTTTGAAGGTTTCAGGTGGTAATAGGTTTTTGTTGGGTTTCGTGCCTCAACCCAACCTACAACTGTTTTCAGGTCTGCAGTTCAACCGATTGCTACTCTGCTTTCCACTCACTCCCATGGGTTCAACAAAGCGACTCCGCTTTGTTCCATGTCAGCAGTATTACGAGTGACAATTATTAAATCATGGAATATCCCAGTAGCGGCAATGAGGCCATCAATTGCCGGCATAGGTTTACCCTCCAGTTCAGCTTTACCTTGAATTTCACCCCATACTCTTGCCACATTGATATCGACACTCAAAATTCTATTCCCGAATCTGCCCTTCAGGTCATTCTCAATCCAGTGATGCAATTCCTTTTTTCTCTTTAGATTTGATAATTTTTCAATTCCTTTGTGGATTTTTCCAAAAGTTAATGAACTTATATAAAAAGACTCTTCATTGTTCGCAGTGATCCAATGAACAACTTTTTTATCCGGCCTTGCTTTTACAAGTTCAGAAAGGACGCACGTATCAAGTAAATAATTCATATTTCAACATCTCTCGGCACATCTTTGTTTCTGGTTATATTCAACTCCGTTTCAGAAAGAGGGGAATTTTGCAGGAACACAAATAAGTCCTCTTCGGGTTTTGTCAGTTTTTTATAATCGTCTATCGAAAGTACCACTACAGCTTCTTTGCCATGTTTGGTTACAACCTGTGGGCCGTTACGTTGTGCCTTTTCCACGAGACTACTGAATTTATTTTTTGCTTCTTGTAGCTGCCATGTATTGGTTATCATAATTTACCTCCCGCATACCTTAAGTCCAGTCTGTCTAGATTATATTTGCCAAGACAAGATTTGTCAATTGCTTTTATGAAATGAGGGAATGGGTGGCGATTCACCATTATGGACAGGCGGGACGCCTGTCCTACTGTGTTGGAAGGGTCAATGTCTGTTTTTGGGGCAAACCTCCGTCATTGACAAAGTACTGTTAGCCCGCTATTCTGTTTTTAATGTTGATAACTATTTTACAGGGAATCAGGTGCTGGCTTGCCGTAATAATTATTTGCTTTTTTACACCTTTAGTAAGTTCTGCTTCCGACTATATGAGGGCCACAACCCCTCACTTTGCCTTCTATTTCCATTCCGAGGATGAAAGGTCGATGAAGTCCTTAATTGATCAATCTGAGGTATTTAGAAAGGAAATCATTGAGGATATTGACATTAACTTTGAGGATAAAACCAGGGTCTATCTTGCTCCTTCATCCAGGGAGTATCAGGAAATCCAGCCAGGAGAAGGGGTTCCCCTCTGGTCGGCTGGTGTAGCTTACCCCGGCTTAAACCTGATAATCATAAAGTCCCCCAGGGCTATTAAGGAAGGAACTATCGATTTAATAAAGGTCTTTAAACATGAATTCACACATATCGCCCTGGGTAGAGCTTTCAGGGGGAGGGAGAATGTCCCCCGGTGGCTGGATGAGGGTTTGGCCATGTACGAATCGAGAGAATGGAATCTCTCCAGGACTTTTTCCATGACCCGGGCAGTCCTCACCGACTCACTGATTCCCCTTTCGGAGATAGCCCACTTCTTTCCACAAGACCCGGGCAGAGCAAGACTGGCCTATTCAGAGAGTTTTTACCTTATTTCTTTCCTGATAAACAGATGCGGTAAAGAAGATTTTCATCGGTTCATACAGGAATATAGTGGAGGCAAGGAACTAAAAGAAGTCCTGATAGGGGTTTACGGTATCAGGTGGGAAGAATTAGAAAAGAAATGGAAAAATTATCTCAGATTGAGGTTTAGCTGGATTCCCATAGCTACCAGTGCTACAACCCTGTGGTTTCTGGTCACCATCGCCCTTATCCCAGGTTATTTGAGAAAGAAAAGATCGAACAGGCTGAAATTAGAAAAATGGGAGATGGAGGATGAAAGGGAGATGTCATGAAATTTATCCATACCGCTGACTGGCAGATTGGAATGAAGGCAGTACATGTCGGTAAAGCTGGTGGAAGGGTGCGCGATGAGCGCCTGTCTGCCGCACGGCGAGTTATTGAGGAGGCGGGGAATCATAAAGCGGATTTCATTTTATTAGCGGGGGACACTTTCGAAGATAACGGCGTGGAACGTATTCTCGTTCAAAAGACTGTCGATATCCTGACAGGGTTTGGCGGACCGGTCTTCATTATACCCGGCAATCATGACCCGCTGGTTCCGGGTTCTATCTGGGAACACCCGGCGTGGGAAGATCAGGAGAATATACATGTTCTCACAGAGGAAACACCGATAGAGATCCCCGGAGGAATCCTTTACCCCTGCCCTGCCCGTGAGAAGAGGTCCGGAAAGAACCCAACAGCCTGGATCAAAAACCTGGAGGGCGACGGCATCAAAATCGGTCTTGCCCACGGGACAGTTGAAGGGATTCACCAGGATGAACAGGAGTATCCTGTCCCGAGGGAGGCTGCAGCTCTCTGCGGGCTTGATTACCTGGCGCTCGGCCACTGGCACTCCACTGCTACCTATTCCGATTCCGATGGAACTGTTAGAATGGCCTATTCGGGCACTCACGAGACGACCAGATTCGGTGAGCGTGACAGTGGTAACATCCTTCTTGTCAATATCGTGGAGGCAGGAAAATTGCCGGAGGTCACACCGGTGAAAACTGGGGGTCTTGAATGGCTCATATTTGATGAGGAGATTCGGAATATGGGCGACCTGGGAAGAATCAAAGATCGCATTGAGGCCATTCGAGAGCCATCCACTACTCTGATTGACCTCAGACTCTCGGGGCTTCTGGATGGAGCAGACCGCGAAGAACTGCTCCGGCTAAATGAGATCGTCATCTCGCGCTTTCTCTACGGACGTATTAATGCTTCGAGGCTTCGTCCGCTGCCAGAAGACGAAAACTGGCTGGCGGGGCTTCCTCCCGGTGTGGTGCGTGAGGCGGCATTGCAACTACATGCGCTGAGCAATCCGGGGTTTTCAGACAAACGCCCGGACGGAGCCACCCCGGAAGTTGCATCTCGGGCCCTTATGGAACTCTACGCGTTAGTTCAGGAGGTTTCACCATGATTCTGAAATCGATTCATCTCGGAGGCTGGCGATGTTTTGCAAATCCCATCGAGGTAGGTCCCTTCGGGGAGAGGATCAATGTAATTCATGCACCCAACGCAGTCGGAAAATCCACCATCTTTGATGCCCTTCTTCGAGGAATGTTTGACGGGCATCGCGTAAGTGGCAATGATGTCAACTCACTGCGTCCCTGGGGCAGAGCTTTAGCACCTGAGGTAACAATTGAATTCAACCATGACGGCACAGAGTACCGATTAGCGAAACGCTTCCTCGATCAACCCTCTTCTGAACTCTATCGAAAAGAGGGGGAACAGTTTGTACGACTGGCTGAAGGTGATACGGCAGACAATCGAATCCGGAAAATTCTTTCCGGGATTTCTCCAGGACGTGGTCTTTCGCGCCCCGTACACTGGGGACTCTCACAGATCCTCTGGGCTCCCCAGGGTAATCTGGAGATTAGCGCACTTTCCGGAAATCTCGTGGCAAACATTCAGGAATCACTCGGTGTCCAGGTTTCCGGATCCGGAATGGGACCACTGGAAGAGAAGATCGAAGCCGCCTACGGCCAAATTTTCACCCCTACCGGTAAACTGAAATCCGGCAAAGACTCACCGGTCATCGTAAAACTCCTGGCCCAACTTGAAGAATTGAATGAGGAAAGACAGACTGTCCTTATCAGGATGGAAGAATTTGAGAATTCAAGCCGGAGGGTTGAGGATCTGAGGGCGCAGAGAGCTCAGGCTAAGCGCGATGAGGAAGCACCTGCGAAGGCACTTCATGAGGCGCGTACCACGGCAGAGGTCTATGTTAATCTTCTTTCTGAGGAGGAAAGACGAAATGAACAGGTTAAATCAGCAGAAGCGAGATACGATGAACTAAAGCAGCGCACAGATAGCATAGACAAAGCGAGGGGGAAGCTTGCCGGAGCAAGGGAAACATTGTCACGGCTTGAAACCGATTTGCCGGTGCAGTTAAAAGAAGTCGAAAATCTTGAAACGAGGACTGCAAAATCAAAAGCACACCTCGAAGAGATCCGAAAAGGACTAAAAGATATTGAGAATTGCCGTCGTGAGGCAGAAGCTGCACGACGTTACATAGAATCCGTAAATAAGCTTGCGAATACCGAAGAACTCATCCGGAAAATCCGGGATACAGAAGGTAACTTAAACAGACTGAAAAAAGATCGTATCGGGCTCGTTGCCCCCGATTCAAAGACACTGCAGGCCATCCGAAGGGCAATAAAGGCCAGGGACGAGGCACAGGTTCATCTCGACGCCTCACTCATAACTCTGGAAATTGTTCCTGAAAAAAAGACTATACTCGACATCCTTACGGCCGAGGAAACCGGCCGGAAAGAGGTTTTGCCTGAAAAACCTGTCGAGGTTAAAGGCGCACCTGAAGTGGTTGTTGATCTTAAGGGTACTGCACGCATTCGAGCTCGAGGCCCCGCCGGATCAATTAAGGAACTCCGGGGAAAAGTGACCGGGGCAGTCAGGCAAATCGAAGAACTGTCCGCGGAATTTGGGACGGCTGATATTGAAAGGCTCGAGTCGCTATCTGAAAAGGCAAAAGAACTCGAGCAGAAAATGGCTGAAAACAAAAGCAGGCTGAATACCCTCCTCTCAGGAAGGACTGTGGAGGAGACAGAAAAAGAGAAAACAAAGGCCACAACGCAGATAGATCAGATTCTTATTGATTATCCTGAATGGCGAAGCGACCCTCCGGATTTGAATATTATCCTTACAAAGGCCGATGAGATTGAAAGAAACTACAACGATGAAGTCAAAAAAGCCGAGTCCGAATGGGAAAAAGAACAGAATGCCCTCCTTTTGGCCAGCGAAAAGAAGGCGACTACTCTGTCGGAACTGAATTCTACAGAGAAGCAGGTGGAATCACTCAGCACCACAGTGGCTGAGTCAACGAGAGACGGACGCGATGACAGGGAAAGACTGGAAGAACTTCGAAAAATATCCCTTGAGTGGGACGCCGGCCGTGCCGCACTTCAAGACATCCAGGTGAAATTAAAAAGTTATGCAGGTGATCCTCGTAATACAGTTGAAACACTCGAAAAACAGCTAAATGAGGCAGGCATGTTAGCCACACATGCCCTTGGGAACGAAAAAAAGGAAGAAGGGCGACTCCAGGAACTTGCCTCAGAAGGCCCCTACTCTGCCCTCTCCCGTGTGGAGGAACAAATCTCATGTGTAAAGGAAGAATTTGACAGAGAAGACCTTCATACAAATGCCATTCGCCTGCTTCATGACACGACAAGTCTTTGCCGGAAAGAAGCGCTTACGGCAATTGCCAGACCTGTTGAGGAGTTGGCTGCCAGGACCCTACAGAGGATTGCCGGAACACGCTTTGAGCATGTCCATCTGGCTGAGACTTTTCAACCTGAGGGAGTTAATCCAAGAGTTACAGAAACGGCCATTGCCGTGGAAGAACTCTCCGGTGGCGAAAAAGAGCAGATCCACTTAGCTGTGCGGCTTGCTCTGGCCGAGGTTCTTTCGAAAGAAGAGAGGCAACTTGTGGTGTTCGATGATATTCTGACAGCAACTGACACGGGTCGCCTGGCCCGAATTTTAAATGTTCTGGAAGAAGCAACCCGGCAGCTTCAGATCATAATCCTCACATGTCATCCAGAAAGGTACAGAGGCATGGAGGAAACACTCTTTTTTGATCTGGAAGAGCTGATAAAATAGCGCAGCTTATAAAACGTAGGACAGCCCTTTAGGGCTGCTGTAGAATTTGGAAGTCGCACCTTGAATTAAGAAATTAGCACCAGCACTTCTTCATTGTTATTTCAAGATGCGACCCCAAAACCCGTAAAAATTCTCTCTCCTTAAATCATTAATCACCAGATTCATATTTAAAGGAAAGATTTACCTTGGCACGGTAAGCAACCACTTTCCCCTCCTCAACTTTCATGTCAAGTTCAGCAATCTCTGCTACTCTTAAGTCTTTAAGGCTCTCGCTGGCAGTCTCCACTGCATTTTTAGCAGCTTCCTCCCAGGAAACAACACTTGTTCCTATTAATCCAATAACTTTGTAAACACTTTCGGGCATGATCTTCCTCCTTTTTTGATTTGTTTTTTAAGTTTTGTTTTTCAACGTTTTTTTGTTGCTTGACTGAAACCTGTTTGTTCAATTTTTATTTTATCTGACATCACCTCCTTTCTTGCTTGGATTCTTATTTCTATATTAACCCAACTTCGCGAAGCAAAGCGCCTCTCTTAAGTTGATAGTTGTGACGGAGGTAGAACCTCTCAACCTGACAGTAAAGCATCCCGCTCCTCGATATGTTAGAACAACATAGTGGTAGTTTTGATCTATTTATTTGTTTTTAATAACGTATCAGGTGTTTGAGTAGTAAAGACTTCGCTTGTCTCCGTGTTCGGACCTGTAAATATAGTCAGGTAGAACCCCGGCCAGGGTGGAAACTGTACCTTTATAATACAGGATACTATCAAAAATTCAAGAATAATTTGGGGGAATTTCTCTTTTCTCAATTCCCCGGCCTATCACATGGTGTAACGCTCCCGGGGCATCTAATCTTGCTAATCCTGGCATAATCTGTAATTTCCAGACTCCATAAAAAATGTCAAGCACGAACGTCCTCTATATCTCTTATGTCTACCAATAAATTTTGTCTGGATTTTCATGGCTTTTATGTTTAAAGTAAAAAATTAGTTTGGAAATATGTTTCCGGAGGGTGAATCAAAATGAAAGGAATTGTTCTATGTTTAATTTGCAGTCTTTTTTTTCTGAATTTTTCCGGTCTGGATATAAGAAAAGTTGAACAGTCAGAATGGGGGCCGGCATTAGCCAGAGCCGGCAGTGAGAAAAGAACGTTAATCTCATCGGATTGGTATAAAAAAGGAAGGGCATTAGCAGCATCAGGTGACTTGTCCGGAGCGATCGATGCCTTCACCAGAGCGATTAAACTGAACCCCCAATCCTCACTCAGTTACAACGACAGGGGAGACGCCTATGACAAATCAGGAGAACCTCAGCAGGCAATCAGCGATTTTACCAGGGCTGTTGAACTGAATCCGGAATTCATCATCGCTTACTCTAATCGCGGAGCCGTTTATTTAGGTCTGGGTAACTATGAACAGGCCATAAGTGATTTTGATAGAATAATCAAAATAAACCCCAAATACGTACAGGCCTATGTTAGTCGTAGTGATGCCTACAGGCGATCAGGTAAACTTCAGAAAGCGATAGATGACCTGACAAAGGCGATTGAGTTAAATCCAAAATCTGCACAGGCTTACGCTAATCGAGCGGTCATATATGATGAGCTGGGTAACGGTGAAGGGGCCATCGAAGATCTGAAAAAAGCTGCCAGATTAGGGCATAAAATGGCACAGGAGTTTTTAAAGTCGAAAGGGGAAGAATGGTGAGGTAGAAGTAATCTTCTGTGTTAGGCATTCTCAGATGGAAAAGGAAATGAAAACAGTTTCAGGTAATATTGTTGATGTCTTGAACTCGGAAATATATCCCGGGACATTGATAATTTCCGGCGGCAGGATTGTGGATATCATGCGGGAACACAATAATTATGAAAATTATATCATCCCGGGCCTGATTGATGCGCATATCCATATAGAAAGCTCGATGCTGATCCCATCAGAGTTCGCCAGGGTGGCTGTTACTCACGGTACAGTCGCCACAGTCTCTGATCCCCATGAGATAGCCAACGTTTTGGGTATAAATGGAGTAAAATTTATGATTGAAAACGGGGAGACCGTGCCTTTTAAGTTTTATTTTGGCGCGCCTTCCTGCGTACCCGCAACATCCTTTGAGACCAGTGGAGCATCTTTAGGCCTGGAAGAGATAGAAGAGCTCTTAAAGCTGGATCAGATAAAATACCTGTCGGAGGTTATGAATTTCCCCGGGGTCTTGAATGACGATCCTGTTGTTTTGGGAAAAATCCAAATCGCTAAGAAATATGGAAAACCAATAGATGGTCATGCCCCTGGGTTGCGGGGTAAAGATCTGGAAAAGTATGTAAGAGCTGGAATAACCACCGATCATGAGTCTATCACAAGGGAAGAGGCCCTGGAAAAGATTAAGCTGGGCATGAAGATTCTGATTAGAGAGGGTTCTGCATCGAAAGACTTTGAGGAGATGATACCGCTTGTTGAAGAACACTATGAAAGCTGTATGTTCTGCACTGATGATGATCACCCGAATGATCTGGTAAAGGGACACATAAATGATCTGGTAAAGAGGGCTTTAGGCCATGGTATTGATGTTATGAAAGTTCTCAGAGTCGCATGTGTAAATCCTGTCCTGCATTACAAGCTGGATGTGGGACTGCTGCGCAAGGGAGATAGCGCGGACTTTATTCTGGTAGACAGTCTCGACAATTTTGACATTCTGAAAACCTACATCAATGGAGAAGTTGTAGCTGAGGAAGGCAGATCATTCATTTTAAGAGGCACATCGGAGATAGTAAACAATTTTAGCGTGGGTAAAAAGAAAATTGAAGATTTTGCGCTCCCATACAAAGAAGGAAACATAAATGTAATCGAAACGATTGACCAACAGTTGATTACAAACAGATTAATTGTGACTCCGAAGATAGAAAACGGCTGTGCTGTATCGGATATTGAAAGGGATATATTGAAGATAGTCGTTGTAAATCGCTACAGGAACGCAAGGGTGGTGGTCGGTTTTATTAAAAATTTTGAACTGAAAAATGGGGCAATTGCCTCCAGCGTGGTCCATGATTCGCACAACATCATAGCTGTTGGAACGAGCGATGAATATATTTGCAGGGCCGTCAATATGATTATTGAAAACAGGAGTGGTGCCTGCGCGGTATCCCGGGATCGCGAGGCGATTTTGCCTCTGCCGATTGCCGGGATTATGAGCAATGATGATTATTCCAGCGTGGCGGAGAGATACGCTGAAATAGACAGTATGGCAAAATCTCTCGGCTCAACATTGCATGCACCCTTTATGACTTTATCCTTCATGGCCTTACTGGTTATTCCAAGTATAAAGTTGAGTGACAAGGGGTTATTTGATGGTGATAAATTTGAATTTATTGACGTTTTTAAAGAAGCGTGATTTTAGTTGCAGGGATCAATTTTTATCTTGATTTTTTGACACCCAATTCGTAAAAGTCGTTTAATCGTTTCGTCTGTTGTAACAGGTGTTACCAGGCTTTTAAAAAAAATAAAAGAAGGAATTATTTCTAACGGGAGAAAGCAAAAAATATGGGAAAAGATGAATCAATGAAAGAAGCAATGAAAGTCCTTAAAATAGAAGCAGAAAGTATTTTAAATCTTATTGACAAAATAGATGAGAACTTTTCCAGGGCCGTCGAAATTATTTACAAGAGCAAAGGAAGGGTAATAGTCGCAGGTATAGGCAAATCCGGCCTTATCGGAAAGAAAATTGTGGCCACCCTGACCAGTACCGGTACCCCTGCCCTCTTTCTCCATCCTGTAGAGGGAATGCATGGAGATCTTGGTATCGTTACAAAGAACGATGCCATGCTGGCAATCTCCAACAGCGGAGAGACCTTTGAACTGAACACTCTCATTTCCAGCGCCAGGGATATCGGCGTATCACTGATAGTTTTCACAGGTAATACCTCCTCGACCCTCTCCAGAATGAGTGATGTGGTTATTGATGTAAGTGTTGAAAAAGAGGCCTGTCCCTTCGGCCTTGTTCCTACATCAAGCACCACAGCGTCATTGGCGATGGGGGATGCCCTTGCTGCAGCCCTTGTCAAAAAGAGAAATTTCAGCGAGCAGGACTTTCACAAGTTTCATCCGGGAGGAACACTGGGGCAGAAATTGCTGGGCAAGGTCAGGGATGTAATGATCAATGAAAAACAGATACCCAAGGTCTTCTCCGGAACACCCGCATTGCAGGCAATAGACGAAATCGATAAAAAAAATCTTGGTTTTGTTGTTATAACGGATAGGAAAAACCATCTTTTGGGTATTTTAACGGATGGTGATGTAAGACGTTGCGTGAAGAATGGAGTAATTTTCAAGGGGAAAAGTGTAGATGACTTGATGACAATGTCCCCAAAAACCATAGATGAAAATACATCAGTTGCCCAGGCCATAGAAGCCATGGAGAAGGATGAGATTACCGCCCTCCTGGTTACAGATGAAACTGATCGGATAAAGGGGTACATCCACCTTCATGACATCCTTGGAAGAGGTGGGACTCTGAAAATTTCAACATCTTATTGAGTACTGCCGAATCATGAGATTGCTTCGCTCCGCTCGCAATGACAATACAGGTATTTTGCAAAGCTCTCAGTCTTTCTTCCAGTAACTATCTGCTTCCTCATACCCCTTTATCAGTTTTCCTTCGATACTCAGGCGAATATCTTCAAATCGATCAGTATCCATCTCCTCAGAAACAAATTCCAGAGAACCAAAGCGGATTAAAACCCTGCTGAAAGGTTTGGGAACTATGAAACTGTCCCAACTATTAAATATAAAGGGTTTTTCATAGGAAACATATACGGGGCAAATGGCAGCCCCGGATTTCTGCGCCAGGGTAACAAGGCCAGGCTTAACGATACGGGGTGGTCCCGTGGGACCGTCCACGATATGACCTCCAAGACGATTTTCGGCCATCCCCGCAATCATCTGCTGCAGCGCTTTCTTCCCTCCACGCGAGCTTGATCCACGTACCGGTATAAATCCCATTCGCCGGGCAACATCAGCTACAAAATCTCCATCCCTGCTCTGGCTTATCATTATACAGGGAGACTGATCAAATCTCCTGGGCAGATAAAAACCACCAAAAAATCTCTGATGCCAGCTACACGCCAATACCCTCCCATTATTTTTTAAATGTTCCCTCAGCATCTCCTCATTTTCCAGCTTTACCCTTATCGTTTTTGTGTATAAACTGAGAGCATAATAAGCAAAAAAAGTCAGGAAGTTCCTTATTATAAAGTATTTTATCTCTTTTTTTATACTCATCTTAATTCAGTATCAAAAGCTACCGGTTACAAAAACATAAAAGGGGTTAATCCACCACCGAGACCAACCCCTATCATTCCATTGGTAGGCGGTACTGGATTTGAACCAGTGACTTCTACCGTGTGAAGGTAGCACTCTCCCACTGAGTTAACCGCCCATTTTGGTCAACAATACTTCAAAGAAGTTTCTTTTTCAAGGAAAAACAAACAAGGGCTTGACCTGTGGGCATTCTGATATGAAAGCTTTGCATAACCATTGCCTACGGGGCAGCGGGAAAAGACAGATTGAAGGTTGTACCTTTACCAACCTCACTTTCAACTTTGACGGTGCCATTATAATCGTCAATGATTCCATAACTGATGCTTATCCCCAGACCTACGCCTTTCCCCACCTCTTTTGTGGTAAAAAAAGGTTCGAAAATTTTATCTCTTATATCTTCAGGGATTCCCACCCCGTTATCATACACCGTCACCACAACCAGACCATCCTCTGAAAAAGACCTTATTCTCAAAATCTTCTGCCATTCCTGATCTTTCAACTGGTCATCCTTTTCATCGAGTGCATCCATGGCATTCGTTACCAAATTCATAAATACCTGCTCTAATCTGTTATGATTCGCCATAATTAAATTTAAATCTTCAGTCAAATCCAGATCCACCTCTATCCGGTGTACCCTCAACTGTTGACCCAGCATCTTAAAGACATCCAGAATAGGGGCGTTTATATTTATCTTTTCACTCTTGACCTCCGATTGTCTGGCAAAATCCCTCATATGGTTTATGACCTGATCCGCCCTCTGAACATTTTCCCCAATCTCTTCAGCCATGGTGTATAAATCTTCTTTCTTGATATCTTCATCCTTCTTCATCATCTTCATGAAATAATCAGAACACACCTGGATTACATTGAGAGGCTGATTGAGTTCATGGGCAATACCGGAAACCATCGTCCCCAGCGTCGCCATCTTACTGGCCTGAACCAGCAGGTTCTCCCTTTCTACATTCTCCGTAATATCAGGGGTAGCGGCTATCAAGCAATCCCTCTCCATAAATACGACTGAACGAATATGAAGATTAACATAAAAAAGATCTCCACCCTTCTTCATGTGTAACCTCCTGGGATAGAATTTTGAGTGATCGAGAGTGATTCTCTCCAACCCTTCCAGTATCTCCTTACCAGGCTGATGCGCCAGAGATGAAAAGGACATCCTTAAAAACTCATCTCTTGAATACCCGTAGCAATCGATGGCGGTTGCGTTAACATCAAGTATGTTCAAGGTCTCTCTGTCAATAATAATAATGGGATTGGGATCGGCATCGAACATTATCCTGTACTTTCTTTCCGATACTCTCAGATCATGGTATGACTCTACAAGCTTCTGTTCCGCCTCTTTCTGTGCAGTAGTATCCCACAGGGTTTCAATGGAACCACGGATCTTTCCATCAAGTCCCCTTATGGGTGCAGCAGTGAAGAAGAGCCACTTATCAGAACCACCTATACCGGGGAAGAAATCTTCAGCTTGATATGCTTCACTGATAAGGAGTGATGGGGACGCTTTATCACCGTAAAATTCCTTTATCCCCTCTTTATCTATTCCATCTACAATGAGATCAGCTATGCATGGCCTTTCTTCTGAATAGAATGCCTTCCAGTGATTTTTTGTTCCGATGACGTCTTTGGCTTCGATTCGGCTTAGTTGTTCCAGCGCCCTGTTCCAGCAAATGACCTTGTGATCTTCTCCGATAACGAATGTTGGTATAGAGGAACCCCCGAGGACGTCTTTTAGTCTTTGTTCACTCTCCCGCAGAGCATTCTCATCCTTTGTGATCCGCTCACTCAACATAGCAACCACAAAGCCCACCATAAAAAACATAAGGGTGCGAACAAGATTATTCGGCAAATCTGATACAAGAAATAAAGCGCTGCTCAGAATCAGGAGTCCACCTAAACCTATGACTATAATTAAACCTTTTCTCTTCCACCAAACAGCTGCCAGAACAACCGGAATATAAAAGAAGTGAGTAAAAATAATGCTGGTTCTCACTAACACATGAAAATAAAAGAGCAGACTGACAACTGCCGTTAAAAGAATGGCCATTACAATAATTTTGTCTTTTTCTTTTTGTTTTCCAACTAATTTATTTTCCAAAATAGTACCTCATAACCGATCAAGGACCTGATGGGATATATGTCTTTAACATTTTTGAGGGAATGTCAGGGAATAATTTGTAATCGGAAAAACCGGCCGGGAGAAATATAGTTTCTCCCTTTACCGCATTTACTTTTCCTTTCTTGAACTGAATAGTTAACATGCCGTCGAGCATTGAAATAACAGAGAAATCATCAGACACGTTTTGAGCAGTTTCCTGGTTAATTTCCAGTAATTCAACAACGAAATAGGAACACTTAACCAGTGCGGTTTTTTTGTTTTTGCCTTCATAAGTGGTAATTTCTTCAATCCTTTTGGCATCAGTAAAAGAAAAGTTAATAACATCCAGCGCCTTTTCAATATGTAGCTCTCTTGATTTCCCCTGGTTATCCACCCGGCCCCAGTCGTATAATCGGTAGGTGATATCGGAGTTTTGCTGGATTTCCGCCAGCACAATCCCGCGACCTATGGCATGAACTACTCCGGCAGGGATGAAAAAGGTGTCTCCTTCCTTTACTGGAACCTTATTGAGGCAGTCTTCCAGAGTCTTTTTCTCAAGAGCTTTGCGAATTTCTTCCTGTGTAACCCTTTCTTTCAAGCCCAGGATGATGCTTGCTTCAGGTCCTGCATAAAGAATATGCCACATCTCGTTCTTCCCTGAATCTTCAGTATCTTCATGGAGTGAGATATACTCATCATCCGGGTGAACCTGTACCGAAAGGGTATCCTGTGCATCGATAAATTTTATCAGGAGCGGAAACCTGTTTCCTTCAACGGGTGACATTCCGCAAAGCTCACCAGCCTCAAACAGGGTCTTCCCAGCGAGGGGGCCGTTGGTAATAATGCTCTCCTCCTCACGGCGGATGGTAAGCTCCCAGGATTCGCCGATAGGCACATCCGGTGGAAGGTTTTTGCCGAGGAGAGTTTCCAGTCTTCTTCCCCCCCACGGCTTTTCCTTGAAGATTGGCTTGAGTATGAGAGGATACGGTGAAATATTTTTTGTATTTTTCATTATTCCATATACTATACACTTCAGATTTGAGTCCCACCGGTGAAGATCATGGATGCATAGGTTACTGCGCTGTTTGTTGCCCTTTCGTTATAAGTTTCATGAGAAAGGAGTTTCCCCTCGCTTCCCTTCAGCAATTCGGAGAAAATAAGGACAGATGGAAACCCGCATACGTTGAATTGATCCTGTGTTTCAACTGCGTTTTCAAAAATCTTTTCTGTTTCACCTCTTAAAATAGACGAGATAATTTCCTGGTCGTTTGATTTAGCCCGTGGCAGGATGGCATCTGCCGGCATTTGATGGCCAAATTTCGGTCCTACATGGGAGAAATCCACGCCTGAAACAAGCAGGACATTTCCATTTCTGTTCTTTATCATGTCTTCAAGTACCTCTATCGTCTGCAGAAATCCGTTATCATCAAAGATATTCTTCTTCTGTAAGATGAATTCGTGGAGTCCTCCACAAAGGATCGGTACAATTGATATCGGTTCTTTTAGATAGTAGTGGAGGAAAATTGTTTGAAACTCGATGGAATGTTCAATTTTGTGACAGAAATCGTCCGTAGAGAGAATTTCCCCGGGGATTCTCATTTTGAGCTCTGAAATAAAAGCCTTATCCGTTTTCAATTTTCCAAAAGGGGTGACATAATTTTTCTCAGATATTGAATAAAGTCCGTCCTGGGGCTGGTGATTTATTCCAAAGATGATGACGAGATTATAATTTTTTCCCTTCAACTGGCGATAGAGGCTGATGTAGGTTGTCTTTGCGACATTGATGTCGATATGGGGGGCCAGGATGCCTGTAATATTTTTTTCGGTACTGCCCGAATCGCTCTGTGGAAGACCCCTTTCAACTTCTTCAATAAATCGGCCTATTTTGTCAGGATCGGATTCATAGGATCTTCCTGCGAGTATGGGATGGCGGTCTGGTTGAGAATTGAACTCCTCACGTAGATCCTCCATTTTCTTTCTAAAATAATCACTATTTAAAAGAAAGGCCTTATCCAGATTCTCAATGAAAGATTCGATCTCGGATAGATATACAATCTGGCCTCCCTGATGAATCGTCATCGTTCTTTGAATGTCCCTCAGGTCATGTTTTCCATCAAGTAACCCCAGTAAGGGGAGTAATTTTACATCGATAGCGATATTGTTTTCGGTCAGACGAAAAGGATCAATAAATGTGATCACCTGTCGTTGCCCGACCATGGCAGAAACAGGCTGAATATCCGGTCTTAGTAAAGGTTTTTGCATTTTACACCCTGTTTAACCCTACAGATATTCTTTCATATTCTTTTCTTCCAGAATCTCAACCAGCTTCTTTATATCCTGGCAAGCTTCTTTTTTACATATCAGGAGAGAGTCGTCTGTTTCCACGACAATCAGATCCTCCACCCCAACCAGGGCTGTCAGTTTATCGGGGCAGTAAATAAGTGAATTGGAGGAGTCCACACCGATAAAACGCCCTCTGACGGCGTTTCCATTTTTATCTTTGTCCCATGCTTCCCACAGGGCGTTCCAGCTTCCCATGTCGCTCCAGCCGAAATCCCCCCTGACAAGGAGCGTTTCACCGGTTTTTTCCATAACTCCATAGTCTATGGAGTTCGGCGTAATTTCCTTGTATACTTCATTAATAACATCCTTTTCACTATCAGTACCGAGGACATTTTCTATCTTCGTAAGCTGTCTGTAAAGATCGGGAAGCAATTTTTTTAGCTCGCGCAGGATAGTCGAAGCTTTCCATACAAACATCCCGCTATTCCAGAAAAAACCGCCATCCTGTAAAAAAGTTTTTGCCTGCTCGATATCAGGTTTTTCACGGAAGGATTTGACCTGGAATATCTCTTCACCCCTTATAGTGGCTACTGGTTTTCCCTGTTCCATGTAGCCATAGCCGGTTTCGGGACTGTTAGGTTTTATCCCTATTGTCAGGAGATAATCACCCCTTTGTGCCATCTCAGAGGCTATAGCAAGGGTACGCCGAAAAGACTCTTCCTTGGCGATATAATGATCTGATGGGAGCACAACCATAACGCTCTCGGGGTTAATTTTTTTGATATGCATTGCTGCCAGACCGATACATGGGGCGGTATTCCTGCCGACCGGTTCAATAATTATATTTTCCTCCGGTAAATCGGGTAGCTGTTGCATGAGCTCGTCGGAATGACCGGCGCCCGTTACGACCAGGATATTCTTAACCGGAATTAATGGCCCTATCCTCTCAATAGTCTCCTGTATAATCGTTTTTTTACCAGAGATGTTGAGCAGATGTTTCGGCATCTTTTCTCTGCTCTTTGGCCAGAATCTGGTACCCCTGCCGCCTGCCATAATTACTGCATACATGTTAAACCTCAAATTCCAGTACTTTTCTTATTATCAAACTTAATATATCAGTTTATTGATAACAAATCACCTTCATTTATCAAGTGCTTCTCAATTTGTATCCATATATTCTGTAAAGATTCATCTCAAGATATAAATCCCTATTGTTGAAATCGCCCCCCCGATATGGTAATAATTTATTTTTGAATTGTCCTTCTCCTTGAAGGGGAAGGAAACCTTTCGGATTATCCTCCCCCGGTGCGATTGGTTAGGGGTAGGCAAAAAAAATGCAGGTCTTTTAGCAGTCAGGGATTCTGTTTTTGATCATGCCGGTTTACGAATACAAAGCACTCAATACAAAAGGCAAAAAACTAAAAGGTATCATTGATGCCGAGAGTGTCATTGTAGCCAGACAGAGATTAAGGGAAACTGATATCTTTCCCGTCGAGATGAAGGAGACATCGGCAAAAGAAAAAGAAGAGGTCTCGACCAAAAAATCAGTATCCACTTTATTCAAAAGAGTCAGCCTTCGTGAAACTTCTGCCATGACGAGACAGCTGGCGACTCTCCTCAGCGGAGGACTTCCCCTGATTTCTTCACTCACTGCCCTGGTTTC
>Ga0209121_10002718_pt1 | contig 17652 bp, 13 predicted proteins | sample Cruoilmetagenom3_FD_187292 | JGI IMG/M metagenome (GOLD analysis project Ga0209121, IMG submission 187292) | Oil polluted marine microbial communities from Coal Oil Point, Santa Barbara, California, USA - Sample 3 (SPAdes) (version 2) | ecosystem: Environmental > Aquatic > Marine > Oil seeps ... | reverse complement strand
GGATATCCGGCCTTCATCTACCAACTTTTGAAGGCGGTTCTGAAAAGCTTCAGCTTTCATCTCGCTCGAGGCTTGGGCAAAGGCAGCTTGCAGAGCCTCTGGGTCGATGGCGGAGCCAGTGTTCTCTTGATAGATTGCACAGACTCTGTCTAGCATAGCTGCACGTTGAGTCCCAGGCGAGCACTCGTCCTCATTTCCAGTATCGGCAGCGACGATTCCTCCCACTAAGCCCCCGATTATCAGTACAGCAGCCACTACGATAGCGATAAACTTCTTGCTTCGCCACATTTCTGTCTTACCTCCTTTCTGTATATTATTATCAATTGATAATTAAGATAATCATGACATCCAGATATTAAAATCCTGTTAAGATTTGGACGATGTCTTGAAATTTCGCAATGGTAATGGTGCAGGAGGGGTAACAAGGACACTCCAGCCATCCGGGCTTTGGGAAGAAACCCGGTGGCTGATTTGGAGTTAATGTTTTGAATCCTAATAGAATGCAAAGGGCTTCATTACCTGCGATATGTGAAGAAGCTGCTGAATCGGTGGCGGTCAAAAAACCTGAACCTTTAGGCTGCGGCGCAGTAGATAAATACCGTAATTGCCTCTATCGCCAAGAGAGGGGGCAGAATGTACTTGTACACCCCTGCCAGCCTGGCTTTAAAATACTCGATTGTAACTATAAGGCATAGATGGACTGGCGAGAGAAGAACTCCTACCTCTCCACTGGTATAAGCTAATAGTAGAGCATAGCTGTTGATTCCTGAGTCTGTTACTAGAAGGGGAAGCAGTAGCGGAAAAGCAATACCCACAAACGCCATGCCGATGCCAGTTGCAAAACCCATCAGAAAAGGAAGTACTATCAGAACAGCTAGGGCTGGCAGACCTATGCTTTGCATATCTGAATAGAGGATATAAGCGGCACCGGATGTTTCTATCGCTGCCTTGAATAACATTATGGCGTATAACAAGAATAGCATTTTGGGATCCAGTCCATAGTTGAACGCTTTTTTCAGTTCTGGCCATTTAGCCCTTTGCTGCAGAGCCAGAAGAGCAAGTGTAAGGGGGAAGGCTATCACTGCATCCAACCCCACCAAAACTAGCAGGACAACTAAAAGGATAGGCCAGGAGGTTGTTAGCAGGCTGTATGCTTTATTTTGTGAATGTTTGACTGTTATTTCTGGAGCTTTCTTCAGCTTGAGTATCCTGTAACTGGAGATAGACCCCAATGCAATGGATAAGATGGTCATAGGCCAGAGTATCGCCGCTGCGGAGGAAAGCTGAATAGAGAGGACCACGCTGGCTGTTATGAGTGCCGGATATACAGGCAAGCAATATTCCCATATATGCCTGAACCAATAATTTATAAATGTGGTCTGTTCAGGGGTTAAGCCCATCCTCTTAGCTAAGTCCCGCAAAGCGGTAGCTGAGACTAAAGCTCCGGCTGGCATAGGAACCAGCCCGATTACAGCAGGGACAAGATGCATGGCGAGTTTGGAGCCTATTCTCTCCATTGTTGCTGCCAATCTTGTAAGTAAGCCTTTCATCTCCATCAAGCGACTTAAGGCTAGAGCACTGGCAACTATGGCCAGTAAACTAAGGGTTGGGGGATCCAGCAAAGTCTGCAGCATAAGTGCCGGCACGGAATGTGGTGGCAGGATCAATAGAGAAACAATGAGGCTCGCTGCAAAAACTGCGAAGCAAGGAAGAACCTTAAGTCTTATAAGGCCCAGGATAACGATGATGGATATCAGCAAGGCTATGGATGGACTCAGCATATAGATACAATCTCACTTAAATCTAGATAGTACATGAAGTTTTCACCGGTATTTGAGAGCCTTGCTTCCTGTAAACCCCACATATTGCAATGTAGGAACGATAAGCGCTCCCATCTGTATTTAGGTAGCCTTTAGGTGATAATTAGCTCAGATTTGGCTAGCTGGTTGATGTAAACTTATGATGTGTAATGGAAGACTGCAGGGTAGTGGCTTAATGCAGTTAACCAGCTTGTCCACACTCGTAATTCCCTGGTAGAAACTCATAGGTGGTACTCTCCTGGATTCTTATTTTCTCGCCCGCTACTGCTATCGTGGATTGCCCTACAATGACATCACGATACATATCGTCAAACCATTCCCAACCCTTAGGCCATTGGCCTTGCCCTGTGGGGCCTGATTTTCCATCGATGATATTATCACCATCCCCATCAACAAAGCGTATGGAGTTCGCCAATTCGCTATCGCGGTAGTACTCGATTCTTACCAGGAGGCCACTTCCATCTACGGGTTCAACACTGATTTCAATAGTCTGGGTATATATATTTCCCCTGCATCCGGGGAATAAGATCACTGCAGTAGCCAGTATCAGGGATACGGCTATCAACGCGCGTAATTTTCCTCTCCACATTCCAGCCATTTTCATGTCAGGTTTTCTTATCATTTGGAAATTCTCCTGGGGCTCTTTTTTTGTAGCAAAACGGAATTGCTGCTTACTGTAGCAGCTATTGGTGCACAGAGATACTGCAATTTAATAATATCCATTGACTATAACTATTTTACCACGGAGTTCGGGCTTATTGGAAGAGTAGTATTGGGAGGTTTCTAGGAAATATAGCCGTCTCTAATAAGGAGTTCGGCTACCAGAACGGCCCCCTTGGCAGCTCCCATCTTGGTATTGTGCGATACCAGTAGATACTTGATGCCGTTTTCCAGGGCGGTGTCCTTTCTGATTCTGCCTACCACGGTGGCCATGCCATCATCAGTATCGCGGTCAAGCCGTGGCTGAGGTCTGAAGGGATCTTCCAGTGCGATTATCATGTGCTTTGGGGCTGAAGGAAGGTCTGCTTCGCCAGATGAACCAGCGAATTCCCGCATTGCCCTTACTACATCGTCGATTTCACAGGGTCTTTGCGTAGAAGCGAAGACCGATTCCGTGTGCCCTTCCCGTACATTAACACGGGTGCACGTGCAGCTTATGTCGAATCTCGCTGGTCTGATGGAAGTGCCTTCAAGAGTGCCCAGAATTTTCTGTGTTTCGCGTTGAGCCTTTTCTTCTTCTCCTGGAATAAAGGGGATAACATTGTCTAAAATATCAATGCCTAGCACCCCAGGGCTTCGGCCTGCACCTGACATCGCTTGCATCGAAGTCATTATGACAGTTTTTAGGCCAAAGGTTTCATAGATTGGTTTTAGCGTTATTGCCAGGCCAGTGGTGGTACAATTTGGGATAGGTGTAATGAATCCCTTCCACCCCCGCGATTTTCTCTGATTATCAAGCAGCTTGGCCTGCTCGGAGTTGATGCCTGGTATTAGTATAGGCACATCGTCATCGTAGCGGAAGGCAGAAGCAGTGCTAATAACAGGTTTATTAACGGCAAATTTAGGCTCGAGTATTTTTGCTTGGCTGGACTCTATAGCAGAAAAGATGATGTCTACGGTGGAGGTATCCATTTCGATAGCGTTCTGTACAGGCATGTCCATGACTTCTTCTACCGGAGGCTCCTGGCAAAACCAGCGGAGGGCCCCTGTTTGAGCATCGGTTATTGCCTCTTTATAGCTATGGTCTGCTGATCTCTCAGAGGCAGCAAGTGTTGCAATTTCAATCCAGGGATGGTTCTTCAGGGCAACCAGGAATTGTTGACCAACAATGCCTGTAGCTCCCACAATTGCAGCTTTTACCATAGTACTTTCCTCCTCTGTGCCTTTTAATAAAGTGTAAATGAATGTTGCAAATTATAGCATGTAAATAAAGGATTGAAAAAACGGCGTGACTTTATTCAAGTCGTGAAATTGACTAGAGGTCTTTAGTAGAAGTAGAATGCTGCGGTAATAGCGATGTTAGAGATTTTGACTCAAAAGCTAAGCAAGGTATTTCGTGGGCTTAGTGCGAAGGGCAAGCTTGGGGAGAAAGACATTGATGAAGCTTTACGCCAGCTGAGGATGGCGCTTTTAGAAGCCGATGTAAATTTTAAGGTAGTAAAGGAGTTTTTATTAAGGATACGGGAGCGTGCTATTGACACCGAGATATTGCAGAGCCTGACGCCGGCTCAGCAGATTATAAAGATTGTTAACAAGGAGTTGGTTAATATCTTAGGGCGGGAACAGGGCCACTTAGCTTCTGCTGCCAAGCCGCCCGCACTTGTTTTGCTTGTGGGATTGCAAGGGTCCGGTAAGACCACTACTGCGGTGAAGCTAGCTGTCCAGCTAAAACAGCAGGGAGGTCGTCCGCTATTGGTAGCTGCTGATACTCGTCGGCCGGCTGCCGTTAAACAGCTAAGACTACTGGGGGAGCAGCAAGGTATAACTGTGTATAGCGAGGACGCTAAAGTGGCGCCAACGACCCTTTGTAGCCATGCAATGGAACTGGCTAAGGAAACAGCCTCGACTTGTGTGATTGTTGATACTCAGGGGCGCTTGCATGTTGATGAAGCCATGATGACGGAATTAGCTGATATTAAATCTGAGTTGCAACCAGCAGAGGTATTGCTTACCGTGGATGCCATGACTGGGCAGGATGCCGTAAAGGTGGCCCAGGAATTTCATAGCCGAATTGGGCTTACAGGTCTTATACTAACTAAAATGGACGGCGATGCCAGAGGTGGAGCTGCTCTTTCTATCAGGTTTGTTACTGGGGTGCCTATAAAATTTATAGGCACAGGGGAAAAAGTGGCTAATTTGGAATGCTTCTATCCTGAGCGCCTGGCATCTCGCATTTTAGGTAAGGGTGACATGCTCACCCTTATTGAGCGCGCTGAGAAAACTTTTGATCAGCAACAGGCTGAACAACTGGAAAGGAAAATACATACTACGGGTCTTGACCTTGAGGATGTCCTCAATCAGCTGCGTCAAATTCAGAAAATGGGGTCTTTGGGCCAGTTAGTGGAAATGATACCGGGTTTCTCCAAATTCACCCCTTCACTAAATGATTATGAAGGAGAGAAAAGGTTGAAGAAGATGGAAGCTATTGTTTGGGCTATGACTGGCGAGGAGCGGCATAATCCAGAGATTATCAATGGCAGCCGGCGGCGCCGCATTGCTCGGGGTAGTGGCACTACGCCTCAAGATATTAATCGATTACTCAACCAATTTTACCAGCTACAAAAGCTAACCAAATCAATGACGAGGGGTAAGTTACCCAGAAATATGCTAAATATGCTCAACCTGCCTTATAGATAGATTTTACTCTAAATAACCCCGGAGCTTCCGGCTCCGGCTGGGGTGGCGCAGTTTACGCAAGGCTTTAGCTTCGATTTGGCGGATTCTCTCTCGGGTTACATTGAATTCTTGCCCTACCTCTTCTAATGTTCGAGCACGTCCGTCCTTGAGGCCAAATCTGAGCTGTAGCACTCTTTTCTCTCGTGGAGTAAGCTCATCAAGCACCTTATCTATCTGATCTTTGAGCAGTTCTTGAGAGGCAGCATCAGTTGGTGCCAAGCTATTTTGGTCTTCAACGAAATCACCTAATCGGCTGTCCTCATCTTCACCAATTGGCGTTTCCAATGATATGGGTTCATGGTGGAATAAATCCATAATTCCCTCTACCTTCTCTGGGGGCATGTCTAGGCGATTGCCGATTTCTCTATAGTTTGGTTCACGTCCGACTTCTTGAGTCAACTGCCGCGTTGTCCTTAGTAACTTGTTAATTGTCTCCACCATATGTACTGGAATCCGAATAGTGCGGGATTGATCCGCTATAGATCGGGTAATGCCTTGTCTAATCCACCAGGTAGCATAGGTACTGAACTTATAACCCTTTCTATGTTGAAACTTATCCACAGCCCGCATAAGGCCAATATTTCCTTCTTGGATAAGGTCGAGGAGAGACATGCCATGTCCAATATATTTCTTGGCTATGCTGACCACCAGGCGCAGATTTGCCTCAGTGAGATGTTTTTTTGCCTTCTTTGACTTAGCCCTTACTTCTTCAAAGTGAGCCTCAAATTGGTCATTACGCGACTGGATTTGAGATAGGAACTTATCGTTAGACATAAGTGCTCTTGTTTCCGACCACGAGGTTTTGTCACCAATAAGAGCCAGTGATTGAGCTGGCAAGATATGGCTGCTCAAAGACAGATTTATAATGGCATCCTCTGCCGCTGCAATTTCTTTACCAATCCCCTGGGCAGTGGCTAGCACTAATGCAGGGTCTATGACGTTATCTATGGCATTACGAAATCTAGGATCCGTGATTGTATCTACAACACCAAAGGAACGGTCGATATCCAAATGCTCTTTGATAATTTCAGCTATGGGATGAGCCTTGGATAATCGATAAACTAAATCGATTATCACATCTGATGCTGAGGGGAATTTCCGGTGCTTCCTAAAATAAGCATCCTCAATCTTCTCCAAATATCGGTCCTGTTCTATCTTACTGGATAGGTCTCTCTCTTCAGCAGCAGTTAGAAGCGGTACCTTGCCGATTTCTCGAAGGTACATTCGCGCTGAGTCATCAACTATTTCCTCCTCCAGCCCTATCAGGGATTTAGCTTCTTTAGCGGTTATTTCCTCTGTTGCTTCTTCCTCGGCCGCTGAATCCACACCTTCAGCCTCGTTCTGACCGGTAAGATTTCCTTCTTGCGTTGATTCCTCATCCCCATTTAGTTTTGGGGGCCTGCCTTTAGCTAAGTCCATCATTCAACCTCTTTTGATCTTACTGATTTCTCTCGTTTAACGAAGATCTCTTGTAGTTGCTCACTGGTTCTTATCCCTTGTTCATCCAGTTTGGCTAGCTCAGCCTGTACACCTTCCTGTTCTCTGGTAAGATTAAACATTAGTTCTCTTCCGACCTCCACCCTCTTTGACAATCTCTCTTGTAAGCTGAGAAAACAATCCTTCAAAGCGAGCTGCCGCTCCCTGTCATTTTTGTCTAGCATTGGCTTATTTATTAAGTAGTATAAATGTTCTAATAGGGTAGCGTCAAATTTTTCTTTAAGCTTAGAGATGTCTTTTGAATATTGCCATTTGATGAAGATCTCACGGTTTTCAGTACATCCGAAGTGTTCTGCAGATAGCTCTTGAGCTTGCTGGCGAAGCTCTGGGTATTGAAGCAGCAGAGCTAAACAATATTCTTCCACTGGGCTGGACACTATCTGGTGAGCGGAGAGAGGTTGTTTTGTTATCTCTGTAAACTGTTTTCCTGGTCTGGGTTTTGATTTTCTCAAGGTAGTTGTTAATACGGACTCGCTAAGCTTTAATAGGCGTGCCAGTTTCTGCACATGGTGTGCTTGTTGTATAGGGTCCTTTATTTCGCTAATTAGTGGCAGAAGTTTCTCTACCGCTAGAGACTTGTCCTTAGCTTTATTTATATCAATCTTACTTAACACGGTGTTAAAGGCAAAATCTATCATAGGTAAGGCTTGTTCCACCAGATTTTGCCAAAGGGCGGGATCGGCACTTATCACTTCGTCAGGGTCTTTGCCCTTAGGCAATGGAATAACTTCTATTTCGGCATCAATGATATTTTCATATTTTACTAATCCAGACCATATAGGTATTGGTGTAACTTTTTTGTCCAGGGACTGAACTAACACCTCCGCGCTTCTCAAGGTGGCTTCCTCCCCGGCAGCATCGGCATCGAGAGCTAATGCCATATTTTTAGTCAACCTCTTGGCACTGGCTAATTGTTTTTTGGTTATAGAGGTTCCCATTGAGGCGACTGTGTTTTTCCAGCCATGTTGATGGGCTGTGAGGACATCCATGTAGCCCTCCATGATTATCACTAAATTTCTCTGCCTGATTGAGGATTTAGCTTTGTCAATCCCGTAAAGGATACTGCTCTTGTCAAAGGTTGCTGTCTGTGGGGAGTTAATATATTTAGGTAAGGACTCATCTAAAGCTCTAGCTCCAAATCCTATAACCCGTGCCTGAATGTCACATATGGGGAACATTAATCGATTGCGAAACCTATCGTAACTGCCTCCTCTCTCCTTCTCTATTATTAGGCCAGCCTCAATTAGCTCCCCCTCCTCAAATCCCCTGCTCATTAAGAAGTTCTTAAGTATTTCCCAGTCGTCAGGGCTAAAGCCTAAACGAAACTCCTTAATAGTTTCAAGAGCAATCTTTCTCCTGGTGAAATATGCTCTGGCTGCCTCACCTGCCTTAGTATTTAGAAGCAGGTGGGAATAATATTCAGCTGCTGCCTCATTGATCTGGAATAATCTCTCCTTCTTTTTATCCTCAGCTTTGTTTGGAATTTCAGGTGAATGTAAGGGCACACCTGCTCTTTGAGCTAGAAGGTGGAGAGCCTGGCTGAAATCGATGCCATCCTTCTTCATGATGAAGGAGAATACATCACCGCCAGTACCACAGGCACCGAAGCAATGCCAGGTCTGTTGCTCTGGAAAGACGAAAAAGGAGGGGTGTTTTTCACTGTGAAATGGGCATAGAGCCTTGAAATTGCGCCCTGCTTTTTGTAAAGGAACGTAATCTGAGATAACTTCTACGATGTCTGTTCTTTGCTTTACTTCGCTGATGAGGCTCATTTAGATATTTCCTTAGCTAATCTTAGTGCATATTGGTCGGTCATTCCGGCAACGTAATCAACAACTCTGCGTTCCTTGCTGTCATTCGCAGAGGCAAATTCTGGAGGTAATTTATCATCGTGTTTTAAGAAAAAAGAGTATAACAGGTGTATTGTTTCTCTCGCTCTCGCTACATCTCTTGTGGCTAAGCTGGGATTATATACTTTATCAAATAGGAACTGGCGAAGGCTGTTGGCTGCCTTAATGACCTCTGGACTCATGGTGATAGTTGGTTCTGCCAGGTCATTGTATCTGCTAACTGGCCAGGAGTGGCTCACAATATCGCAAACCAGTGTGTTGATTCGCGCTGAATGTGTAGGACCCAAAATTACTATTGCTGGCTGGGGTAAGTCACTCTCAGTGATAATACCAGCTCTTATAGCATCATCAATATCGTGGTTAATGTAAGCAATGATATCTGCCATTTTACATACCTGGCCTTCTAGGGTACTGATATCTCCCCATCCTTCTCCCAGAATGTCTGCTTGTCCCTTGGAATGCTTGAGGATACCATCTCGTACTTCCCAGGTAAGATTAAGTCCCTGCCCGTCTTTCTCCAACAAATCAACTACTCGTAAGCTTTGCTCATTATGTCTGAAGCCACCGGGGTGGAGCTCGTTTAGGACCTCCTCCCCTATATGACCAAAGGGTGTGTGGCCCAGGTCATGTCCTAAGGCAATAGCTTCGGCTAAGTCTTCATTAATATTCAAGGCTCTGGATATAGTTCTAGCAACTTGGGAGACCTCCAGGGTGTGGGTAAGTCTGGTTACATAATGGTCTCCTAAGGGGGCGATAAAGACTTGTGTCTTGTGCTTAAGGCGGCGAAATGCTTTGCAGTGAACAATACGATCGCGGTCGCGCTGGAAGCAAGTTCTTATGGGGCATGGCGCCTCCCATCTCAGTCTGCCTCGGCTGAATTTGCTCTTAGCTGCGTAGGGGGAAAGGCTTTCCTCTCGCTTCTCTGCTTGCTGACGTATGCCCAGCTCACGAATCATTAAAGCCTTAGTTTTGCTTCTACAGCGGCAATGACCTCTCTGGTTTTGTCTATCATATCAGGGCTTACTGAAACTGAGGTGATTCCCCAACGTACTAATTTCTCAGTAACTTCAGGGTAGAAAGAGGGTGCTTGCCCACAGATCGAGGAGGTAACTCCTTTGCTCTTACAAGCCGTGATAATTTTCCCCATGGCTTGCATTACCGCCTCATTCCTCTCATCAAATATCTCTGCCAACAAGGCGCTATCTCTATCCACTCCTAAGATAAGTTGGGTTAAGTCGTTGGAGCCAATAGATATGCCATCTATCCCTGTAGCTAGGAACTCATCGATAAGGAACACATTGGAAGGCACCTCAGCCATCATCCATAGCTTGAAGTCAGCAGACTGAAACAAACCTTCAGACTCCAGCATTCCTTTGACCGTTGCTATTCCTCCGGGTAATCGTACGAAGGGAATCATGACCCACAAGTTGTTGTAGCTTTCTCGGATTTTCTTTACAGCCTCAATTTCTAATTTAAATACCTCAGCATCTCGGACATAGCGGGAGCAGCCGCGGAAGCCAATCATGGGATTTTCTTCAACTGGCTCGTATTCCTCCCCGCCTTTTAAGTTTCTGTACTCGTTGGTTTTAAAATCGGTGGTTCTGTAGACTACTGGGCGAGGATAGAATGCCCTGGTGAAGCTACTTATACCCTTGGCTAACGCATCAACAAATTTATCTCCCCGGTTTTCGCGGAGCATAAAGCGGGGATGTTCTCCAATCTGGGCAGCAACGAATTCTGCTCTAAGTAAGCCAACTCCGTCGACATCCCGCCCTGCTACCCTATCTGCTAGATCTGGGTGAGCCAGGTTTACATAGACCTTTGTTCTAGTCTTAAGCTTTCTCCTTATGCTGGGGCTTGCTACAGCCATTTTCCCTTTTATCATATTACCTATCGCATTTCCCTGGTAAATCCGGCCCTGGGTGGCATCTACCGCTACTGTTACTTCCTGACCATCCTTGAGAACTTGGGTGGCTTTTCCTGTGCCTACTACGCAGGGAACACCCATCTCACGGCTAACGATGGCAGCGTGAGAAGTTCTGCCACCCAGGTCAGTAACAATCGCTGCGGCTCGCTTCATGGCTGGGACGAAATCCGGAGAAGTCATTTCAGCTACCAGTACATCTCCCTTCCGCACCTTATCCATTTGGGAAGCGTCGGAGACGATTTTTACAATTCCTGTGGCTACACCCAGACTGGCAGCTTCACCAATAAGCAGTGGGTCCTCCTTAATTTCAGCTACCTTTTGCTCTTTTGTCCCCAAAGTGGTCACCGGGCGAGTTTGAACAATAAAGAGTTGGCCCTCCTTCTTTGCCCACTCAATATCTTGAGGGAATTGATATAAGTCCTCCATGCGTTTGCCCAATTTAGCCAGAGCAATAACTTCTCCCCCAGTTAGTTTTTGTTTGGCTTGCTCCCAGGGGGGTATAGTTACCCTGACATTGCTTTCTTCCAGGGTATGCAGTTGTTGATTTCTGATTATCTGCCATTCCTGCTTGGCTATTTGTTTGTCAATAACAGCCATTTTCGCTTTGTCTATAAGATATTGATCGGGTGTCACTTCTCCGGAAACGATGGCTTCCCCCAGCCCGTAAGCTGCTTCGATAAGGATTTTCCCTCTATCGTTGGTCAGAGGTTCTACGGTAAACATGATGCCCGAGACCTCTGACTGAATCATGCGCTGAACTGGGGCAGCTAACCCTACGGAGAGATGGTCGAATCCCCCTTGCTGCCGGTAGAATATAGCCCGCGCTTCAAATAATGAAGCCCAGCAGCCTTGCACTGCCGCTAGTAATTCATCCTCACCCTGAACATTCAGAAATGTTCGCTGTTGCCCTGCGAAGGAAGCCTCCGGCAAGTCTTCGGCAGTTGCCGAAGAGCGTACAGCTACCAGCCCATTTCCTAATTCTCTGTAGGCTTGCTTGATTTCATGGGCTATTTCTCCAGGCATTGGAGCGTTGGAGATTTTTTCTTTTATTTTGGTGCTGGTCTCATTAAGCTCCCTGCTATCCTCTATATCCAGGGGCTCAAGAAGCCGGCGTAACTCCTCCTCAAGTTTTGCTTCCTTTAAGAAGGTAAAATAGGCATTAGAGGTAACGACAAATCCCGGTGGCACAGGGATGTTAGCCTGAGTCATTTCTCCCAGATTCGCTCCTTTCCCCCCCGCTAGAGCAATGTCTTTTTTCCCGAGCTCACTAAACCAGGCAATGAATTTTGCTTTCCCCATTGTTCACTTGCCTCCCTTTCCTTGATATGATACCCATCAATAGGTTAATTATATCATGCTGAATGAGGTCTAAACAATAAATTTTGCTCATTCATAATATGTTAAGTCTTTCTGCAGGTTGCTATTTTATTTGATGGATGAATATTTGCGCAAAACAATTTAGACGGTGGTAAAATCTCTGGGCAGCAAATGTACGATTCGCGGAATTGACAAACAATACTTAAAGTGATAGATTGACAGTAGTTAGCAGTCAGGCAGGGAGAGTGCTAAGTCATGTTGGCAGAAAGAAGAGAAACAATTCTAAGGATCATAGTTCATGAATATATTGCTGGGGCAACGCCCGTAGCTTCAAGGGATATTGCTTATAACTATAACTTGAACGTAAGCCCGGCTACCGTACGAAACGATGTGGCATATTTAGAGGAAGAGGGGTATATCATGCGTCCTCATCCTTCGGCTGGCGCTTTGCCTACAGATAAAGCTTACCGTTATTATGTGAAAATAATAAGTGGAGATGTTGAACTTCCCCCAGATGAGCAATATCAGATTTATGAACTGTTCCAGGAGGCGAGGGTGGAGTTTGAACAATGGCTAAAATTAGCAGCAGTGCTTCTGGCACGTTTTGTTCACAATGTAGCGGTGGTAACTCCGGTTAAAGCCCCCCGATGTCGCTTTAAGCATTTAGACCTGGTAGCTTTGCAGGACTTTGTATCCTTGATGGTTTTGGTTCTATACGAGGCAAGGGTTAGGCAGAGAATTATCTTTTTCGATGAAAAAGTTACTCAGGATAGCTTAACAATGATAGCTAACAAGCTTAACTCCAGTTATGGGGGGATGGCTAATAGTGAAATCTCAGCGAGGGAAGTGGAACTCTCACCTGAAGAAAAGAAGGTAGCAGAATGCGTGGTAAGTATGATAGCTGCTGAGGATAAGCTGGGATATGGTAGGCCCTACCTTGAAGGGCTACATTTGATGCTGAGTCAACCGGAATTTGTCAGTAATCCCAGGGCACTTAATTTGTTAGAGATATTGGAAGGTGAGGGTTGGGTGGAAGCTTTCCTTCAGCCAGGACTTACTGGAGGAGGAATAAAGGTAATTATTGGTGAAGAAAACCGTGATGAGGCGATGCAGGATCTAAGCTTGATAGTTAGTAAATATGGGATACCTGATAAAGCCGGAGGCATTGTGGGGGTAATTGGGCCAAAGCGAATGGATTATGCCAGGGTTATCTCTTCGGTTAACTGCTTCTCGTCGATGCTAAGCAAGTCAGTGGCCAGGTACATCTAAAGGAGGTTTGATATTGTCTGAAGAAGAGAGGCGCTCTAATGATGAAGCGGTGGAGGCAGAGCCCAATCAAGCGGAGGATATAGAGACGCTGGAACAAGCTCTGGAGGAGAAAAACAAGGCCGAGAGGTATTTAGCTAATTGGCAAAGAACCCAGGCTGACTTTGCTAACTACAAGAAACGAGCTGAGCAGGAAAGGAAAGAGACAATTGAATTTGCCAATAGCGTACTTATCCTGAATTTGCTGGCTACTGTAGATGATTTAGAAAGAGCTTTTGATTCGTTGCCAGCAGAACTTAAGGAGTTTACCTGGGTTGAGGGTATCAAGCTCATATATAACAAGCTTAAGGCAATTCTAGAAGCGCAGGGGCTAGCTGAAATTAAAGCTAAGGGAGAGCTATTCGATCCCCATCTGCACGAAGCAGCAATGCGCAGGGAAGGAGAAGAAGGTGTTGTTGTTGAAGAAATACAGAAAGGCTATAAGTTTAAAGATAGGGTACTCCGCCCCAGTGTGGTGGTAGTGGGCCAGGGCAAGGAAGAGAAAGAAACGGAACAGGAAATCCAACAGGAGGAATAGATATATGGCTAAAGCGATAGGCATTGATTTAGGTACTACACTTAGTGTAGTGGCGGTGATGGAGGGTGGCGATCCCAAGATTATACCCAGCGCTGAAGGTGGGAACTTGGTGCCCTCTGTCGTAGCTATAAGTAAAACGGGGGAGCGACTGGTTGGGGAACTAGCCAAGCGGCAGGCAGTAATCAACCCTGAAAATACCATTTCCAGCATAAAGCGTCTCATCGGGCGCAAATTCAAAGCTGATTCAGTTCAGCATGATATAAAGCGCCTACCATATAAGATTACTGAGGCTCCCAATGGTGACTGCCAGATAGTGATGGGAGGTAAGGAGTATAGTCCCCAGGAGATCTCATCCATGATACTGCAGAAGTTGAAGGTCGATGCTGAGGCTTATCTTGGAGAAAAAGTCACCGACGCTGTGGTAACGGTGCCAGCCTATTTTAACGATAGTCAGCGGCAGGCGACTAAAGATGCTGGCGCTATAGCTGGGCTTAATGTCTTACGCATTATTAACGAACCTACAGCATCGTCATTGGCTTATGGAATGGACAAGAAAAAGGATGAGACCATTGCGGTTTATGACCTTGGCGGTGGCACATTTGATATTTCTATCTTGGACTTGGGAGAGGGCACATTTCAGGTTAAATCAACCAATGGCGATACCCATCTTGGTGGAGATGATATCGACCAGAGAATTATGGATTGGGTATGCGACGAGTTTAGGAAAGAGCAAGGCATTGATTTAAGGCAGGATAAAATGGCATTGCAAAGATTAAAGGATGCCGCTGAGAAGGCGAAGAAGGAGCTGTCCACAGTGGCGCAGACAGAGATAAGCCTTCCTTTTATCACTGCTGATGCCAGCGGTCCCAAGCACCTTAGCATGATGCTTTCCAGAGCAAAGCTGGAGCAATTGTCAGCGGACTTGATAGACAGGAGCCTTGGGCCTTGCCGACAAGCTTTGAGTGATGCCAGTCTTACATCAGCTCAAGTTAATGATGTGATCCTGGTTGGTGGGCAAACAAGAATGCCCAAGGTCCAGGAAACCTTAAGACAATTCTTCGGCAGAGAACCTGCAAAGGGAGTCAACCCTGATGAGGCGGTGGCTTTGGGCGCTGCTATTCAGGCTGGAGTACTCAAGGGCGAGGTAGGAGAGGTTCTCCTTCTTGATGTCACCCCACTCACCTTAGGCATAGAGACCCTGGGAGGAGTAGCTACATCTCTTATCCCTCGCAATACCACTATCCCCACCTCCAAAAGCCAGATTTTTAGCACGGCTAGTGACAACCAGCCAAGTGTAGAGATTCACGTGCTTCAGGGGGAGCGTCCTATGGCGGCAGACAACCGAACCTTGGGACGCTTTATGCTCGATGGCATTTTACCAGCACAGAGAGGACTACCCCAAATCGAGGTAACTTTCGATATCGATGCCAATGGTATCCTTAATGTGAGTGCTCGTGATAAAGGCACAGGCAAGGAACAGAAAATTACCATTACTGCGTCCAGTGGGCTTAGTAAAGAAGAGGTGGAGAAGATGAGGACGGAGGCTGAGGGTTTTGCTGCTGAGGATGCCAAGCGCAAAGAGGAGATAGAGACACGCAATTCTGCCGATAGTATGGCTTACACTGCTGAGAAGACGCTGCGCGATTATGGGGATAAGGTTCCTGCTGATGTGAAGCAGGAAATAGAAGGCAAAATAGCTGCTGTGCGCTCAGCGTTGCAAGGTCAGGATATAGACTCAATTCGTAATGCCATGCAAGAGCTATCACAGGCCATGCAGAAAGTCGGAGCCTCGGTCTACCAGCAACCGGGTGAGCAGCCACCACCTGGTGGGCAGCCACCACCTGGTGGGGAGCAGGGTCCTGCTGATAAGAAACCTGGCGGGGAAGAAGGCACAGTGGAAGGTGAGTTCCGTGAGGTTTAGGGAAAGTCGAACCACTCAAATTAAGATGGGGATAAGCTGGGCATAATACTCTTAAGTGGTTGTGACATACGAATTCCTATTTACTAGCAAGGGGCTGTTTGGGAGTGGAGTTGCCCAATTTATTGGGCGACTGTGCCTGACAAATCAGGCAACTACAAAAATTTGGGGGTGAAAACCCTCTAGAATACCCAAAAACGAATGGGAAAATAAAATTAAACAGCCTAAACAATAATTAGTGGGGATAGAGCGTAAATAGCAGTCACATCTTGATATAATACTTGATTAGCTTGCTTTGCAAGATAGCGTAGGCTAAAATAGCTTTGGGTACTCTCAAATAAAGGTCAGGTGAGTGGAATGGCTAACTATAGTAAATTTTATAAACGGTTAAAAGAAGAGAAAAGGCAGCTAGGGGAAAAGCTAGAGCAGCTGAAGGCTAGTGGGCGGCCTCTAGAGGGAGGGCGAGAGGGAAGCCCCTTTGGCAAAAGGGAAGAGGAAGCAAGTGAGACGATTGAGGTTGAGAGAAGATTAGCTTTGGGAAAAAAGATAAGCGACACACTTGCTAAAATAGAGCATGCCTTACAAAAATATGAAGCAGGCACTTATGGCCTATGTGACTCCTGTGGGCAGAAAATAGAGCAGGAGCGCCTTGAAGCATTGCCTCAGGCAAGCTTGTGCTTGAAATGCAAAGCACAGAAGACAAACGGGGCAAAAGGAGCGAGGTAATAGACTGCCAAGGGGGAATTTGATATTCCTGGCCAGGGGTAGAGAGAAGGTAGGGCTATTTCTGGCCTGCTCTGTACTACTGGTTATCCTGGACCAGTTGAGCAAATCGTGGATTAGGGATAATCTATCCCCGAGGGAGCTATTGCCAGGGTTTATAAATCTAGTTTATAGCGAGAACTGCGGCGCTGTTTTCGGTTTGCCCGTCAACCAGACTTTTATAATCACTGTCACCATAGCTGTCCTGGTCATTATTATTTTCCTGTTTCTCCGTTACCTTTACCTGACCACTACTTTAACTACCATATCCCTTGGTCTGATTTTCGGCGGCGCCACAGGAAACCTGATAGATCGTGTCCGCTTTGGTTTTGTAACTGACTTCATTGATATGCACCTGAAAAATTTATTGCGCTGGCCCTGGGCATTTAACTTCGCTGACGCAGCCATAGTAATAGGCACCCTGGCACTGGCTTATTCTGTGTTTCGGTTTGAATTATATAGCAGGGAATGTGACCACAACTGCAAAATCAAAGATTAAGACCCTTCAGCTTGTTGTTCCTGTATCAGGCATACGTCTGGACAAGTATATAGCTGAAGCCCTTCCTCGGTTCTCTCGGTCTTACGTGCAAAAGTTAATTGAACAGGGCTATGTTTTAGTTAACGGGCGGAGTGCAAAGGCAAGCCAGAGGTTAAATGGCAGCAATAGAATAACGATTAACCTTCCGCCACCTATTGAGCTAACAGCCGAATCAATCCCGTTAACTATAGTCTATGAAGATAAAGACATTATAGTTGTAGATAAACCGGCTGGCCTGGTTGTTCATCCAGCTCCAGGGCATCCCAGTCAGACCCTGGTCAATGCCCTTTTGGCTCACTGCCCCAATTTGGCTATGAGTGGTGACTTAATACGCCCAGGCATAATCCACAGGTTGGATAAGGATACATCGGGACTCATAGTTATTGTTAAAAATGACCGTGCCCGACAATGTCTGATCGGGCAATTTAAAAACCGTACGGTGACAAAGAGCTACCTAGTTCTGGTTGATGGGAGGTTGTTTCCAGAGCAGGGGATAATCGAAGCGCATATTGGGCGAGATCCCCACCACCGCAAAAAGATGGCAATAGTGGAAGCGGGAAAGGAAGCTAGCACGCGATATCAAGTAAAAAGATACCTCAGTAACTACACTTTACTTGATGTTACTCCTAAAACTGGGCGCACGCATCAGATCAGAGTACATTTATCCGCCATTGGTTATCCTGTAGTTGGTGACCTTGTTTATGGGACAAAAAGCAAGCGTGAAGCTATAGCGTCAGGTGTTAAAAGGCAATTCATTCATGCTTATCGCCTTGGCTTTCGCCTG
>Ga0209121_10002717_pt1 | contig 17652 bp, 20 predicted proteins | sample Cruoilmetagenom3_FD_187292 | JGI IMG/M metagenome (GOLD analysis project Ga0209121, IMG submission 187292) | Oil polluted marine microbial communities from Coal Oil Point, Santa Barbara, California, USA - Sample 3 (SPAdes) (version 2) | ecosystem: Environmental > Aquatic > Marine > Oil seeps ... | reverse complement strand
AGAATTCATTTCAAATCTATGAATTTCGTAGTCCGACAGCTCATCAAGTATGTATTTTTTGACAAAGGGTTCAAATTTCGGACTAATTAACCCCATAACATTTTCAGCCACGAAGGCTTTTGGTTGAATAGCATTAACCGCACGATTAAATTCTCCCCACATATTGCGTTCATCCATATTTCCTTTTTGCTCACCTGCGATGGAAAATGGCTGACAAGGTGGGCCACCATGAATGATATCGACAGAATTCTTATATTTCGACCAGTCAACCGTTGTAACATCCCCCTCATCCAATCCAGCAAAGACTTTCCAGTTTGGTCGGTTATTCTTAAGAGTTTCTTTGCATATTGGGATCAACTCATATGAAGCAATGTGAGTATATCCCGCTTGGTCAAAACCCAAGTCAAGTCCACCACCGCCAGAAAACATGCTCAGACAACGTAAGCCGTTATCGGGAAGTTTTGGCATCAAATCAGAAGGGTTAAATGTCGGTCTATTGATAGGATGGACGGCCACAAGTTCACCATTTTCAGCAGCTTTTTTAACTTCTCTAGCTTCTTGAGATACACGACGATATTCATCTCTACGATCATCAGTAATGTCGTAGTTCTTCTTAGTCTCGTTCTTGTATACTGACGTCCGAATGCTCATCGAATTTCCTTAGTGGCTGACCATGCTGGCACGAAATACTAAGCCATACACTATTTAATAGGTGGAAAATTTGACACACCTAATGTTTGATAAACGGATTTTTGTCCATTCCTGAAGGAAGTACCTTTTCCGATTTCCTTGAAAACCTTGTCAGCCAGTTCCAAACAAACAGTCGGCGAGTAACATTCCCACTGATTTTCCCATTCGACGATCGTTCAGCAGTTTAGCTAGCAAATCGATTTTCGTTAGCATAATCAATAAGCTGTGTATTTGATATTTTTTTTGTGTATGATTTGTGCATAGCGTATGTTGACGAATTCTGAATTCTAAAAAAACTAAAGAATTGATAACAATATAAAATTTGGTGCACCCGACAGGATTCGAACCTGTGACCTCTGCCTTCGGAGGGCAGCGCTCTATCCAGCTGAGCTACGGGTGCGGTGGGGGCGGTATATGACAGCTGTTGACCAAGCGCAATCGGCTTATTGAGTTGAACTCGTGGGGAAAGTCTGGTCTTTTGCTTGGTAGATAATTCATCTTCGGAGAGTGGCGTGGTAAACATCCTGTGCATCGTTCAAGGCGGGCGGCTTCAATATGAGGCGCTGCTGTTTATGGCGTCGTTTCGCAAGTTTCACGATGACGCGAAATTCAAGGTGTTTCTTGCCGAGCCTCAACCCGGTGAACTATGGGATTCTGATCCACGTATAACGGATGGACCCACGCGCGACATGTTGGAAAGTCTTGGAGCGGAGATCGTGCCGTTTCATTCCAAAACCTTCGGTTCAGCCTACCCGAATGGCAACAAGATCGAGGCGTTGGCGTTGCTGCCCGAAGGCGAGCCGTTTATCTTTTTCGACACCGATACGTTGTTCACAGGGCCGTTGGATAACGTCCGGTTCAATTTTGATAGACCCAGCGCATCCTCAAGGTGTGAAGGCACGTGGCCGGTGCCGGACCTGTATGGGCCGGGCTATGCGGATATCTGGAAATCGCTTTATGACAAGTTCGGGCTGGATTTTGAAAGCTCGCTGGATATGGGGCAGCCGGATGAATACTGGCAGCGGTACCTCTACTTCAATGCAGGGTTTTTCTATTACAAATGCCCGAAAATTTTTGGCGAAAAGTACATGGAATACGCGGTGGCGATCCGCGATAACCCACCCGACGAGTTGGACGGGCAGGAGCTGTACCCATGGCTGGACCAGATCGCCTTGCCGCTGGTGATTCATGCGCTTGGCGGGGGCAAGGGGTTGCAGCCGACAAAATCGCTGGATGGGCCGGCAACGTGTCACTACCGTGTGTTGTCGCTGCTTTATGCCCGCGAGCCGCAAAAGGTGATTGATGTGTTGGAGGAAGTCTGTGCGCCCAACAAGATCAAGAAGCTGTTAAAAGAATCCGAAGCCTTCAAGCGGTTGGTGTTTCAGGGGCGCGGGCACAAGTTACGGGCGGTAATTACGCCGGACGACCTGTTGAAGCCGGAAGAAAAACTGCGCAAAAAGATCAAGAACCGCGGGTTTTGGATGCGCTAGAAACGACAAACCCCCACACTTGCATGCGGGGGTCGTCAAATGGACCTGAATCCAATTCAGTTCAGCCTTACAGCATGCCTTCGCGTTGCAATTTCTTGCGCGCCAACTTGCGTTGACGACGGATAGCTTCAGCTTTCTCGCGTGCTTTGCGCACGGAAGGTTTCTCGAAATGTTGCTTAAGCTTCATTTCACGGAAAACGCCTTCGCGCTGAAGTTTTTTCTTCAGAGCACGTAGAGCCTGTTCGACGTTGTTATCACGAACCGATACCTGCATGTGGTTACACCACCTTTCTAGGTTAGATTTAGCAGAATTGCAGGAACGCGCTCTATAGCAACTGCGGAACAATCTGTCTATGGTGTGGATGAATGTGAGGCCCAGATGACCAAATCAAAGAAAACCGAAGCAGATCATATCGCGGAAACGCGGGCAAAAGTGCTGGATGCGGCCCTTCCGCACGTCGTATTTGACGGTTGGAGCGCGGAAACCCTGAAAGCGGCGATTACCGATTCGGGCGTCGATGGCGGGTTGGCAGCGCTGGCCTTTCCGCGTGGTGCTGTCGATCTGGCGCTGGCGTTTCACTACGATGGCGACCGCAAGCTTGCGGCGGCTATGGCAGCGGCGGACACTTCCGGCATGCGCTATAGCGAGAAGATCGCCAACGGCATTCGGTTGCGTCTGGAACTGGTTGAAAACCACCGCGAGGCGGTTCGTCGGGGTTCAGCGTTGTTTGCCTTGCCAACACACGCTGGCGACGGGGCAAAGGCGATATGGAATACGGCGGATACAATCTGGAATGCACTGGGTGATACCAGCCGTGATGTGAACTGGTATACCAAGCGCACGACGTTGTCGGCGGTGTATTCGTCGGCGGTGTTGTTCTGGCTTGGCGATGAAAGCGGCGGCGAGGATACGGAAGCGTTTATCGACCGCCGCATTGACAACGTGATGCAGTTCGAAAAGTTCAAGACGACGATACGCGGGAGTTCTTTGGTTCAGGCGTTCATGGTTGGACCGGGCAAAATATTGGATAAAGTAACAGCACCGGGTGAGGCCCCCGAGGGGTTTCCCGGCTCGATAAGGAAATAAACGATGGCACTAGGTGGTAAAATCCTGACGTGGTTCAATGGCGAATGGCGTGAGGGTAATACGATGATTATGGGGGCTGCGGACCATGCGACGTGGCTGGGCTCGATGGTGTTCGACGGGGCGCGGTATTTTGAGGGTGTGATGCCTGATCTGGACTTGCACTCGCAACGGATTATCCGGTCGGCCAAGTCGATGGGATACGATGCGCCAGTTGATGGCGATACGGTCGAAGGCTTGATCCGCGAGGGTGTCGCTAAATTTGCACCGGATGCGGAATTGTATTTGCGCCCGATGATGTGGTCGGTCGAAGGCGATGCGACGATGCTGGGGGCAGACCCTTCGTCCGGGGCTTATGCGATATGTCTCGAGGAATTACCGATGCCAAAGGCCGGAGATTTCGCATTAACGGTCTCGCCATACCGCCGCCCACGTCAGGATATGGCCCTGACCGAGGCCAAGGCTGCCTGTCTTTACCCTAACAACGGTCGCATCGGGCAAGAGGCGCGCAGCCGTGGTTTTAATACGGCATTGTCGATGGATATCGATGATAATGTCGCCGAGACCTCTAGCACCAACGTGTTTTTAGTGCGCGACGGCGAGGTGTTCACGCCTGCGCCCAATGGTACGTTCCTGAACGGCATAACACGCCAACGGACGATTGCATTGCTGAAGGATGACGGGTTGAAGGTGACAGAAACCAGTCTGACAGTTAAGGATTTCACGGATGCCAGCGAGATTTTCCTGACGGGGAACGCGTCTAAAATTACGCCGGTGACGCGGTTTGAAGACAAACAGTTGCCATCTACCCAGATTGGTACGCGGGCGCGGTCGCTTTATTGGGATTATGCCCATTCAAATTAAGGAAGTGTTATGACTCTACCCAGCACAATGCATGCAATTGAAATTAGCGAGTCCGGCGGACCGGAGGTATTGCTGCCTGTAACACGCCCCGTGCCCGTTCCAGGTGCCGAGGATATTTTGATCAAGGTCGTGGCAGCGGGGGTTAACCGACCTGATGCCCTGCAAAGGGCAGGGGCTTATGCGCCGCCACCGGATGCGTCCGATTTGCCCGGTCTGGAATGCGCGGGCGAGGTTGTCGCCGTTGGCGCAGACGTCAGCCGTTGGGCGGTTGGTGACAAGGTTTGTGCATTGCTTCCGGGTGGTGGATACGCGGAATATGTGACGACACACCAAGATCACGCGCTGTCCGTTCCGGCGGGCCTGTCGATGGTCGAGGCCGCAGCTTTGCCCGAAACCTTTTTCACCGTCTGGACTAATGTTTTTGAGCGCGGTTGCCTTGAAGCGGGGGAAGTGTTTCTGGTGCATGGCGGCACGTCCGGCATTGGCACAACAGCGATCCAGTTGGCCAGCGCCATGGGTGCGCGGGTGTTTGCAACGGCCGGTTCGGCTGAAAAATGCGCCAAATGTTTGGAATTGGGCGCGGAACTGGCGATTAATTACAATGAAGAAGACTACGTTGAGGTCGTGAAGGCGGCCACAAAAGGGCGCGGTGTTGATCTGATTTTGGATATGGTCGGAGGCACGTATATTGCACGCAATATCCGCGCGTTGGCGATGGACGGCAGGTTGGCGATGATAGCCTTTCTTGGCGGCCCCAAGGCCGAAATCAACTTTGCCCAGATCATGGCGAAACGGATTACGGTGACGGGGTCTACGTTACGGCCTCGGTCTGTTCAGGACAAAGCGGTGATCGCTGAGGCCTTGCGCGAAATCGTGTGGCCAATGATTGAGGCGGGGCGGATTGCACCCGTTATGGACTCCACTTTTCCGTTGGAGAAGGCCGCCGATGCACATCGACGGATTGAGAGTTCGGGGCATATCGGGAAAATTGTTCTAGATGTTTCGTAATCTATTGTGGACGACTTTTTGACCAAAATGGATGGTAGTGCGCGATGGCTACGGCTAATCGCACGCCGGGTGAATGCCGTCGGGTCGTCGATGAACCTTCAACCAGTAACGCCGGCCTAGCGCATCGGGGCCATGTCGGCGTTGTACTGGCAATCACGGATAGTGTCAGTACCACAAATTCTGGGGTACAGATCTTTGGTCAGGCAGATACGGACCTCTTGTATCAAACCGGCTTTGCAGGTGAGGGTCAGGCCGTTGGCGTCGATGCTCTCATTCATTTCCAGAAAGGCGGCTTCGATCACTTTGGGGGGCAGTGTCATTTCGCGTGGCAGGTTACGGAAAACCTCCGGTCGGGTAACGCTGGTATAGGCTTCGCGGGATGCTTCGTAATACTCGTCGGCCGTTAAACCGGAACATCGCCCGTGTTTCTTCCATTGATACCAAGCCAACCCGCTGGTTCCCATGATGTCGGCCATTTCGTCGGTTTCCCTGCGCGAGGGGTCACGTTCAGGCGTTCGGCAATAAGATGGCCAGCCGTTTTCGTATTGGGGCCAGAGGCCGTGCAATGTAAATCCGAATCCCTGACCCGCGTCACATTGCGGGGAATTTCTGTCGTCGCCTTCCAGTTCGCACCAGCTGGGCGTCCAGCTAAGGGACATGACGTAATAGTCGAAATCGCCCGCAGGCTCGCCGTCGGCAAGGGCGGGGGTGGTAAATATCAGGGCTAAACAAAAGGTCTTTAATAATTTTATCATCTGTCCTATATACACCTCAGAATTCCCCACGAAAACCTAAATAGCGCGTCGCGCAGCCAAGTTTTCGGCAAGGGCACAAGTTTGTTTTAAGGAGACTAACATGGCGCTTCCATTAATGGCCAAAGCAACTGCTGTATGGCTGGTAGATAACACAACGCTTGCGTTCACGCAGATTGCCGAGTTTTGCGGCCTGCATGAACTTGAAGTAAACGGCATCGCGGACGGTGAAGTGGCTGTTGGCGTCAAGGGTTTTGACCCGATCGCCAACACCCAGCTGACGACCGAGGAGATCAAACGTTGCGAGGCTAACCCGAAAGCCAAGTTGCAGTTGATGCATAATCCGGCTTCCGAAGGCGAGTTGAAACGTAAGGGGCCGCGTTATACGCCGCTGTCCAAACGTCAGGACCGCCCGTCTGCGATTGCATGGTTGGTGAAGTTCCACCCGGAATTGACAGACGGCCAGATCAGCAAGCTGGTTGGCACAACCAAGCCGACGATCATGGCTATTCGTGACCGCACACATTGGAATATCGGCAATATCAATCCGGTTGACCCTGTTGCCCTTGGTATGTGTAAGCAGTTGGAACTGGATGCAGCCGTGGCTAAGGCCGTCAAGAAAATGGGTGGCGACGAGGTGATGTCGGATGACGAGCGCATGAAGCTGGTCTCGACAGAGCAATCCCTGCATATGCCGGACGAGCCACGTGTGCCTTCTAGTGTGTCTGGCCTTGAGAATTTCACGTTGTCCGAGACTAAGGATGAAGAACCGAAGCTGGATGCCGAAAGCCTGTTCAAGACACCTGCTGCGGATACTGACGAAGACGAATAGATACGAGCGCCCCGGCGGTACGTCGGGGCCTCCTTCAGCTTAGTGCGCGGGAATTTTGACCGTGTCGACCAAGCTGCGCCCGCCATCTACTGCCAAAATCTGACCTGTGATGAAGTTTGCCTTGCTTGATGCAAGGAACACGGCAGCGTCTGCGGCCTCGTCCGCTTCGCCGATATAGCCAAGCGGGGTAGCGGCTTCGATGGTGTCGTGCAGGTCAGGGTTGTCCTTCAAGGTTTCACGCAAGCTGGCGCTCATCAGGCTGCCCATGGCGATGCCGTTTACGCGAATGCCGTGATCAGCAAAGGCCACGGCCAAGGAACGTGTCAGCTGGTCTAGCGCGGCTGTTGATACCGAATAAGCCATCAACTCGGGCATCGTGCGGGTTGCGGCGATAGACGATAAATTAACGATCGATCCGATGATCTCGTCTTTTTCACGGCTCTTGGATTGGGCGATCATTCGTTTGGCCACAGCCTGTGCCAGCCGTAAATTGACGGTTACGTTCTGGTGCATAAGCTGTTCGAACACACCGTCCTTGTCCATAAGCGGATCGGATGGCAGGATTTGGCGGCTGGCGTTAACCAGAATGTCGATGCTATCATAAGCATCGATAGTTGCGGCCATCAAGTTGTTAACGGTCAGCTTTTCTTGCAGGTTCCCGTGGTAGGCCATGGCCTTGCCCGCACCATTTTGCAGGGCGTCTACCTCGGTCGTCAGGCGTTGTTCGTCCCGGTCAGCCAACACAACGTTGGCTTCCAGTTCCACAAACCGACGCGCGATTGCCAGACCGATACCATTTGCAGCGCCCGTAACGATGACGGTTTTTCCAGATACTGAGGAGTGCATTTATGCCTCGTGATTCCCTACTGTCAGAAACAGCAGACTAGGGGAAAGTGGACGAAATTTCGAGATAAAACGTAACCGCTACGCTTGCCGCTTTAGCGGACGGCGTGCGCGGATGATTTTGAAGGCGCGGTCCTGTTCCAGGATTTCCCAATTTTTGAAGTGCATTTCCATCGCCGATTCATAAGGCAACTGGCGGTTTGCAACCATTAAAAATTGTCCCGAGGGCTTCATGATGCGCGCGGCGGCGGCGATAAAGCTGATCCCGATTGCGGGGTCGGCTGTACGGCCCTGATGGAAAGGGGGGTTGCAGATCACGGTGTGATAAGGCTCTGCCGGTTTGTCCATCGTGGTAACATCGGCCCAGTGGAAAGCGGCACGTTCGTCTGTGATGTTTATTTTGGAGGCCTCAAGAGCAGCGTATTCCGCCTCGAACAGATCGAGGGAGGTTAACCTTTCGCATTTTTCCAGCACATTCTTTGCCAAATACCCCCAGCCAGAGCCAATATCGGCAACGGCACCTTTGATGGATTTGTCAAAATATGCGGTCAGCATTTCAGACCCCACGTCGATTTTTTCAGGGCTGAACATGCCGGGTGCAGTAAGATACCCGAATGCATTTTGTTTGGGTTCAACGGCAGCCTCCCATGCTTCTGGGGGGGCGGCGTTTGGCGTTAACCAAAAGACTTTGCCGTGGGATTTCGATAAAACGCCATCAACGTCGTAAACTTTCTTTACGGCCTTTAGCATGCTGTCGATGCCATCGGTTTTGTCACCGCTAACCACGACGTACCCACCTTCGGAAACCATTCGGCAGGCGCGGGCGAAGTTGGCCATGTTTTCAGCGCGACTACGCGTTAGGGCCAGCAGAACCATCGGGAATTCGCCAGATGCTACGGGTACAACCGTCAGGTTGTCCTGCGTCAGGCGGTCGGAAAACGGCTTGAAACCCTGTTCACAAACGATATGAGGGAAACCTGCGAAGCCTTGCGGCAGGAACGCTGGTGGACGGATGTACAGAACCTCGCCCGTTTCGGGGGCGGACAACAGCTCGTCGTCAAAGGGCAACAGGATACGGGCTGGATCAGTCATGCGAGGACTCCAAAATCGATTGGTTCATTCTTTTTCCATCGTACATTGCAATGGGTGCTGATTGCGTTGGGCGTAGTCCATCACCTGTGTGACCTTGGTTTCCGCGATTTCGTGGGCGTAAACGCCGACCACGGCCAGACCTTTGGTGTGGACCGTCAACATGATGCCTTCGGCAGCCGTGGCATTCAGGCCGAAGAATCGTTCCAGAATATGCACAACGAATTCCATCGGGGTATAGTCGTCATTCAACAACAATACCTTATAAAGCGGTGGCTTGGCCGTTTTGGGCTTAACCTTCGTCAAAGTGCCGGTGTCAAAGTCATCATCGGATGCCATTGTCGGTGCAATATGTGTGTGGCTCATCTTCATTCCTGCGGTCTTTTGCTTGGCAGAGTATATAAGCTCCTCACACAAATAGAAAAGGGGGCAAACGCCCCCTAAATCCATTCACAAAGTCATTCGGTCTGAATTAGACAGTGTAGGACTTCATTGTTTCAGTAGCAGCTTCAAAGCGTTCGCCGATTGGTGCGGTTACTTCTTTCGCTGTCGCCGTGAAAATTTCGTTCATTTTTGTCGCCTGGGCTACGAAGCCTTCAAACGCGGACTGTGCGAATGCGGACTGCTTTTCGAACAGTTCGGTGGCTGTTTTTGCAGAAGACAGATCTTTGGCCGCAGCAACGCCGTCTTCGAAGGATTTTTTCGAGTACGAAGTGATTTCTGCGTTGATGCCTTCAGCCGCTTTCGTTGCAAGCTCGGACGCTTTTGTAAACGCGTCAATATTCGATTGACCGAATGCGGTTACATCTTCAAGACCTTTAGGGGCAGTTGTTGTTTCGGCTTTTTTCGAAGTGGATGTTTTAGCAGTCATAATAGTCTCCAATATAGTCGTCGGCCCATAGCCGGTGAATTTATATCCTCCAAGTAAGGGTTATGCTGCGCTGCGTCAAGGGCGTATTGTGCATTGCAACATAAAAAGAAAAGCCATCAAACTGATTCACTTTGGCAACACCTTGCGAGTAACTGAAAAATATGTGTTTTCTTGTCGGGTGAACGCGTGCTATGGTACAAAAAAACAAATACGACACCGGCAAACGGGTCGTGAGGCAGTACATATATCGATCGGCAGATTTCGATGTTTATTAAGATTTTGCGGGGGGCATCCCTCGTACTTTCCCTTGTTTTGTGGGCCAGTATCGCTGGCGCAGCGCCCTATGCGGCACTGGTTATGGACGCGCGCACGGGCGAAGTTTTACATTCACGCAACGCTGATACGCGTTTGCATCCGGCATCCCTAACCAAAATGATGACGCTTTACGTTGTGTTCCACGAGGTGGAATCCGGACGGATGAGCCTTGATCAGATGGTTACGATCTCGCGCAATGCGGCGAGTGAGCCACCCTCGAAACTGGGCCTGAGGGCAGGGCAGCGGATCGCACTGCGCTATCTGATCCGTGCGGCGGCGGTGAAATCCGCCAATGATGCAGCCACGGCTTTGGGGGAAGCGGTCTCGGGTTCCGAAGCAGAGTTTGCACGCTACATGACCAGCACGGCGCGGGCGATGGGGATGAACAACACGACGTTCAAGAACGCACACGGGTTGACGGCATCGGGGCATATGTCCACCGCGCGCGATATGGCAACGCTGGGGCGGCGTCTGTTTTATGATTTCCCGGATTACTATAACTTGTTCAGCCGGATCACGACGGAGACGTCGGTGAAAACCGTTTACAATACCAATCGTCGCTTCCTTGCAGCCTATCGTGGAGCAGACGGGATCAAGACGGGGTATACTAATGCCGCGGGTTTCAATCTGGTTGCATCCGCTGAACGGGGTGAAGAACGGATTATTGCCGCGATGTTTGGCGGAACCTCGACAGCGCAACGTAACGGACAGGTCGCCAAGCTGTTGGATATGGGGTTTGATCGCGCACCATCGCGTGCGGCGACGATCCGGCCGCCAGCGCTGAACCTTTCCCGACCGGGCGAGCCTGTTATACGGTTGACCGGGGTCGTGCCACGAACGGTTCGCCCTGTTATGCGCGGCAGCACGGTTGCCTCGCCCTCGGCTGTATTGATGGCGCGAAATATCGACAATCTGGTGACGACATTAGTTGCGGAAAGCAGCGATTCAGATATCACCGAGATTGTGGCGTCATTGAGTGTTCAACAAGGCGGACTGTCTGCGCCTGTGCGTCGTCCGGCGAACCTCCGAGTGCCTGTAAAGGTCGCCAGCATTGCGCCATTGCCAACGATCAGTCTGACACCTGTGCAGGAATTTGGTGATTGGTCGATCGAGCTGGGGAATTATTCCAATCGGACCAACACTGAAAAACTGCTTTTGAAAACTGCGTTGATGGACCTTGATGCCTTGCAAGGCGCAGACCGAAAGGTCGAGGTGACGGTGGTGCAAGGTGTCACCATGTATCGCGCACGATTCGTGGGCTTAAGCGAGGCAGATGCCCGCAAAGCTTGCGCACGGTTAACGTCACGTGATTCTGCTTGCGAAGTAATCAGCCCCTGACAGGGCCTAGAAATCGATGTTGACGTCGGGTAGTTCTAAAGCGCGGATAAGGTCGCGGACCTCTTGGCGTGCGGCGATATTGGATAGGGTCAGTTTATGCCCACCCACTTCCTTTAGATCCAACAGAGTTAACCCATTTAGGAAGAGTTCGCGAAATATCACACGTTCGGAAAAGCCGGGGATAAGGCGAAAGCCGATTCGTTTGGATAGCTCCTCTAGTGCCGTTCCTACCTTTCGTTTGTTGCGGGCGTTCAGCGTCGACATCCGGTTACGCAGAACAACCCAGTCCACGGGCTTCAAGCCGGCTTGGGAACGCAACTGCCGCGCACTCCAAACCATTTCGGAATAGATGGAGGGGCCAAGCACCTTGCCCGTTGCCGGGTCAAGCCGCGCCAGCAGGTCGAAATCCACCAGCGAGTCGTTCATCGGGGTAATCAGCGTATCCGCTACCGCGTGCGCCATCTGTGCATAGCGTGTGTGGGCACCGGGGCAATCGATCAGGATATACGAGCACTCGGCCTCAAGCGTCGCCAGTGCGTCTGCAAAACGGGTTTCCTCTTCGGTTTGCGCGGCCTTCTGGCTGTCCTTTGTGGAAAGGCGCAAGCTGACCCGTTTGGGCATGGGCAGATCAACATCGTTGTTAGCGCAATAGGCCTCGCGATTATCGATGTAGCGGAAAAAGCTTTGCTGACGCAGATCCAGATCGATCGCACCGACTTGGTGGCCGGAACGGGCAATAGCGCTCATCAGGTGCATCGCTGTGGTGGACTTACCGGAGCCCCCTTTTTCATTTCCCAATACAATGATATGCGCCATCGGCTAGCTCCTAAAACGACAAAACGCGCCCCGATGGGGACGCGCTGTAACTTGTATATGATCCTGCAACCGCAGGAAAGATCAGAAGCCGAGACCTTCGTATTTTGCCTTGAACTTCGAAACACGGCCGCCAGTGTCCATAAGGCGTGCGTTGCCGCCGGTCCATGCCGGATGCGCAGATGGGTCGATGTCGAGCACAAGGGTGTCAGCCTCTGCGCCATATGTCGAACGGGTTTCGTAAGTTGTGCCATCGGTCATTTGAACCGTGATGGTGTGATAATCCGGGTGGATATCTTTTTTCATGTCTCTTGCTCCATATGTGCGGACTAATCAACCTGCGGCACCCATATGGTCCGGTAAGCTGTCGCCTCGCGAAAACTGATTTTTGGGCTATAGCGAATGTGAGGGTTGTGAGCAAGAGGAATGAATCGATATTCCGGATTACCCGATCACTTTTTCATTCGTGACTCGCGCAAAGATTTCAAATCGACTTGGGGTTCTGCGGCACCACCGATGGCGTCGAGAATTTCCTGATGTTTGCGTTCGGTGCTTTCAAGGGTAAGGGAATAGGCAAGGGCAGCACCCGCTGCCAGCGCGCAGAACGTCCATGTGCTGTATCCAAGTGCGCTGTAGAAAACTATCGGGTTAAGCGTCGTTAGATCTGCAAGCGTTGCATCCGTTCCGAGCGCAAATATAGCCGCTATGAACGGGATGATAATCAACGCGAGCGAAAGTATAAGCAGGTTGGCGAATTCCGAGGCCATCCCCCAAATGGAATGATGGTTTGGTGCCTTAACGGCTGCCCGCGCAGATTGGGCTGCAATAGACACGCCCAACAAAGCGAACGCGACACAAGCCCCGAGCAACCAGCCACCTATCAGGAAGACCGGGAACTGGCCGAGAAGGTCAATAAGAAAGGCGATATCGCGCATCGAACCGATATCTTTTGCCCGCTGAAGTTCTTCGATGAAGTCGGAGTTAAGCAAACGTAAACCTGTGATGGTCGTCGCAAGACCAAACAGAGTCGTTACGGCCCACATTAACGGAAGGTTAAGGCGGGCGATGCGAAAAACGACTACTCCAAGGCTGTTCAGGTCTGTCCCGCGCGTAACTTTTAGGGCCATCATACCGCCGCGAATGGCAAATATGGCCAACAAAACAAGAAGCGGTTGAACGGAAAGAACGATAACCATGCCCAACGCGATTGGTTCATTCTGGAAGATTTCAAATGTGAAACGTACGCCATAGCCAAAAATTACCAACACAGGCAGCCAGAACAGGGCCACGGTCAGCGACAGCCAAATTGAGCGTATAAAGAAGGATCCAAACCACATGTGACATACATGCCGTATTTTTCGTGATCTGAAAACCCATTGATTACATAAAGCTCAAAAGAAAGCGGGCGTCTGCTAAAAATTGTATCTATCCGCTTACTTTTTTATGCGAACATTCGGGCGCAGGTTCGAGTGGCCAAAGGTTAACGGGGCGTTGGTGGCCGTGATTTTCGTATGCACAATGCGTACACAACACGTACACAACCTGTACATACGATTTTGCAGACGGGGGTGTTAAGGAATTGTGGCTAAGGTCCGCTTAGAGCCCAAAGCAGTCATGGTTTTGCACCGTGCAGGCGTTGTATTTGGCAACAATACACAATACGCTTTGGGAAAATGCGCAAGAGATTGGTTTTTCAATTGGGCGGAAAGTAAAAACGAACATGATAAAATTTGCATTCGCCCTAACGCTAATCATTTTAGCAGTTACTTTCGGTTTGGTTGATCGTGACAGGGATATTCCCGACCCGGTTTTTCTTTCCCAAGACTTGTTCTTCCAGATCGGTGGAGACGTTATCTCTGCTCCTGTCGTCGCTGTTAGGGATGTATCTACCCCACCAAATAATAACAATCCGCTTCCAGGATTTCGCACTAACGCAATGCTTTGGGGCACAGACAGGAGTTTTGCAAACAACAAGTTCAAGACCGCCATGATTAACTTTGCAGGTGATGCTGCTAGGCCTGCAAACGTCAGCAGTATCGAACTCTCTATAACAGTGTATGGATCCTATGGTGAGTACGCAATTTCGAGAAATATATGCTCAATACTCACCAAAACATGGAGCCAAAAGGTATGTAGAAACGAATTTCCGGATGCAGTAAAAAACATCCCTCGCCGATTTCGCCTATCAACTGAGGATGGTCTTAGTCGCTATCAACATACGTCGTTCTCGGGCGTGTTGAATGTAAGTGGAAGCGACTTGCTGGAAGTAATAAGCCCTCTAAATACTCAGACAAAAACGGCTTGCACTGACGGCCAAGAATTCTGCATATCTGCTCTTGCCGTTTCTAACGATGTATATGCAACATGGCTTACTGTTTGCAGGCAGTTGACCGATGAGAGTTGTGAACGTGCAAATATCGCCAAAGGGAACGCAATACGTGAGTTCTTACAAAACCACTTGATGGTTAAGTGAGATGTTTTTGATTCAGTTCAATTTTGCCTGCGTTAACTTACCCTAATGGGTTTTGGGCGCGATGGATCATTCTTGCGGCATTCCAATGGTAGCTTTGTCCGCTTAGCTGCAGTTCGCTCTACGGCATTCCACTCCCTCCCCAGAAAACAAAAAAACCGCCCCGAGGTGATCGGAGCGGTTTCTATTTGATTTTGGGCGTCTGCCCTGTCCGGCTTACTTTTCGCTAAGTGGACGGTAATTCGTTTTCTCGGCGATACGTGCGGATTTACCACGACGATCACGAAGATAGAACAATTTCGCGCGACGTACTTTACCGCGGCGAACTACAGTAATGCTGTCGATGTTTGGCGAGTGGAGCGGGAATACGCGCTCGACGCCTTCACCAAACGAAATCTTGCGAACTGTGAAAGCCGCGCCGATGCCTTTGCCGCCGTTGCGTGCGATGCACACACCTTCGTAGTTCTGTACACGCGAGCGTGTGCCCTCGGTTACTTTGTAGCCTACGCGAACGGTGTCGCCGGCTTTGAAATCAGGGATGTCAGCACCAAGTGCTGCAATTTGCTCAGCTTCAAGCTGTTCAATAATGTTCATTTCAGTCGTCCTTTTTGCTCGCCTTTTTGGCGATTGTTTGCGCGTCCGAGAGCTGCTGATCTTCCACCGAGTCCGCTATATGCGCTCGCCAGAGGTCGGGACGACGTTCTTTTGTTAAGGCTTCAGATTGGTCGGCACGCCATTTGGCGATGTTCGCGTGATGGCCCGAAAGGAGAATCTCGGGTATCTTGCGGCCTTCCCATTCATTGGGCCTTGTATACTGGGGATGTTCAAGCAAACCATGCGAGAAAGATTCCTCCTCGGTCGACTCAGCATTCCCAAGCACGCGCGGTATAAGCCGAACTGTAGCATCAATCAAGGCCTGTGCTGCAATCTCTCCGCCAGTCAGGATAAAATCGCCTAAACTAACCTCTTCCACGTTGCGCGCGTCCAGCACCCGTTGGTCTACGCCCTCAAAGCGGCCACACAGCAGGGTGATACCCTTGGCCTTGCTAAACCGCCGCGCCATCGCCTGATCGAAGGGTTTTCCGCGTGGGGATAGGTAAACGACCGGCCAATCCTCGCGGGATTCGCCTTTGTCGGCGTAATCAATCGCGCGGGCGACGACGTCTGCCATCAGCACCATACCAGCCCCACCACCCGCTGGTGTGTCATCCACGTTGCGGTGCTTGCCACGCGCGAACATACGAATGTCGATAGGGTCTAGCGCCCACAACCCTTCCTGCAACGCACGCCCTGTTAACGAATGCCCAAGGACGCCGGGAAACATATCCGGATAAAGCGTCAACACTTTAGCCTTCCATGCTCCGGCAAGATCGGGTTGGTCCTTGACCAATTCGGTTGGTTTACGGGTAGCACTGATGGAAATGCGGCCATGAGATTTGGTGTGTTTAGTCATTTTCCCGCCGCTTCTTCCGATTTCGTCGTTTGCGCAAAAAACGGCGCTTGATCTGGTTAAGTTCCGTATCCGTCATATCCTGCGCGTTAAAATCCTGCAATTTCCTTTTCTCGAACGTGTCCAGTTGCCGGTTCAAATGTTTCGCGGGTTTCAATTCGGTTATCACGTCAGAGGGTAGGTTTAGAAGTTTCAGCAGGGAACTGGCCGGTCCGAAGGGTTCTAAGGTGGTGTTTTCCAGTTGCGAAGTGATTAACGCCCTCGGAGCGATGGCCTTGTCTATCTGCGCGAGGATTGTGTCCAGATCACCCGCGCGGTGGAATCTCTTGGTAAATTCCGCTTCGGACATTGTGAATTTGCTTTGATGTAAAAGATGTGAATAGGCGCTTCGAATCCATGAGGCTTGCTCTCGCGTGGTGTAAAAAAGCGTTAAGTCGAGATCATCGAAATGCTTTTCCGTAACCCTGACCATATCCTTTGCCAGACCAAGCGCCGCATCAAACGCGACCACGTTTTCACGGCCCGGCATTCGCCCAACCAACGCTTCGCATGAAATCAACAGCGTTTGACCGGTATTCAGAGATGTACGCCGTAGAAGGTCCATAAACCGCCGTCTAAACGCGGCACGTCTGAAAACATTCGAGCCAAGCAGCGAAGCATTGCTACAATCGCGCGCGCAGGACGCAACATCTTCCATCTGCGGCTTCATAACAACACGGACATGCGGGGCGAGCGTCGCCGCATTTATCTCTAAAAATTGTTGCAGGCTCGTTGTGCCGGTCTTGTGAAAACCGGCGTGAATGATGACGCGGTTCACGACTCCGATTGGGGGAACAGTCCCTCGGGCGGGTCGATAATGATGCGGCTAGCCGATAAATCGACGGTTGGAACAGCTTCTTTGGTAAACGGCACAAGTACGGGTTCTTTCAGCCCCGGTCCTGTGATTTCCAGAATGTCGCCCGCGCCGTGATTTAATACGGTTTTGATCTTACCAAGCGTCTGGCCGCCCGTATCAACAGCCGTTAGTCCGATCAGGTCGGAGTGATAGAACTCGTCATCCGGCAGGCTGGGCAGGTTCTCACGGGCCGTATAAAGGCGGGTGCTGCGAAGTGCATCTGCGTCTTCTTTGTTGTCTACGCCGGAAATCACGGCAGCAAACCCGCCTTTGATGGCGCGAGTGATGCCAAGGTCAAAGGTTTTGCCGTCTTCGGTGGTCAGCGGACTGTAATCACCAATCGCGGCAGGGTCGGCGCAGAAGGATTTGATCCGCACTTCGCCACGCACGCCGAATGCGCCGGAGATTGCTCCGACGCATATCAGGTTTTTATCAGCACTATTGGCCATGATGCACATGAAGGCGCAACCGATTACTCGGCTGCGGCTTCTTCCGCAACTTCTTCGGCTGGTGCTTCAGCAGGTGCAGCAGCAGCTTCGGCGGCATCAGCAGCTTTTTGAGCTTTCTCTTCAGCGCGTTCAACAGCAGCTTTGTGCGGGGCACCCTTTTTCGGGTTGTTGCGGTTTTTCTTTTCCAGAACGCCAGCGGCCTCCAGGAAGCGGGAAACGCGGTCAGAAACCTGAGCGCCTTCACCCAACCAGTATTTCACACGATCAAGATCGATCTTCACACGCTCTTCGCTGTCTTTTGGCAAAAGCGGGTTGTATGTGCCGATTTTCTCGATGTAGCGGCCGTCGCGCGGCATACGGCTGTCTGCAACGACAACACGGTAGAAAGGACGTTTCTTG
>Ga0209121_10002716_pt1 | contig 17653 bp, 10 predicted proteins | sample Cruoilmetagenom3_FD_187292 | JGI IMG/M metagenome (GOLD analysis project Ga0209121, IMG submission 187292) | Oil polluted marine microbial communities from Coal Oil Point, Santa Barbara, California, USA - Sample 3 (SPAdes) (version 2) | ecosystem: Environmental > Aquatic > Marine > Oil seeps ... | reverse complement strand
CGGGGCGGGCCAACTGTTCGAGAATATCGGTCAGCGTGGGAGCACCCGTGCCCAGTTCAGCGGCCAGCCTGCTCAATGGTTGCTGTACCTGCAATGCGGCCAGCCCAGCCTCCCGTTCGGCTGGCGATCTCTGTGGGGTCGACCCGGCACGTTTCAGCACAGCCTCGGCGATAGCGTAACTTTCCGGGTGGATAGCGCTACCGTCCAGCGGGTTGTCGCCGCCGCGGACGCGCAGAAACCCCGCTGCTTGCTCAAAGGTCTTTGATCCGAGGCCGGGCACGCTCCTGAGCGCCATCCGGTTCGGGAACGGCCCGTTTGTATCGCGGTGGGCCACGATGCGCGCCGCCAGTTTGGGGCCGACGCCGGCAACGTGTGTCAAGAGCGCCGGTGACGCGGAGTTCACGTCCACGCCTACACTGTTCACCACGCTCTCCACCGCGCTGGTCAACGCTGCGGCAAGTTGAGCCTGGTTTACGTCGTGCTGGTACATACCAACGCCGATGGACTGCGGATTTATCTTCACCAGTTCGGCCAGTGGGTCCTGCACACGTCGGGCGATGGAGACCGCACCGCGTATACTGACGTCCATGTCGGGCAGTTCCGCGCGGGCCAGCGGGCTGGCGCTGTACACGCTGGCTCCGGCCTCACTGACGATGAGATACCGTAGGGGCAGGTCTTGTGCCTGTCCCTCTTGTGCCTGCCCCAAAGCGCGGATCAGTTCGGCGACGAGTTGCTCGGTCTCGCGTGAGGCCGTGCCATTGCCGATGGCGATCAGCGTGACGTGGTGCTGGGCGATGAGCGCCGCGAGGGTGTGCAGGGTGGCATCCCATCGTTTCTGCGGTTCGTGCGGGTAAATCGTGGCTGTGTCCAGCACTTTGCCGGTGGGATCCACGACCGCGGTTTTGCAGCCGGTGCGAAAGCCGGGGTCAATCCCCAGCACGGTGTGTCCGGCCAGCGGCGGCTGGTTGAGCAGGGCGCGCAGGTTGGCGGCAAAGACGGAGATGGCGTGGGCTTCGGCCTGCTCGGTCAGGGTGCGGCGCACGTCGCGCTCGATAGCCGGGAGCAGGAGCCGTTGGGCAGCGTCAGCCGCGGCCAACACGAGTTGGTTGGCCAGAGAGGATCTCCGGTCGGGGCGGAAGGTTGAGCCGATAGCCATCTGCCAGTCGCGTTCAGGAATCTCAACGCGCACCCGCAGCACCTTCTCGGCTTCACCACGATTGATCGCCAGCACCTGGTGGGGACGCAGCCGGTTGACCCGGTACTCGAAGTCGTAATAGAGTTGGTAGACGCCGCGTGTATCTTCGCCCTTCTCGGTCTTTTCGGAGCGCAGCATACCCCACTGGATCGCCTTTTCTCGGGTGATCCGCCGGACTTCGGGATGATCGCTGATGGTCTCGGCGACGATGTCGCGCGCCCCGGCCAATGCGTCTTCTATGGTGAGCACGTCGGGTGTGAGGAAGGGCGCGGCGATCTGGGCCACGGTCTGTGTCGTGCGGACCTGGCGCAGGATGAGATCGGCCAGACCTTGCAGCCCTTTGTCGCGGGCCCGGCTAGCGCGGGTGCGACGTTTGGGCTTGTATGGCTGGTACAGGTCTTCCAGCGCAGTGCGCGTGCCGGCGGCGAGCAACTGCTGGTGCAGTTCGGGGGTGAGTTTGCCCTGCGCTTCGATGGAGGCGACGATAGTCTGCCGCCGTTTATCCAGCGCCCGTATTCTGGCCAGCAACGTGCTCAGTTGGCGCAGTTGCTCTTCGTCCAGTCCGCTGGTCATCTCCTTGCGGTAGCGGGCGATAAAGGGCAGAGTGTTGCCCGCGTCGAGCAGTTCAATCGTGGCCGTCACCTGTTCAGGGCGCAGATTCAGTTGGGTGGATACTTGCTGAGCGTAGTTCATATGTATCTGTCTCATTCAGTAGTGTGGCTGCAGGAGATGAAGAGGTCGTGGGCGTATTCAGTCTGCTCAGTCATTGGTCTCCTCAACACTATTGACTGGTTGACATTCTCATCTCTCGCCTAATAGCATATCCTTGCTCAACGCTTGCGTCCCCACATCCGGGCAGGTTTGACTTCCTCCCCGGCCGCTATTTGCTTGATGGCGCGCACAGTCTGCCGGACGAGGGCTTCGGTGCTCCAGCGATCCACTCCGGCCCACTCCCAGCCCTCAGAGCGGGTGGGGGCCAGCAACTTGCGCGCCGGGCTGTTCGCCACAGCCCGGGCAACTTCGGGGGATACCGCGCCCCCCGACTCGCTAGGCACAGCGATCACCCACGGTCCAACAATCAACCCCGCCTGGGCCAACTGAGTCGTGATCTCTTCATCACTCCTTGCAACATCCTCGCCGAGACCCACAGCGCCGGACCGAGTCAGCACAATTAGCCCTAGATCCAGTTCTGGTGTTTCCCTTTTCAACGCATCCACCACTGCACGCCCAAAACTCCCATCGCCTACATCCACCACGGCCACGCGCAGGTCTTCCAGGTGCCTGACTTGTTCCCGGCTAGATAGCCGGTGGTCGCTACGCAGGATAGATCCATGATAGAGCCACACGCCCACGGCGATCACGCTGAAGGCAATCGAGTGGCCTAACTCGCTCAGGGTGGGGGCGTCCGAGCCCAGGAGCCAACTCAGAACCTCGGAAACGATGAACACCGCGCTGGAAAGCACCGTCATGGTGGCGACGAACAGGAAAAAGTACACGTAAATCTTGCGCACCGTCGAACGGCGTGCGTCGGTGCCAGCCGGGCCTGACTCCACCGCCCGGTTTTGCGCTTGCCGCCAGGGCAGGATCCACACCGGCAGCCCGGCGATGATGGCCGCCGTAAACCAGGCAAGTTGCTCCCGGAGTTCGGTGCCGAAGCCTTTGTCCAGGGAACGGATGACTACGCTGACGTCGCCGCTCAACCCCGCCAGCAGGGCAGACAGGCCGACGGTGGCGATCAGGTACAGGTACAGCCGCTGCACCCCCGCCTGGCGCGGCGCTTCCCTGGCCTTTGTAGCGTCATCCCGGATTACGAAGGCGTGGTAAGCCCACACTGTCCCCGTTCCGATGATGAGTGATAGCGGGATGCGAATATTGCCCTCCGAGGGCAGGCCGAGGACGTGGCGGAAGACGCCGGCCAGGATGCTGGTACCACTGGTGACCGTGCTCAGTGCCCCGATGAAGACCGCCCCATACAGGTACAATTTGCGCAGGGTCGATTCACGCTCTTCTTCACTCGGCCCGTCGAACAGCCGTCGCGCCCAACCCCAGAAGATCAGCCACAGCGGTACCCCAACGATCAGCCGCGTGATTTCTGTCGTCAAGCCCACATCAAGCGGGGTGCCCCTGACCACGTCGCCCCCGAACTGCAACGTGATCCAGTAGAACAGATAGACGACAGCCTGCGTCGTCACTATCAGGCCCACAGCGCTGAAGCCCAGCACGTACAACCGGCGCACCGTGGCTGCGCCGCCCGTCTCCGGAACGGTCTTGGCATCCCCAGCCACGATCCGCTGGTGATAGAACCACAGCACGCCCAAAACGAGCACGGCCAGCAGGTGGTAGACAACCGCATCGCCGGAGGTCAGCCCGTAAGGCCGCCTGTCCAGGGTGGACGCGGCGCGAAGCAAGGTGCCAAGCAGGTCAAAGCCGTTTGCCGTGAACGGGCCCAGGAACGCGGCCATCGTACCGTACAGGTAAAGGCGACGCAGGATGGCCCCGCGTTCCTTCGTTGCCTTCTCAGCCAACCGTTGCCCCCACAGCCAGTGGGCCAGGAAAACCGGCAGGCCAATCAGAATCACCGCGATTGGAAAGGCAATCGCCGTAGGCGGCGGATTGAGCCGTGAGATCAACAAATTGCGCAGTAAGACGATGGTCGCCCAGGCCACCGCCTGCAGGCTGATGGCGCTGACGAGGTAGATGTACCAGCGACGGACAGTAGACATCATGATCTCCTTCCCTACACCCCCATCCGGTTGGCTACTTGCACCCCTTGTTATCCTTCCAACACCGCGCAAAGTAATAATCCGAATCCACAATCTTCCACTCACCATCCTCAAATTGCAACTTCATCTCGAAGATGGTGGTAGACTGGCTACTGTCGAACCAATCGCCGCCATGGAAGCGCGACTCGCGCACATCCACCACCGCCCGGTTGCCGGTAACCCTGGCCGACGCGACTGCCAGGGTGGTGTCTGCGTCGAGGCGGAAATGCCAGGAGGAACCTTCGACGTCCTCGGCGAACATTTCCGCGGAGATCGGATAGCCCTTGAGCGTGGGCGAGAGATAACCGTAGGCGCATTGGTAATCTTGTTCTTGGAGTGCCAGCAGGTAATTGTGCGCCACACCTTCGGGGCTGTCTTCTGCTTGCTGTGTCGGCTCAGGCCGGGTGAGAGTGACGACAAAGGCTGCGACAACCAGCAAGATAATTCCGACGACGATGCCGATGAGAAACTTGTCGGTGCTTTTCATGATGGCGTCTCTGCAATCTCCTTCTTTTCGCGCTACGGTAAGAATGATGACGGAGACGGTTTGTATCGTGAGTGTATCACACCGGGCGCAAAAGCGCAACTGAAACGTGAAATGCAAGATGTAACCTACCTCCCATCGTTCGCCAGGTGGTGGAAAGTGGTGTAGAATGAAGTGATGATCGCCATTCTGAGACGCGGCAAGGGCAAGCATTACTGGCGCAATCTGCTCCTTTTCGCCGCACTCACGGTGCTGGTGGGTACCGTGGCCGGAGGAGTGTGGCTGGCTCGCACGCGGGCGATGGCCCTGGTGCACCCGGGACGTACCCAGCCAGCGTGTACACCGGCCGATCGGGGAGTGGCCCGTTGGGAAGAGGTGCGCTTCTCTTCGCCGGACAACCTGCAACTGGCTGGCTGGTTCATCCCGCCCGACCCACAAAGTGATGGGGTTACGCTGGTCTTTATCCACGGGCTGGGCGGCAATCGCGGGGGACTCCTGGACGAGGCCATGATGCTGACCCGACATGGCTATGGCGCGTTGTTGCCGGACCTGCGCAATCACGGCCAGAGCCAGGGCACGGTCACTACCCTGGGGTACACCGAGGTGGAGGACGTGCGTGGCGCGGTCGCTTATCTGCTTGCCCGGCCCGAGGTGAACCCGGAGCGCATCGGCCTGGTGGGAAGTTCGATGGGAGGCGCATTGGCAATCCGGGCGGCAGCACGCATCCCGGAGGTTCGTGCTGTGGTGGCCCAGAGTGCCTTCTCCAGCCTGGAGGAGAACATCAACGAGGGAGTGCATGCCCTCACGGGTCTTTCCCCCTTTCCCTTTGCGCCGTTGGTGGTCTGGTTTGGCGAGCGCGAGGCCGGTTTACGCATCCGCCAGGTGCGTCCGGTGGATGACGTGGCCCAGATTGCGCCGCGCGCGATTTTGCTTATCCACGGCGAGCAGGATCCCGTCGTAGACGTGAGCAACAGCCTGCGCCTGTACGAGGCTGCGCAGGAACCGAAAGCGTTGTACTTGATCCCCAACGCCGGACATGGGGGACTTCTGGCTGCGGACCCGGCGGAATTTGAGCGCCGGGTGGTGGGCTTTTTGGATGTGCATCTGAGGGGACGCTGATGTTGACGAGCCCGAACGAGTTCGGGACTCCAGTGCCTTATCTGGGGAACTTTTGCCCGGTGTGTGGCGTCTTTAGAGCAGAGTAAGCCGTATCATATACCAAGGGAGGAACGTCATGGATACTCAGCCCCCCGTTGCAAACAAGCGCTGGCTCGCCACCGCGCTGCACCTGTTGATCATCGTCGCTGTGGTCGCCGGATTTGTGGCGCTGCGTTGGGTCGCCACGCTGCCAGAGCGCGTGGACGACCAGCAGACGGTCGTGGTGGGGCAGACCCGCTTCGCCCCCGATAGCGATGGGTCGGTGCGCGTGGTCGTGCAGAACTTCGGCGCTGGCCGGCCCATCGTCGGTGCCCACGTGAAGGTCAGCCTGAAGCCGGCCACTGGCCCTCGCCTCCCCCTCTTCGAGGGGCAGACTGACGAAACCGGCAGTCTGCCGGTTCGTTTCCACGTGCCGGCCGACGTGCCCACCGAGGCGCACCTTGTCGTGGAGACCGAGTCGGCGGTGGGGCGGGACCGGGTGGAACAACCGGTGACCATCCAGCGGGAGTACAGGCTGCTCCTCACCAGCGACAAGCCGCTCTACCAGCCCGGCCAGACCATCCACATGCGCGCGCTGGCCCTCAGTACCTTCGACCTGACTCCCGCCCGTGGCGCGACGGTTGACTTCTTGGTGGAGGACCCCAGGGGCAACAAGGTCTTCCGCCAGAGCGTGGTCGCCTCCGACTTCGGCGTCGCCGCCTCCGACTTCGCCCTGGCCGACCTGGTCAACCAGGGAAACTACAAACTCAGCGTCTCCATCGGCGACACCCGCTCCGAGAAGACGGTGGAGGTGCGTCCCTACGTGCTACCCAAATTCGGCGTAAACGTGTCCACCGACCGCTCTTTCTACCTCCCCGGCCAGCGGGTGGAGGGTGTGGTGCAGGCCGACTACTTCTTCGGCAAGCCCGTGGCGCAGGGAGAGGTGCGTGTCACTGGCTGCGTGTGGGACGTGGAGCGCACGGTGGTGGTGGACGTCAGTGGCCAGACTGACGAGAACGGCACCTACGAGTTTGGCTTCGATCTGCCCGAATACTTCGCCGGGTCGGGGTTGGAGTCGGGGCAAGCCCAGTTCGCGCTGGAGGTCACCGTCGTAGACCAGACCGACCACCCTGAGCAGACGAGCACCGTGTTGCCCATCGCTGCCCAGCCGCTGGTCATTGAGGCGGTCGCCGAGAGCGGCGTGCTCAAGCCAGGCGTCGAGAACATCGTCTACGTCCTCACCTCCTACCCCGATGGTCGCCCCGCGCCGGCCCAGTTGCAGATCCGCGTGGACGGCGGCGAGCCAACCGAACTCACCAGCGGCGAGTTCGGCTTGACCGAGTTCACCTTCATGCCGCAGCCTGGAGGCTACCACGTTCTCGACATCGTCGCCCAGGACGAGACGGGGCTATCGGCCGGGCGGCAGGTGGACTTCGAGGCCGAGTATGGGAGCGATAGCGTCCTCCTGCGCGCCGACCGGGCTGCCTACGTCGTCGGCGAGACGATGAACCTGGTTGCTTTCACGCCGGTCGCATCCGGCGACGTCTACCTGGACATCGTCAAGGCCGGGCAGACGCTCTCCACCCGCTCGGCCCGGGTGCAGGACGGCAAGGTGGAGTTCGCTGTGGACGTGGGCCCCGACCTGTACGGCACGCTGGAACTGCACGCCTACAAGGTGCTGCTGGACGGCACCATCGTGCGCGACACACGGCTGGTGGTGGTGGATGCGCCCAACGATCTGGCTATCGCCGTCACCGCCAACAAGGGCACCTACCTGCCGGGCGAGGCGGCGACCATCAGCTTTCAGACGAGCGAAGCAGAAGAAAGAGAAGGGGAGGAGAGAGGAGAGGAGGGAGGAGAGGGGAGAGGAGAGAGAAGAGGGGAGGGGGTGCAAACGGCGTTGGGGGTGGCGATTGTGGACGAGTCGGTCTTTGCCCTGCAGCGCCAGGACCCCGGCTTTGCTAAACTGTACTTCTTGCTGGAGCAAGAGTTACTGGAACCTTTCTACCAGGTCAAGGGCTTCGAGTTGCCTGCCGCTATCTCCCCCAGTGAAGATGTGGAGCAAATCCGGCTGGCACAGGACGACGCGGCCAAGGCCACCTGGGCCGGAGCACCAGTCTTGGCGGCCTCCCAACCTGTCAACTCGCGCCAGGAGAAGATGGATGCCGTCCTTTTGGCGCAGGAGAAAGGATTTGAGCGCATTGGACAGGCGTCTGTAGTTGGGTTGATCCTCATCCCACTATTGCTGTGCGTGGTAGTGGTCGTCGCCCTGCGGCAGGCGGGCGTCGTGAAGCGTTCGTTCGTGCGACTCGCCGCTGTTTCGGGGCTTCTCCTGCTGATCGGGGGCATCCTGGCTTGCGGGCTATGGGCTACGGCGAGAACCTTTTACTACTTCGATCCGGAAGTGGTACTCATCCCGCTGGTTGTTGCCTTCGGCCTGGGGGTGCTGGTCTTCGTCGGCTATGCCTGGGTCAAGCGTGACCCGGCGGCTAAATTCATCACGCTGCTGACGTTGGCCTGGTGTGCGCTCATCTTCCTGCTGATCCAGGTTTCGGACCGGGGGGGCGAGCCGGACGACGCGCTGGTCGTCGCCGGACTTATCGCCTACCTGCTTATCCCCGGTGCGTATCTTCTCTTTGGGCAGGCCCGCTGGGTGCAGGAGCGCCGCTTCGCCGGGGCGCTGGTCACCGGGCTGGGTGCGCTTTCGGCACTGCCGGCGGTGGTGATCCTGCCGGCCGTCCTTATCTTCACCCTGGGGCGTGGCATGCCGATGGGTGCGATGGCCCCGCAGGCATTGAGGGGGAACGGAGTAGTGGAGGAGATGGAGTTCGCGGCGGGGCTCCCGGCTCCCATGCCGGCACCGATGGAGAAGGGGCTGGTGGAGGTCCCAGCGCGAGTTGTCGAAGGCGAACAGGCGACCGGAGCCGAGGCCCCGCGCCTGCGCCAATACTTTCCCGAGACCCTCTACTGGGCGCCGGAGATCGTCACCGACGAGAGTGGCTTCGTTTCCCTCGGGATCCCGATGGCCGACAGCATCACCACCTGGCGGCTGACTGCGCTGGCCTCGTCCCAGGACGGGCGGCTGGGCTTCACCACGCGCGGCATACGTGTCTTCCAGGACTTCTTCGTGGATATTGATCTCCCTGTCGCGCTGACGCAGGGGGACGAGATCAGCATCCCCGTCGGCGTCTTCAACTACCTGCCCGAGGCCCAGGAGGTACGGCTGGTAGTCGAGCAAGAGCCCTGGTTTGAGTTGCTGGAATCTCCCCTCCGCTCCGAGGGGGCCGGGGGGGGTGGGGAGCAAACGCTGACCATCGCTTCCAACGACATCGAGGTGGTCTACTTCCCCATCCGTGTCCTCAAATTCGGGCGGCAGGGCTTCCAGGTGACCGCCTGGGGCGAGCAGATGAGCGACGCCATCCGCCGCGAGGTGAACGTTGTGCCGGACGGCAAGGAGTTCCGCCTGACAGAGAGCGACTGGCTGCGTGAGAGCAAGGAGATCAAACTCACCATCCCGCCCGAGGCCGTGCCGGAGACGCCCTACGTCGAGGTCAAAATCTACCCGGGGGTGATGGCCCAGGCGGTCGAGGGGCTGGAGAAGATACTCAGATTGCCCCACGGCTGCTTTGAACAAAGTACGTCGGCGACGTATCCGAATGTTCTGATCCTCGACTATATGCAGACCACCGGCAACGCCAATCCTGAAGTGCAGATGCAGGCCGAGAAATACGTCGGCACCGGCTACCAGCGCTTGCTGACCTTCGAGGTGCAGGGCGGTGGCTTCTCCCTCTTCGGCCAGGCACCGGCGGACCCCTTCCTCACCGCCTATGGGCTGATGGAGTTCAACGACATGGCCAAAGTCTACCCGGTGGACGAGGCGCTCATCGAGCGGACGGCGCAGTGGCTGCTGGCCCAGCAAGCGTCGGACGGCACGTGGACCGACCAGGGCTATTCTGAGCACTGGCACATCGACTCCAAGGTGCCCACCACCGCCTACATCGCCTGGGCATTGATTGAGGCCGGCTACGAGGACACGCCACAGGTGGGGCAGGCCATTGCCTACATTCGCGAGTTCGCCCTCACTCCCTCTCCCTCCCAGGGAGAGGGCCGGGGTGAGGGTGAGGACGCCTACAGCCTGGCGTTGGTCGCCAACGCGCTGGCCGCCTACGACCCCGACCACTCGATGACGCGGGCTGTGCTCGATCGGCTGTACGAAATGCGCGTGGAAGAGGGCGACACTGTCTACTGGCAGGCTGCAGCCGCCTCGTTCATGGGGGCCACCGGCCAGAGCGGCAGCCTGGAGACGACGGCGCTGGCCGCCTACGCCTTTATGCGCGCCGACGCCCACGCCGACGCGGTGAGCGGCGCGCTGGCCTACCTCGTCCAGGGCAAGGATTCCTGGGGCACATGGTCCACCACCCAGGCCACTATTCTCTCCCTTAAAGCGTTGCTGCTGTCCACCGAGCAGGCAGGACAGGTCGAAGGTCCGGCCACTGTGCGCGTGAGCCTGAACAAGGAGCAGATGCAAGAGATTGTGATTGATGAGGCCAACGCTGACGTGGTGCATCTCATCACTTTCGATCACGGTTTCTCGCCCAGCGGGGCCAACCGGGTGCAGATCGAACTGGAAGGGGGCGGCAACCTGATGTATCAGGTCGCCACTCGCTTCTACCTGCCCTGGGACGAGGTGAAGCCCATGCTGGAGATGGAGGAACTGATCACCATTGACGTGGACTACGACCGCACGACGTTAGCCGTCAACGACGAGGTGACGGTGGACGTGGGCGTGAGGCTAAACAGAGAGGGCGTGGTCAGGACGGCGCTGATTGACCTGGGCGTGCCGCCCGGCTTCACCGTGCTGACCGAGGACCTGAGCAACCTGGTGGAGCAAGGCGTCATCGCCCACTACGAACTGACGGGGCGGCAGATCATCATCTATCTGGAGGATTTCTCGTCCGAAGCGCCGCTGGCCTTCAGTTACCGGTTGCGGGCGCGCTTCCCGATGCGGGCGCAGACGCCTCCCTCCAGCGCATACGACTACTACAATCCCGCTGGCTTGACGGTGCGGGTGCCGCTGGAGGTGACGGTGAGCGAGTAGTCACATAGACACTACGACCATCAATGTGCCTGCGAGAGACTCTCGCAGGCACATTTTCTTGACAGTACCATCAAATGGTGTTATCTTCTGGAGCGATGAGGAGATTTCTCTGGCACTGGTTCCCGCCATTGGCGTGGATGGGGTTGATTTTTGTACTGTCTGCCCAGTCAGACCTGCCGCACGCCGAAGAGGCCTGGCTTGACGTGTTGCTCAAGAAGACGGGCCATGCGCTGGTTTACGGCGTGCTGGTCTGGCTCTACCGGCGGGCGCTGCGTCGTCGCTTTCCCGCTGGTACTACTCTTCGCATAGTCAGTATTGGCTTAGCCGTGGCCTATGCCCTGAGCGACGAGTATCATCAGACCTTCGTGCCAGGGCGCAATGGCAACCTGGTGGACGTGGCAGTGGATGGGGTGGGAGCGTGCGGAGCTATGCTGCTGGCTCGGTGGCGGGAACGCCAGCGGGCGCGGCCTGGGCCGGTGTCTGCCGTTCGATAGCGATCTCGCCGAACAGCCGTTCCTGCCGCACTCTCACTTGATCCTGTTTGATCAGTTCCAGCAGTGCCAGCAGAGTCACGATGACTTCGATGCGAGTGGTGGATTGTGAGAGAATCTCGTGGAAGCGGATCTGACACTGGCGGGTTAGTTGATCCTTGATGCAGGCGATCTGCTCGGCTACGGTCACCGTGATGGGCGCGATGGCTTCCCCGACCGGCGGAGCGGGCAGTGCGTCCAATGCCTCTTGTACGGCGGCCAACAGATCGCGAAGCGTCACATCGCCCGGGTCAAGTTGTGGTTCGAGGTGGGGGAGCGGGGCGATGCGCACGTAGCCGCGCAGCCCCTGTTTCTCTCGTTCGTGCAGCAGCGCCGCGATTTCCTTGAATTGCTTGTAGACCTGCAACTGGTGCACCAGTTCGTTGCCTACGTCTTCGGCTTCAGGGGCCAATGCCGGTGGATGCGGCAGCAGTGATTGAGACTTGATGAGCAGGAGTTTCGCTGCCACGACGAGAAAATCAGCCAGTTCTTTTACCTGCCGTTGTTCCAGTTCCGCCAGGTAAGTCAGGTACTGGTCGGTCACCTGGGCCAGCGCTACCGTGGTGATGTCCATTTCCTCCCGCTCAATGAGGTGGAGGAGCAAATCCAACGGGCCCTCGAAGACGGGCAATCGAATCTGGTAGTGTGGAGACATGGGCATAGGTCAGATTATAGCACAAACAGGCTGCTTTCCAAGATTTCCCCCTGTCTGTGATTTGTGGTATAATCCTGGCGTGGCAGCCCCGGTGTTGGAGGATCGAGTGGCCCGGGGCGGTAGTTTGTGTTTAGGAGACACTTGTGCTCAATCCCATTGATGCCTTTCTTGGGCTGTTCTCTCTTGATGTTGGCATTGACCTTGGCACGGCCAACACGTTGGTCTACGTGCGGGGGAAGGGCATTGTCATCAACGAGCCATCGTGGGTAGCCATTGAGCGAGGTAGCAGGAAGATCCTTGCTATTGGCGCAGAGGCGAAGGAGATGGTCGGTCGCACGCCCGCCAACATCGTCGCTATTCGCCCCCTGCGCGATGGTGTTATCTCGGAGTTCGACGTGACCGAGGCGATGTTGGACTACTTCATCAAGAAGGCACACAGTCAGCTCTTGATGCCTTTCCCCCGACCTCGCGTCGTCGTGGGCATCCCCAGTGGCGTGACCGAGGTGGAAAAGCGCGCGGTATACGATGCCGCCATCTCTGCCGGTGCACGGGAGGTTTTTCTGGTTGAGGAACCAATAGCGGCGGCTATCGGGGCCGGGATGTCGGTGACGGAGGCGCGTGGCAGTATGGTCGTGGACATCGGCGGCGGCACGACTGAGGTGGGTGTCTTCTGCCTGGGTGGCATCGTCGTCAGCCGCTCTCTCCGCATCGCTGGCGACGAGATGGGCGAGGACATCATACAGTATGCTCGCCAAAAGTACAACCTCTACATCGGCGAGCATATGGCCGAGCGGACCAAGATTAGCATTGGATCGGCGTACCCGTTGCCCGAGGAGACGACGATGACGTTGTGCGGGCGTAATCTGGTCACCGGGTTGCCCGAGGCGGTCGAGGTCAGCAGCATCGAGATCCGAGAGGCGTTGGGTGGGTCGGTCAACATCATAGTGGATCTCGTCAGGGACGCGCTGGATGAGACGCCGCCGGAGTTGATCGCCGACCTGATGGAGACCGGCATCTGCCTGGCAGGTGGAGGTTCTCTGTTGAAGGGCATGGCTGAGCGGATCAGTGAAGAGGCGAACATGCGGGCCTGGGTTGCTCAGGATGCGATGACCTGCGTGGCCCGTGGCGCCGGCAAGGTGCTTGAGGAACTGGATGTACTCCGTGAGGTGCTGGTCAGCACCGACGACCGGCGGCGACCCAGCAGACCCCATGCTTTCTGATTGGCCTCCATGTTGGTCGAGGAGAGTAGTCGGCGTCTGATCGTCGGTTGGGTGGGATTATGAGAGAGTCTTCCCGCCGTCCATGGCTTCCCCTGCTGTTGCTCGTCCTCGGGCTGTTGCTTCTGGTACTCCACGAGTCCGGCTATCTGACCCCGGTGGAGAATGTATTCCACTACGTGCTTGATCCGTTGCAGCGCGTGTTTTCGAGGGTGGTGGAGGCCACGGGTGGTTTGTTCGAGACGGTGCGCGAGGCGCGTGAACTGCGTGATGAGGTCGAGGAACTGCAGGCGCAGGTGGATGCCCTAACGGTCGAGAACGTCCGCTTGAGAGAGTCTGCTGGGGCCGAGGTCGAACAACTCCGCGGCATGCTCAACTTCGTCAGCGAGAATCCGCTCTTGGCTTACCTGGGCGCTGATGTGGTTGGCCAAGAGGCATGCAACACTTTCCCGTGTGGGGAGGTTGTGGGCACGGAGCCGAATCCCTACCTGCGCTACGTCACCATCAACGTGGGAGCACAGCAAGGGGTAGAGGTGGGGATGCCAGCCGTCAGTGGCGGGGCCGGGCTGGTGGGGCGGGTTGCACAGGTGGGCCCGCGTACGGCCAAAATCCAACTTCTCGCTGACCCTGATAGTGCCATCGCTGCTCTCCTTCAGACCTCACGCGCCACTGGCCTGGTCGTGGGGCAGCCCGACGGCACGTTGCACATGGAGTATATCTCGCAAGAGGGGAGCATCAGCGTCGGCGACATTGTGCTGACATCCGGTCTGGGCGGCTTCGTGCCCAAAGGATTGGTCATCGGCCAAGTCACCGAGGTACTGCAAGTGGACTACGCGCTGTTCCAGACTGCTGTCGTGCGCCCGGTGGTGGATTTCTCGCGGTTGGAACTGGTATTGGTGATCACCGCGTTTGAACCGATGCCTCTCGAAGAGTCCCCGCCCGAAGAGCCGTAGCATCACGCAACACGTTCTACGCTTGGAGGTGTGCTATTAGCCTCTATTTAACTATTCCTCTTCTCACCAGTGTGGCCCTGCTCCAGAGCATCTTGCTATCGCGGGTGAATCTGTGGGGAGCACGGCCTGATCTGATGTTGCTGGTCGTGCTGGCGTGGGCCGTAGTGCGCGGCGTAGACGAGGGGCTGATGTGGGGTTTTGTCGGTGGGCTGATCATTGATCTGCTCTCCGGGGGGCCGCTGGGCGCGACCCCGCTGGCCCTGTTGGCGGTGGCGTTCCTGGCCGGGCAGCCGTGGGGACGGAGTCTCGGTCCGCCGGTAGCACGGCTGCTGCTCTTGGTGCCTCTCGGTGTCTTGGTCCACCATCTGGTCTTGCTGTTCGTCCTGGCCTGGACGGGGCACGTGGTGGATTGGGGGTTTGCACTGACACGGGTAGTTGGTCCATCGGCGCTGCTCAACGTGGTGCTGGCTCCGTTCGTCCGCCAACCACTGGCCTGGCTGGAGCGAAGAACGCGGCAGGAGGAGTTCACGCTGTGACACTGGACAAATCGCCACAGCAGGCCGCCCTTCGACAGGCTCAGGACACCGCTCAGAGCCGATGGCAGGCGCGCTGGACGGCCATCAGGGGGGCGCCACGGGTCGTCGCATTGGGGCTGCTGATCTTGTGCATCTTTGCGGCTTTCGGCCTTCGACTGTGGGATCTGCAGTTTGTACAGGGCGAAGATTACCGCACCTGGGCGGAACGGCAGAGGCTGAGGCCCGTCACCATCCCTGCTGCTCGAGGCATCGTCTACGATGGCAATGGCACGCCGTTGGTGCGCAACATCCCCAGTTTCAGCGTCACCATCGTCACCGCCTATCTGCCCGATGACGAGGACGAGGCTGAGTCTGTGCTCATCCGCCTAGCCGTGCTGCTCGATATGCCCTACAGCGCGGCCAATTTGCGTGGGGATGAAGACAAGAGCTTGCGCGAGATTGTGCCCTATACTTATACGGCCAGCTACAGTCCCCTGGTGGTAAAGAGAGGGGTGGAGCGGGATACAGCATTGCTGTTGAAGCAGGAGGCGATGACACTGCCCGGCGTGTCGGTCGAGGTAGAATCGGTGCGTGATTATCCTTACGGCCCTCTGGTGTCGCAGATGCTGGGATACATGCTGCCCATTCCCGAGGAGCGCGAAGAGGAGTACGTCGCGCTAGGCTACGATTCGGCGGCAGATCGCATTGGCCGTGCCGGCGTCGAGGCGACTTATGAGGATGCGCTGCGGGGGAAGAAGGGTCGGCGGATCATCGAAGAGGACGTGATGGGCAGGATGATCCGCGTGATTGAGGAGCAGGCCGCGCCTGTGCCGGGCAACAATGTCCATCTGACGCTTGATCTCGAACTGCAACGGTTTGTCGAGGAAGCATTGCGCCACGAGATGGCGCAGCCGGACGTGAACTCGCCACGCGGGGTGGCGATCGTGATGAACCCGCAGACGGGCGAGGTCCTGGCGATGGTCAGTCTGCCGACTTACGACAACAACCTTTTCACCCAGGGTATCTCGGCGCGCGACTTACGGCGTTTGGAGAGTCCCCACCGGCCGATGCTCAACCATGCCATCACGGATCGCCTGCCGCCTGGGTCAACGTTCAAGATCGTGATGGCGGCTGCTGCTCTCCAGGAGGGGGTGCTGACACCGCGCACGCGCCTTAGCTGCCCTGGGAGAATCGTCGTGCCCAACAAGTATTATCCCAACGACCCCGGCCGTGCGCAGCCTTTCTACTGTTGGAACCGAGCTGGCCACGGCTCGCTAGATGTGGTGGGTGGCATTGCCCATTCGTGCGACATTTTCTTCTACCAGGTTGGGGGGGGCTTCGAGAAGACCGGCTTCAAGGGACTGGGTGTGGAGCGTATCGCCCAGTATGCACGGTTGTTTGGCTTCGGCGAGCCGACCGGCGTGGAGTTGCTGGGCGAGACCGGCGGCCTGGTGCCCACGGCGACCTGGAAGCGGCTCACGTATGGCGAGTCCTGGTCTACCGGCGACACGTATAACCTGGCGATCGGGCAGGGCTTTCTTGAAGTCACGCCGCTGCAGATGCTCAATGCCGTCAACGTCGTTACCAACGGCGGCATGCTCTACCGCCCGCGCGTCGTCCATCACATCACCGATGCCCAGGGGGTCGTGACTCGGCCTTTCGAGCCGGAGATCATCCGCACACTGCCCATCAGCCCGGAGAACTGGTCACTGGTCCAGCAGGGGATGGAGGGGGCGGTTGTCTACGGCACGTCGCAGCGGGCGCAGATTGAGGGACTGCGCATAGCCGGCAAGACTGGCACGGCTCAGTTCTGCGACGACATCATGTGTGGCGTTGGGTATGAGCAGCCGGAGCACGCCTGGTTTGCCGCCTTTGCGCCGGTGGAGAAGCCGGAGGTCTCCGTCGTCGTCTTCCTGTACAACGGAGGTGAGGGATCGGTGGTGGCGGTGCCGGTGGTCCACGACATTCTGGAGTACTATTTCAGCCGCGATGAAACCGCGCCCTGACGACTGCTTGCCTGTAGCGGTGGTCGGCGGGGCGGGCGCGATCTGGGGGTTGGGGCTGGCCCGCCTGATGGCGGAAGCGGGTTTCTGGACGCTGCTCTTTGTCTCTCCCCTGACCGTTGCCAGCGTAGCCATCATCTGCGCTGCGATAGCCCTCGCCGTATGGCTCCTCCCACACTCCAACGCCCCCATACCTCAACACTCTCACACTTCCGCTATCCTCTTGGCTCTCCCTCTCCTCTACGTCACAGGTGTCGTTTCGCATCCTCTGGCCGGCTGCGTATTGCTCGTCGGCGGGGTCACGCTGGCGCTGTTGCTGGTGTGGGGAGATCGGGTGCGTTGGTTGCCACCCGCTGTCCTGGGCCTGGCGACGTTTGCGCTTTACCTGCGCACGCTGTTGCCCTCTGTCGGCGTGGCCGATACCTTTGAGTTCCAGGTCGTCGTCCCCCTTCTGCGGGTGGCACATCCCACCGGTTACCCGCTCTACATCCTGTTGGGCAAATTGTTCACGCTGCTGCCGCTGGGCAACGTGGCCTGGCGTGTGAGCCTGGCCTCGGCCGTCTTCGCCACCGCTGCGGTGCTGGTGCTCTATGCCCTCCTGCTGCGCCTGACCGCCCTTCGCCAGGCTCAGGACACCGCACGGTGGCTACCGGCCTTCCTGGCCGCGCTGGCCTTCGCCTTCTCGTCTACCTTCTGGTCCCAGGCCATCATCGCCGAAGTCTACACCCTGCACAACTTGCTCGTAGCGGTCGTCTTGGGGCTCCTGCTAGGCCAGCCCGAGACCTCGGAGGTCTCCGGAAGACCTCCGAGGTCTGCGGCACGTCGCTGGCAAGCAATCTTCTTCCTGGCCGGCCTGGGACTCACCAATCATCTGACGATGGCGCTGTTGCTACCCGCCGTGGCGCTGGCGGTGCTCTGGGATCGGCCCCGGCTGCGGCCCAAGGACTGGCTGATCGCCGGGGGACTCTTGCTCCTGGGCCTGTCGGTCTACCTGTTTATCCCGCTGCGCTGGCCGGCGCTGAACCAGGGCGAGTGGATGAAGCCACGCGGCTTTTTCGCCTACGTCAGCGGCGGCCAGTTTCACGCGGCGTTGCGGCTCGACGG
>Ga0209121_10002713_pt1 | contig 17676 bp, 14 predicted proteins | sample Cruoilmetagenom3_FD_187292 | JGI IMG/M metagenome (GOLD analysis project Ga0209121, IMG submission 187292) | Oil polluted marine microbial communities from Coal Oil Point, Santa Barbara, California, USA - Sample 3 (SPAdes) (version 2) | ecosystem: Environmental > Aquatic > Marine > Oil seeps ... | reverse complement strand
GACCTGAATCAAGCGCTTTGCGGGCTTCCGCTGGTATCTAATCCAAATCTGATTGTTGGTATTGAAAATGCCGATGACGCCGGGGTCTATAAATTGAGAGATGATCTCGCCATCATACAGACCCTCGACTTCTTCACACCCATTGTCGATGATCCCTACACCTTTGGTCAGATAAGCGTGGCAAATTCTCTGTCCGACGTCTACGCCATGGGTGGAAAGCCTCTCACGGCGATGAATATCATCTGCTTTCCCATCAACAAAATGGAAATTGCAGTACTCAGAGAAGTTCTTCTCGGGGGATTGGACAAGATGCGTGAAGCCGGGGTTCTCCTTGTGGGCGGACACAGCGTGGAAGATGATGAATTAAAGTATGGCATTTCTGTAACCGGTTCCATTCATCCCGATAAGGTGCTTCTTAACAGAGGCGCCCGGGCGGGCGACGCTTTGATTCTCACCAAACCCCTTGGAACAGGTATTATCAATACTGCGCTGAAAGGAAATATGGCAAGCAAGGATCTGGTAGATAAATCCATACAATGCATGGCAGAGTTGAATAAAAAAGCGGCAGATTTGATGACTGAATTTTCAAATATACACGCCTGCACGGATGTAACCGGTTTCGGTCTTCTCGGCCACGCCTCGGAAATGATCGAGGGAAGCGATGTCGGCATGGTCATACAATCTTCTGCTGTACCAATTTTCCGTGAGATTCAGGAATTTGTTGAAATGGGCATTATTCCGGGAGGATTAAACCGGAACAGAAAATTCCGGATGAACATGATTGAAGCCGGACCCGACTGTCCGGAATGGATTGTGGACGTCCTTTTTGACCCTCAAACATCGGGAGGCCTGCTCATTGCCCTGCCCTCAAAAAATGCGGAAGACCTTGTAAAGAAAATGAACGACGGAGGAATCGAAGACGCTTCTATAATTGGTGAGGTCGTAACGGAACCAAAGGGAAAGATTATGGTACTTTGAAATTTACTCCCCCTTTTACGAAGCCATCAATACTCGTTGTGTTTCTATCAATAAATCCTATAACCAATCCATTTCTATTCATATTATGAATTTGACTTATAGAAAAAGTTGATTTAGATATCCTGCAATTGACAATCAGAAAGGAGTATCTAATCCATGAGGTTGAAAAATGTTTTTGCAACTCGGTGGGGAATCATCAGCATAGGTTTATTTATCGGTGTCTTTGCGGCTCTCTTGCAGAAGTGGGGGAATCCCGGAAACATGGGGATCTGTGTGGCCTGCTTTGAAAGGGATATCGCAGGTGCCCTCGGATTGCATCGTGCCGGTGTCGTCCAGTATATACGACCGGAAATCATCGGCTTTGTAATAGGATCGCTCATCGCCGCATACCTTTTTAAGGAATATCGCCCGCGTCTCGGATCAGCGCCTATTGTGCGATTTGTCCTGGGAGTCTTTGCCATGATTGGCGCGCTGGTTTTTTTGGGATGTCCGTGGCGGGCGGCTTTGCGCCTGGCGGGCGGCGACGGAAACGCCATTCTCGGTCTCCTGGGACTGATATTAGGCATCTGGATCGGAACACTTTTTCTTAAAAAGGGTTACAATCTGGGACGTACCCAGGCTACTCATGCCGCAGCGGGATGGATGCTGCCGCTTATAATGCTTGGCTTTCTGGCCCTTCTCATTGCCTTCCCGCAGATTGAAGGTCAAAACAGAAGCGGCGTTCTCTTTTACAGCCTGAAAGGTCCCGGGTTCATGCATGCGCCCCTTCTCATTTCTCTGGGAGTCGGCCTTGCTATAGGATTTCTCGCACAGCGAAGCCGGTTTTGCACTATGGGGGCCTGGCGAGACTTCATACTCTTTCGTCAAACTCATCTCCTTTCAGGTTTCATTGCTCTCGTCGTTGCTGCATTTGTTACCAATCTTATCGTCGGACAGTTTCACCCGGGATTTAAGGAACAGCCTGTCGCCCATACAATGCATATCTGGAACTTCGCGGGAATGGCTCTGTCCGGTCTTGCCTTCGCTCTCGCCGGAGGGTGCCCCGGACGTCAGCTTTTCCTGTCCGGCGAGGGTGATGGTGATGCCGCAGTTTTTGTACTGGGAATGATCGTCGGGGCGGGATTCGCCCACAATTTCGGTCTGGCCAGTTCCCCAAAAGGGGTTGGCCCTTACGGCATCGAGGCCGTGATTATCGGCCTGATAGTTTGTCTGTTTATTGGATTTACGATGAGAAAAGGGAGTAAAATATGAGTACAAAAGTTGATGCACGAGGGCTTTCCTGCCCTCAGCCGGTTTTGATGACCATCGATGAGATAAAGGCGGGAGCTGCAAGCGAGATCGAAATTCTCGTAGATACGGAGACATCAAAAGAAAATGTCTCGCGTGCCGCCACAAGTCAGGGCTGGAAAGTAGCAAATGTCAGTGAAGAAGGCAATGAATACACAATTTCTATAAAGAAGGATTAGCTGTGTCTCTTTTGGGTTTTTTCAAAGGTAAACGAAAGCCGGGCACACCCGGTGATAATGGAAATGCCGATCGCGGGATTATGGTGTTTGAAAATACCAGCGAGGTTATCCAGGCAGAAAATGTCCTGAAAAGAAAAGGATGGGAAATCCGGGTCATGGGACCGCCGCCTGAGATTCAAAGCGGCTGTGATCTGGTAATAGAGTTTCCACTCATCGAAGAACTGAATATCCTCAGAACACTGGAGAGAGAGGGAATCCCACCCCTGGAGATGGTTCCCGTAACAAGCCCCCTCCTTCAACCTGTGGATATCTTTCATATCAAGGATTTCGGTGAACACATAATGGTCCGGGCGGCTAACATGAAACTGACCGTTGAAAAGGCAACCGGAAATATTGTAAATGTTTCCGGCGGTGGTTGCCCGGATGTTCCTTATCTGGCCTATGAAATGGTGGGCCAAACACTTGCCGATGCACCCAGTCCACGTGAAATCGGCCATACCCTCTGTGGATATGCCCTGCAGTTAGCCTTTGAGGAGGTACAACGCCAGTGCTTGCCATAGCAGGGACAGTACCTTCTGAAGGATTCCCCATAGTATCCGGTGAAATCACCCTTGACGATAACCACATCCGCATTTGTGATGAACGCATATCCGTCAACCGTGGCACACCTGCCCTGATAGCAGCGGCGATCAAAACCGCGGAAACGTTAGGTCAACCGGCACCCTTTGTATATCTGGTCGGAGATATCGGCCGGGGAAAGGGGAGCCGTCGCCTTTACAAATATTTAACAGATCACTTGCCTCAATCTGACTTTCAAACCCTTACATTTCATTACCTGCAGCCCATTGTTCACTGGCATGAACGCCTGCAGCAAGCCTTACATGAAATGAAAGAACTGCCAATTCTGATAGCTGACGCCGGATTCATGTACGCGGCCAAAATGAGCGGCAAGTCTTCACTATACGACCTCTTTACCCCTGACATCGGAGAGCTGGCCTTTCTGGCGGATGAAAAAGCGCCCCACCCTTTCTATACTCGCGGATTTATACTGCATGATGAAAACCGGGTATCTGATCTGATTGCACGCGCATACACTCACAACAATGCCGCACGTTTTCTCCTGGTCAAAGGAAAGCAGGATTACCTGGCCGACCGACAAGGAATACTGGAAACGGTAGATAGACCGATGGAGGAAGCCCTTGAAGCCATGGGCGGCACCGGTGATACTCTGACTGGTATTGTTTCGGCCCTGATTGATTCGGGCATGGCGATCAGAGAAGCGGCAGTAGTGGCAATGAAGGCAAACCGGCTGGCGGGTCATTACGCGAAACCAACACCGTCAACTCAAATTATAGAAGTTATCCACCACATCCCGGAAGCGTTATCGGAAATCCTTAAAAAAAGAGTTTAAAACATGCCGAAAAAAGAAAATTACATTCATCCTGAAATGACAGTTATAGATATAATTACACGTTACAGGGAAACCGAAAAAGTCTTCAAGAAATTTGATAAAAATGCAGGTGTCTGTATATGTTGCGAGGCCCTTTTTGATACAATTCAGGTAGTTTCAGAAAAGTTTAATCTTGAATTGGAGAGCCTTTTGTCTGAATTGACAATTGCTGTTGATGATTCTGTTGATTTATGAGGATTTTCGTTCAAGATCAAGGCATGCGAAAAAAATAACCACAGGTATATACTTGATATTCCGAGGATTATTTTTTGAGCATAACGCAGAAACTGGGCGAAAAGACCATAAATCAGCAGAATCATTGATTCACAAAGATAAAAGACCACGAGAGATATAGCACTCGGGGTCATTATTTTCTCACTTTACTACGAAAACAGATTGAAGCTGCTTCCGAAAAGTTAAAAGATGTAATCGGTTACATCAACCCTTACTACTCTCCGTGGAGGAAACAGTCTCAGATTTACTGGTCTCACCTTCTTTACTCACCGACGAATCCGAAGATGCTTCATCGTGTTTCTCTTCACCCATAGAAGGTTTCTTTCCGCCGTAATCGGTCACATACCAGCCTGAGCCATTAAGCTGGAATGAGGAATGGGATATTAATTTTTTCGCTTTACCTTTACAGAACCTGCAGGCTGGAACGGTATCATCTGTGATACCGTGAAACTCTTCAAATTCCTTTCCACATTCTGTACATTTATATTCATAAATCGGCATAACAAAAGCCTCCTGTGTATATAATTCTTAATTTTGAATTTTTAATGGTTTCATAAAAAATCAAAAATCGAGTCACTCCCACGAAAGCGGGAGTCCATAAGCACTTGAAAGAACCGGATTCCCGCTTCCGCGGGAATGACAAAGCTTGTCCTCGACCTGATCGGGGAAAAGTAAAAATTCGCCTTTTTACGAAACTGTTAATTTTTAATTCCTGGTTAAGTCGAATATATCTCCTATATGGTATTGATCGCTGAAACAATCAAGTACCAGATTAAGATTATTATCGGCTATGGGCTGTAATATATTCCGGGTAATTGAATGCACCTTTTCTTCTTCTTTTATTTTCTCTTCCATCGGCGCTTCAAAATCGCTTTCTCCTCTGTTAAAGCGAACAACATGTATCAGTTCATGCGTGGCGATATAGAGCATGAGGGGCATCAGTTTTATGAAGGAACTTCCTCTTTCTACAGCATTTAAAATCCGATTGTCCTGAAGGCATATCCTGTAAAAATGGATGTTTTTCTCATTATCGACGCCATCTTCACTTTCATAACAGTACTTGCAAAGGTGCGCAAACGCTCTGTTATATACCTCATGTTCCTCAAGATATGCAAGGGTTTTTACCTCGTATCTATGAGTTTCCCAATCCTCGGGACTAAAATGGAAGTGTTTCTCCGCCAGCTTTTCGGCCTTGCTGAATGTCCCGTTTATAAAAGATATCTCTGCAGGACTAAAATATATCGCCTCTCCCATTTTTCCAAAAAGTCTCAGTAAATTCCAAAATTAATATATCCATCTTTATCTTTATGTCAATACTTTCACCAATCCAAATCCACTGTGAGACCTTTGCATAACGCCCCCTTTTGACCAATTTCTATGTCAGACTCAAATTTGATGAACTCGTAAGAAGTCGAAAAGTACCATTTTTCGTCATTCCGGCGAAAGCCGGAATCCAGTCTATTCAACTACTTACGAGGGCTCTGGACTCCGGTTTTCACCGGAGTGACGACTTTTTGCGAGACCATCAAATTTTAATCCTCGGAATATCCAATATATTCCTGTGGTCTTCGGCGAGACTTCGGCGTGAGCTCAGCCTTCGGCGAGCTCAGTCGAACCGTCGAACGCTCAGTCGAACCGTTAAAATTCTCGCCTTCTTTGAACTTGAACAAAATTGAACATTCTGTAAAGGTCTCACTGTCTCTAAACCAGCCTTATTTTGGAATCGGCACACTGGTTAGAAGATACTTCAGGTCTTCATCCTCAAACCTTATGGAAAGACCGACAAAAGGAGACTCGTTACCTTCATTACTAAGAAAGTCATCCCAGCCCGCTGAAATATACAGGTGTTTGAGAAGCCTGTATTCACCGAATACTTTCAGGTGAGGGTTTCTATCCGCATCAAAATCAAATGCCTCGAATGTAAGCTTCAGGTTATCATTATATGCAAAATAGTCTATCCCCACACCACCGGTGGACTCGAGAAGACCACCCCTGAGAACAACATCTTTGTATCTTTTTGCAATCTCGGCATTGAAAAGTAATTTGTTTCTATCCCATTCTGTTTCTTCGCGGGAAGTACCATCCGAATATGTATACTCTTTTGTGGTTCGTTTGCCTCTGGGATCGGTAACAATACCGAGAATATAAAATTTATCTTCTTTCGGCTGAATCTTCAATTCGAGATAACTTTTCGCATCGCCCCTGTCAAACAGATATTCACCCCTGTAACTGAGGAAAGTCCTGAACTGCTCCGCCTTGGAAATATACCTGTCAATCCCTGCCATGCTGTTATCAAGACTTGTTAAGCTTGCATTAAGATTATCCACCGTTTCTTCATCATTGATTAATTTTCCTATTGTCCCTTCTCCCTTGTTGATCTTGGCAGTTATGTCCTGGAGGGAGGCAACGGTTTTATCAAGATTATCAAAGACACCTTCCTTCTTCACCAGTTGTCCTATAGTACCTTCACCTCTGTTTACCCTTTCTGTGATATCGCTGAGGGCAGCAAATGTTTTGTGCATTTCAGCGGCTGCGTTTTGCAAACTGTCAACCATAATGTTAAATTTTTCGTCGTTTCGCTGCACGGTTTTCTTGAGGCTTTCACTCAAATCTCTGGTATTCTTAATGATAGCCCTGAGATTTGCATCTCCTTCTTCACCTCCCACGACTGACTTTAAAGAAGCCGTTACTTCCATTACATCACTGGCTATTGTGCCAAGCTCACGCAAAAGTTTATCAATATCAGCCTGCTTCTCCACCTGTCTAATCCGCTCTCCATCCTTGAGATATTCCATACCGTTTATTCCAGATTCGATTTCTATGAATTTCTCTCCCAGAATTCCATGGGTTTTTATCGATGCCTTTACATCCTTCTCCAATTTTACATCGGGGATTATTCTCATTGTCACCAGCGCCTTCCCATCTTTGAGTCCGATACTTTCAACTCTCCCCACCTCAACACCTGCAATCAAGACTGAAGCATCCCTATCAAGTCCTATCGCGTTTTTGAAAACCGCAGTTACGCAATATCCCTTTTTCAAACCAAATCCATATTCGCCTACCCTAAAAGACATGTATCCCAATATAATCAATGCCACCAGGACGAACAATCCAACTTTTGCTTCCGTACTAATCGAAAACATTATATCCTCCAATCGAGATCATGGGCAAAATGAAACCCAGGCGCTACATGACACCAATGGGACCATCAAGACTCCCTGAAAGAAACTGCGTCAGAACAGGGTTATCTGATTTTTGAATTTCTTCAGGGGTCCCGTACTCTATAATTTTTCCTTCATACAACATGGCTATTTTGTGACCTACCTCAAAGATAGACTGAATATCATGACTTATTACAATACAGGTCAGGTTAAAGTTCTTTTGGGTATTTATAATAAGTTCGTTTATGGCTTCGGTCATAATGGGATCAAGACCGGTCGTGGGCTCATCAAACAGGACAATTTGAGGAAGCAGGGCCACGGCCCTGGCCAGGCCCACTCTCTTTCTCATACCTCCGCTGAGTTCGGATGGCATTTTGCTCTCCACACCTGTAAGCCCTACCGCTTTCAATCTTTCCCCTACTATTTCCTTTATTTCGCTGTCCTTTTTTTTTGTATGTTCCCTTAAAGGAAACGCGACATTTTCCCCCACATTCATAGAATCAAAAAGTGCGGCTTCCTGAAAGAGCATGCCAAACTTCTTCCTTACCTCGTTCAACTTCCTGTCATTAAGCCTGGCAATATCCGTACCGTCGATGAGAACCTGACCGCTGTCCGGTTTGAGAAGACCTATTATATGCTTCAGGAGAACACTTTTTCCCCCGCCACTTCTACCGATAATGACAGTAGTCTTCCCATCCTCGATTTCGAGATTAATACCATCTAAAACTTTTTGTTTTCCAAAAGATTTGTGAATATCAATAAGTCTAATCATACTGTTATAGTTTCGGGTTTCGAGTTTCGGGTTTCGGGTTATTCCTTGTACCTTGCTCCTTTGTCCTTGATCCTTTGCTTCTAAAACATAATCGCCGTAAGAAAATAATCACTTATCAGGATTGATATAGATGCCAGCACCACGGCTTCTGTTGTGGCCCTGCCAACACCTTCCGCTCCCCCCGTGGTATTAAATCCTTTGTAACACCCGACCAGAGACAGGATCAGACCAAAAAACGCTGCCTTAATCAACCCGTTATAAATATCGTCCAGATCAACGTACGTCGTAATATTTTTGATAAAAGCTCCCGCGTTAATATCCAGAATAATTACGCCGACAAAATATCCGCCGAGTATCCCCACAAAATCTGAAACAATTGTTAAGACGGGAAGCATTACAACACCGGCAATAATTCTGGGAACGATGAGATGTTTAACAGGATTTGCCGCCATGACATACAGGGCATCGATCTGTTCTGTCACCCGCATCGTTCCAAGCTCGGCGGCCATGGCGGAACCCGCTCTGGCCGTTACCATCAGAGAGGTAAGAACAGGGCCTAATTCTCTGGTCATTCCCAAAGCAACGGTGGAACCTACCAGACTTTCAGCGCCGAACATTCTAAAGCCATAATACCCTTGCAGAGCCATTACCATGCCGGTAAATATACCCGTCAAAACAACAACAAATATGGATTTAACCCCGACAAACTCCATCTGTTTGAAGATAAGCCGCAATTTGAGCGGGGGTCTGATCATCCAGCTCAGCACGGATAGGAAAAGCAGAAGAATCTTCCCCATTTCCTCAACATTTTCGAGGATTGATTTACCAAAATTGTCAACCGCGGCATATACTCTATTCATCGATCAAATGAGGAAAAAGTTACGAGTTAAAAGTTAAAAAATAATGTAACTATTCAAATATGATGCACCCGTAAAAAGTCGTCACTCCGGTGAAAACCGGAGTCCAGATGATCTGCAATTACTTGGAAGAACTGGATTCCGGCTTTTGCCGGAATGACGGAAAACGGTATTTTCCGACTTTCAAGTAACTTAAATTTACAAATGAGTTGTAAGTACTCCATATTACGTGATATTTAGCAAAAAACACAATTTCACTAAAAGCGCAAGTTACTTCCAATTATAATGCCGACGTGTTGGCATAGCGGAGCTTCTTACGAGTCCATTCAATATACCACTAATTATCAATCACAATGGTCCTTTCTTCTTTGCATGGACATCAAGAGATAACCTGATAATGCGGTCTATCAATTCTGTCTGGGTTATCCCGGATGCCGCGGCCTGATGGAAAAGCACTGTTGAGGGAGTCATTCCGGGCAGGCTGTTTGACTCCAAAACTAACACCCGCCCGTCATTCAGCACAAACATGTCTATTCTCGCATAGACTTTTAATCCAAGGGCCAGAAATGTCCGCACAGCAACATCCTGAATCTTCTTCAACATATCTTCCGGAAATCTTGCAGGAGTTTTATTCTCTCCCTGGCCATAAAGAAATTTATCCTTCAGAGAAAGAACATCTTCCGTCGGTATGGTCTCCGATGGTATCAGGGCAAAGGGCTCTTCGTTTCCTATAACACCGCAGGTCACTTCCATCCCCTCAATAAATTCCTCAACTAATGCCACATTATCCCAATCAAAGGCTGTTAAAAAAGCCTCGGCAATACCTTCTTTAGATACAACTTTTTTTACTGCCGTACTGCAACCCTCCCTGGCCGGTTTTACAACACAGGGGAAGCCCATATCTCCTTCGATTATATCCAGAATTTTATCTCTATTATTTTCCCATTCTTTTATAGATACAGCCTTAGTTCGCGGCACATTTATCCCGCTCATGGCAAGCATGTTACGGGAAGTATATTTGTCTGCGCCAAGAGCTGAACCCAACACCCCGGAACCCGTATAAGGAATCTTCAAGAGTTCCAAAAGACCCTGCAGACAGCCATCTTCTCCATATTTGCCGTGAAGACCTATATAAATGAAATTCACCAGGGATTTTAGTTTTTCATAAGGAATTCTTTCAGCTTCCCTGTCAAGATCTTCTTCGATGTCGCTGGTAGAGTTTCGCATCAGAAGTTTGATCGGAATTCCCCACAAGAGACCCTCACTATCCATAAATATGGGAATAGGGTCATACGTTTGCCGATCCATCTTGCTGAAGATATTCCTTCCGCTCTCGAGGGAAACTTCTCTCTCAGAAGAGATCCCCCCCATTATGACACCTACTTTTATCTTTTCACGCTTTTCGCTTTCCACTAGTTCCTGTCCATTATTGCCGGGCGACTGAAGTCGCCCCTACCCAATATATTGCAGCTTTAAGAGTAAGATTTTCATAGAAATATTAATCAATGCCGATTTATAATGTTATTTGGGTATCTTGTAAAGTCTATTTGTGAATTATTTATAATGGTCCCCTTTTTTCCTCATGAATCTTGCGTGAGATTTCAATAAGTTCGGATATGATCATCGACGGTAGCATGCCGGTCTCAGCCGCCTGTTCGAAAAAGAAAGAGGAAGGCGCCATTCCGGAGGATGAATTCGGATCTGTAATAAGCACCCGGCCGTCTTTTAAGAAAAAACCGTCTATACGCCCGTAAGACCTGAAACCAAGGGCACGATATGCCTTTATAACCTCTTCCTTTATATTCTCTACTATATCGGGAGGAATATTTCTCGGCGGTGTAAACTTTCTGCATCTCCCAGGCATATACTTGTCATCATATGTGAAAAACTCACTCTGAGGATAAATCTCCGTCAGTGCAAGGGGTCGCGGTTCATCATTTTCTTCCAGAACAATACATGAAAATTCTATTCCATCGAGATATTCTTCAACTAAAACGGCATTATCCCACTTAAGAGCATCATTTATTCCTTTCTCCAGTGTGTCTGCATCTTTGACAATTGTAACGCCCATACTCGACCCTTCTCTCGTCGGTTTGGTGACCAGAGGAATACCGAGACCCTCAATCAATTTTTGTTCAACTTCTTTCTTCTTGCTTTTCCATTCATCCTCAGGAATGACAAAACTTTCCGGGACACCAATGCCTGCCGCTCTGAGAATTTTTTGTTGCATATTTTTATCCATACCAATGGCGGAAGCCAGCACACCCGATCCTGTATAGGGAATCCTGAGAATTTCGAGAAGTCCCTGGATGCATCCATCATCGCCATATTTTCCATGGAGGGAAATAAAAGCAAAATCGATTTCATTCCTCAGTTGCTCGTATGATATTTTTTTTGCTTCGGCCTCAAGATGTTCTGAGATATCAACAGTGGTATTCTGAGATACGATCTGCCACGGTATAATCCATAATTTGCCGTCAGAATCCATAAATACAGCAACAGGTTCATACCTTTCTCTGTCAAGATTATCATAAATATTCCTGCCACTGTTCAGTGAAACTTCATTTTCGGAAGACATGCCCCCCATTATGATGCCCACTCTCAACTTCTCCATAAAAACAATCCCTTTCTGCGGGTTTCGGGTTTCGTGTTTCGAGTTAATGTCATTAACTTAAACGACTTTATTGTTGACAATCTAGTAAAAAGCTCCGCTATGCCGTTTAGCGGCATTATAATGGAAAGTAACTTTTGCAAAACATGTTTAAGGCCGATGAGGGCATCGGCCCCTACATGTTGTAGGGCCTGTTCCCCGAACAGGCCGTGTATCTGTATAGTATCCAGAAAAATCAACAAGTTATATTAAATTCGGCCAAACGAGTTACTCGGAAGCGCCACTATGTCCCGACGAGTCGGGACATTATAATTGGAAGTAACTTGTATTATTTAAATTCGTGTATTATTTGGCATATGTTAAGAAGTATCAATAAGTTATGGCGATTTTGTGAATTTAAGTTACTTGAAAGTCTCAATAGTCTGTCATTTCGAGTAAAACGAGAAATCTTTAAACCATAATACATTGAAAAAATAAGATTTCTCCCTGTGGTCTTCGGTGAACTCAGCCGAACCGTCGAAATGACAGATTCGCTGAGTTTGACTTTTTACGAATGCATCACTGTTGATTCCCACAAAGGACACGAAGACAAAGGAAAAATGCTCTGTCCCGCTCCAAATTCATAACTTGAAACCCGAAACTCAAAACTCGAAACTTTTTTTTTACAGATCCCATATAAATGTCACACCGCTGTTGGGAAATACCCAGTCATCCTCTTTGATACTCAATCTTAATGATTTCCCTTTTTCCTCTTCGATATTGGGATAGGGGTGTCTCCCGGCAAAAAAACTTACCTCTCTCACTTTCTTTAGTTTGGTCCCCCCATAGTTGAAATTTATTTCCAGACCCCTTGTAGGGTAAACCAGATAGACAGAAAAGATATTATTACTCTTGAATTTTCTGGTTACAATCGCGATTTGTATTTTTACCTGTTTGTTCAGTTTGTCTTTAATTTCATCTCCCCCGCACCACACCAGATATCCCCTGATCGTATTTTCTGCCTTTATTATGGGCATATCCTCATTATCGACTCTGATCCGTTCAATTTTAAAGTCACCTTCCCTGATTTGCTTTTTTCTTGTATTCAACAGCCACCGGTACTCACAACTCTCATCATCAAACAACTGAGAAAGCTGTTTGTTATTCAGAGCACAGCCAATGGAAAAAACGCTGTTTCTAAGTATTTTGGAATATTCTATCCGGGTTGTTACTTTGAAATAATCTTCAGCAGGTTGATCCGCCGGTTTTTCATTCGCGGAAAAATCACTCACATATATATCATACTTAAACCCCTCTCTTAATTCCAACTGGCGGTTTTCTCTCCCGAAAAGGGTTTCAAACATCTCATAGTAGATGGCATTCCCCATGTCGACATCATGGGCTCTCGCCTGAAAACAGCTTCGTATAATATTGTCTATCCTTGCAATAGATTTTTCTTCATCAGGAATAAATATTCTACTCAGACGCGGCTCAACGGAATCTTCTTTTCCTTTATTGACAAATACCCGCGGCGCCCTCTTCCCCAAAACGCATAAAATTTCATAGCTTATTGTTTTTGCCTTTCCGGCAATTTCATTGGCCGATATGTACTCATTCTCCTGCTTTCCCATAAGCACTACTTCGTCACCTGTTTCGCATTCAGGAATATGACTTACATCTACCGTGCACATATCCATGGAAACACGCCCCACAATAGGCGCCCTCTTGCCTCTTACCAGGGCATCACCCTGATTTGACAGTATAAAACCGTATCCGTCACCATACCCGACAGGTATCGTCGCTATTCTGCTTGGACTGTCAGTTATATATGTCCTGCCATACCCGATACTGCAGCCCTTTGGAAAATCTTTTAACAGGACCACGGTAGTCTTAAAAGTCATTACCGGAGCAAGCTTTGCCTTCGCCTCTGTACGTAGTGAGGGATATATCCCGTAAGTCATAATCCCGGGGCGCACCATATCAAGATTAAACTGAGGGAAATTGAGGATTCCCCCGCTGTTAGATAGATGCGTAGTCGGGATATGGATACCGTTTTCATCCAGATGATCAAGGAGATCCCTGAAGAGCTTCCACTGAGTCATGTTGTAATCATCATCTTCAACTTCACTGGAAGAAAGGTGGGAAAATATGCCTTCCACAATAATATCAGGGAAACGAAGAATCTCCCTGATCATATTGAAAGCTTCGCCATAAACAGTGCCACCCCTGCCCATGCCCGTATCGATCTCTATATGCACGGGGATTTTCATACCTTTTTTCTTTGAACTTTCGTTGAGTTTGCGTGCAAAGGCAACGTCTGAAACGGAAGGGATAAGGTTGTATTTTACGATCTCATCTATTTCGGAAACCGGGGAAGGACTCAGTATAAGGATGGGGGCATCGATACCGCTGACCCTGAGTTGAACCCCCTCATCCGCACTGGCAACCCCCAGAGAAACAGCGCCGTTTTTCAGGGCAAATTTAGATATCTCAATCGCCCCGTGACCATAAGCATCGGCTTTCACTACTTGAAGAATTTTAACATCCGGGCCGGTCAGCCTCTTAATTTCATCCCAATTCTTCCTGAAGTTATCCAGATCAATTTCTACCCAGCTTCTATACCGGCGAGTATTGAGTTTTGTATTCCGGGTTTGAGTAGCCATTTTATATAATATAACTCCTTTACAAATTATTACGGCTTTCTTCTTGGAAATATTATCAAACAACCTCGGAAAGTCAAGGCAAAGGAAGCAAATATCAGGATAATAAACGAATGGGAATACACTTGACAACAAAATCACGTTAAGATAAAAGACCTTACCGTTGATAATTCGAGCCGATGTAGCTCAGCCGGTAGAGCAACTGATTCGTAATCAGTAGGTCAGCGGTTCGATTCCGCTCATCGGCTCCATGATTTCAATAAGTTAACTCCTCCTTCAGGTTTTGACTCAACATTTTTCATACTTTTATCTATTCAACCCTAACCATAATAACATCTGAAACCGACCCGGAAATCCTCCTTTGGATCACTCCGGCACGTTTCTTGCTCATCTTAGCTGATATACGTGAGAAAAGATATAATTTGCATCATTTACAACATATCTCTCAAAAAACATAAAAGACTTGGAAAAGTAATTTTCTTCATTATCCGCTTTTATTATAGGAGAAGGAAAAGTGAGCCAGAGAAAAGAACCCGGGAAGCAGCACGCAGACAAACTCCCGGATGGACGGGAGCAGATTCCGGGGCTGAAACCATTTAAATCGGGGCGCGAACAGACAGAGAAAGCGTTGTGGGCGGCTGAAGAAAAATTCAGCCTCTTTTTCAAAAACACAACCGATGTTATCTTTTCGATCGACCGCACACTTAAATTTCTTTATGTATCACCCTCCCTTGAAGAAAAACTGGGATACAAACCCGAAGAATTTACCGGCAGGACTATTCAAAAATTACCTATCATTTCATCGGATACCCTGGAACGTATCTCATCCGATATTATGCGCCTTTCGGCGGGCGAATCCGTGCCTGCCACAGTGTACAAATTCATGGCCAGAGACGGAACAGAAAAGTTTGGTGAAGTCAACTACGACCTGTCGTCCTCCGATGACGGATCCACTCCGGTGATTGCCATTGCGCGGGATGTCACCGAGCGGGTACGGGCTGAGAAGGCGCTGTGGGAGAGTAACAAAAGGTTCCTGGAGATGACTGACTCTGTCCATGACGCTTTCATAATGATAGATCATGAAGACAATATTTCCTACTGGAACAAGGCCGCCGAAAGGATGTTCGGCTATACGAAAGAAGAGGTGGTCGGAAAAGAACTGCACAAGACCCTTGTCCCCAAACGTTTCTACGAAAATTATTTGAAGGGTTTTAAAAAATTCCAGGAAACAGGGCAAGGCTTCGCCATTGGAAAAACCCTTGAGCTGGATGCTGTCAGGAAGAACGGAACCAAATTCCCTGTAGAACTTTCACTTTCCGCATCAAAGATAAAAGGCAGGTGGAATTCAACAGGAGTGATCAGAGACATCACAGAGCGCAGAGAGGCACAGGAAAAACTGGCGGAGATAAAACTCCTGCAATCCACGATTCTGGACGCCGTCCCGCACGCCGTTTTCGGAGTGGAAAATCGCCGGGTTATCTTTGCCAATAAATCAGTGGAAACGGTCCTGGGATGGAAGCCGGAGGAAGTAATCGGCAGAAAAACAAGGATACTTTACAGGAACTATGAAGATTATAAAGAAACGGGCAGACAAACTTATCCTGTTCTTGAAACGGAAGGAAAATGCAGTGTGGAAATTCCCCTCAGGCACAAGGATGGCCGTGATATGACATGCATGCTGGACGACACTGTGATCGGTGAAAATTTGGAAGATGGAAAGATTGTCGCCGTCGTTGAAGATATTACCGAACGCAAGAAGACGGAAGAGAATTTAAAGGAGATGAGATTCTTGCAATCTTCAATTCTGGACACCATTCCCCACGCCGTTTTCGGAGTGGAAAATCGCCGGGTTATCTTTGCCAATAATTCAGTGGAAAGGGTCTTCGGATGGAAGCCGGAGGAATTAATCGGCGGGGATACAAGGAAACTATACAAAAATGATGAAGAGTATAAAAAAATCGGCAGAGATACCTATTTCACCACAGTTAAACAGCACGGAATAGTCGATACGGAAATTTTCTGCAGACACAGGGATGGCCGTGATATTACGTGCAGGCTAACCGGCGCTATTTTCGGTGAAAATTTGAAAGATCCAAAGTTCGTCGGTATGTATGAAGACATTACCAAACGCAAGGAGGAGAAAAAGGAAAGACGGAGACTGGAAGACAGGCTTCGGCAGGCACGTAAGATGGAAGCCCTGGGCACTCTCGCGGGGGGCGTGGCCCACGACCTGAACAATGTTCTCGGTGGCATTGTCAGCTACCCCGAGCTGCTGTTGATGAAGCTTCCCGAAGACAGCCCTTTGAGGAAACCTATTTCGACCATACAGAAGTCGGGAGAGAAAGCGGCGGCTATCGTTCAGGATATGCTGACGCTGGCAAGAAGAGGTGTTGTCACAACGAAAGTCGTGAAATTAAATGACATTGTATCAGAATATTTTAAAACGCCGGAATATGAAAAATTAAAATCATTTCATCCCCGCGTGAAGATTGAAACAGACCTCGAAGAAAGCTTATTGAACATCATGGGGTCCCCCGTTCACCTCTCCAAGACGGTGATGAATGTAATATCCAACGCGGCGGAGGCCATGCCCGACGGGGGAAGAATTACCGTATCCACCCAAAACCGGTATATCAGCGAACCCGTAAAAGGCTATGATGATATTAAGGAGGGTGATTATGTGACTCTTACGGTTTCCGATACGGGGATCGGGATTCCCGCGGAGGATATGGAAAAGATATTTGAGCCCTTCTATACAAAAAAGGTAATGGGAAGAAGTGGAACGGGCTTGGGCATGACCGTCGTATGGGGAACCGTAAAAGACCATAACGGATATATAGATGTTGAAAGCACTGAGGGAAAGGGAACAACATTCACATTTTACTTTCCCGTAACAAGAGAAGAATCAGCCAAAGATAAATCCCTCATAACAATTGAAGATTACATGGGTAATGGTGAGTCCGTTTTAATCGTGGATGACATAGAGGAACAAAGAGAGCTTGCGTCTGTTATGTTAAAAAAACTGGGTTATTCCGTTACATCAGTTTCCAGTGGTGAGGAAGCGGTCGATTATATGAAAGACCATTCGGCGGATCTCTTGATTCTGGACATGATTATGGATCCCGGGATAGACGGACTTGAGACATACAAGAGAATTACTGAATTGCATCCCGGGCAGAAGGCCATCATTGCAAGTGGATTTTCCGAATCGGAACGTGTGAAACAGGCTCAAAAACTTGGTGCGGGAGGATACGTCAAGAAACCTTATCTGTTGAAAAAAATCGGGGTTGCCGTCAGAACTGAACTGGATAAGCCCTGCGTTCCGGAAAACAAAGACCAGGAGGCTGTCATTCTTGCAAAATTCTCACGCAAAGACGTAAAGCACGCAAATAACAGCAAAAGAAAATCGTAGGAACTGGAAATAAATAAGTCATTGGAATTCGTGCCCTGATTTAGGTTAGGTTTAGTCGATCAGATTGAACAAAACCGTTCGACTGAGCTCACGCCG
>Ga0209121_10002712_pt1 | contig 17677 bp, 16 predicted proteins | sample Cruoilmetagenom3_FD_187292 | JGI IMG/M metagenome (GOLD analysis project Ga0209121, IMG submission 187292) | Oil polluted marine microbial communities from Coal Oil Point, Santa Barbara, California, USA - Sample 3 (SPAdes) (version 2) | ecosystem: Environmental > Aquatic > Marine > Oil seeps ... | reverse complement strand
CGCTCAATGTGTTTGTTCGGAGGAGTATCGTACTTGGAAACCCGTTTCAAGCAACCGGACGCTTGCTCAAGTCATCCCCCCGCTTTGGGGTGCTAAGAAAGATTTCGACAAGTTAGAACAAGAGGGGATCATCGAATATGTTCGATAGTTTGGAGAGACATTGTTATGACTCCTGAGAATTTGCAAAAGGCCGTTGAGCGCTTTCGCGCTTTGTGCCAAGCGGATCCGAGAATCGTGGCCGCTTTCGTCGGTGGCTCGCTGGCCACTGGCACAGCCGACGAGTACTCTGACATTGACGTGTATCTGATTGTCGCGGATGAGACATACGCCAGCGTTTTCGCTGATCGAGCGGCCTTCATGCGTCAACTGGGGGAGCCTGTCCTCCTGGAAGACTTTGATGGATTCGGCTTCGATATGGTTCTGTTCATCTTTGAGGATGGGATCAAAGGAGAGCTGGCTCTGGCCAAGGCCAGCAACTTCCTGCATGTCCACCACGGGCCATATCGAGTCTTGGTGGACAAGACAGGTCTCCTGAAGAGAGCCACATTCCCTATAGACCGGATACCCGTGGAGGAACAGCGCCAGAATCTGATTGAGCATCTCAAGTTTTTCTGGCGAGGCTTCCTGGTGATGAGCCAGGCTCTTGGCCGAGGGAATCTGCTTTCGGCGGCCACGTATCTGGAGGGGGCACGCCGCAGGCTGGTGAGCGTATGCCGGCTTTCCGTGGATTTTCAGGACGGGGATGGCCATCCCAGACTCGAAGCCATGCTCCCATCTCACCTCCAGGAGGCTCTGTATGACGCTTTTCCTCCTGTGGAAAGAGAAGCAATGGTCGAGGCAGCAAGGCGGATGGCCGACCTGTTTCGGCAAGTGGCGCGGCCGCTGGCCGCTCAACAGCAGATTGCCTATCCCGACGCTCTGGAGCAAACAGTGTCAACGTGGTTTGATGAAGAGTTTGCAAAACTCGGCAGGCAAGCCACGGGGTAGATATGCTCTGAGAGCAACCGTACACGATGGGGGGGCTTTCATGCGAGAAGATGATCTATTGCCCAAACAACTCATCCGTTTTTGCGGGGCCGACTGTAGCAATTGCGATGCATACAAGCGTTTCCTGGCAGGAGATGAGAGCGGATTGGTGAACCCTGAGAACGACTATCGCTGCTGTTGGCTTCCTACAGACTACCCAAAGGGTAGGGATTGCCCAATCAGGACGTGTTGCGAGGAGAAAGGGATATTGTTTTGTGGGGAGTGCGATCAGTTTGAGCAATGTGTCACGATGAAAGAGTTCTACTCAAAGCCTGGCTATGACGAATTGAGAAGAAGAATGTTTGAGGAAATTTCAAATCGGCAAGAGCTTGAAGAATTTCAATAAGGAGGGAATCTGATGGACAAAATGATTGCTTACTGTGGCCTGGTGTGCACCGATTGCCCGGCCTACATCGCCACCCAGGCGGACGATCACGCTGCGCTGGAGCAGGTGGCCGCGCAATGGCGGGAGGAATACAATGTGCCCAACATCACCGTCGCGTCTGTCCTCTGCGACGGTTGCCTGAACGGTGGGCGCAAGTGTAGTCACTGCGCCGATTGCGAGATACGCGCCTGCGGCGTGGCGCGGGGTGTCGCCAACTGTGCCCACTGCTCTGACTACGCCTGCGAGAAGCTGGAGGGCTTTTTCGGCTTCGCGCCGGATGCGCGGGCCATGGCTGGACGAGATTCGGCGCTCGCTGTAGGAAGATACTAAATCAGGCATCGTCCGGCGGGAACTCGGCGTACCGTCGCAACGCGCCCTCCGCTGCCTCCCGCACACGTGCGGTCAACTCCGGTGGCTCTAACACCTGTGCCGCCGAGCCATAGCTCAACACCCAGCCGGTCGCCCAGTCGAGGCCAGCCACACCGAACCGTGCGATGATCGAACCGTCGGCTTGATCGGTGATCTCCATCCAGTGATCGTGCCGTTCCCGCACCTGGAAGGCCTCGCTGGCTTCCAAGTGGACCACTACCGTGTAGTTTGGCTCAAGGCGCATCGAGTGCTCCATGTACTCCCGCACCGAAAAGTCGCGCGGCATCTCGTACGGATCCTCCAGCGACGTGACCTGCTGGATGCGATCCACCCGAAACGTCCGTAAGTCTCGTCGCAGGCGACAAAACCCGATCAGATACCACAGCCCCCACTGGAACGTCAGTGCATAAGGTTCCACCACTCATTCGGTAGTCTCTTGGCGCGCAAAGCCCCGGTACTGCAAGCGCGCGCAACGCCGGTCCCCAATGCATTGTCGCAGCGTGTGCAGCGTCGGCTCCCAGGGGCGGTAATCCCTGCGGCTCAGGCCGCTGACGACCAGGCTTTGCCGGGCCCGGGCCACTTCCTGGCGCAGGTCATCGGGCAAAACATTGTCCAGTTTGGCGGTGACGGCGGTGACTGCATCGTCATACGTCTGGCCCCACACGTCCCTGATCAAGTTGGCGCCCATATAGAGCACCGTCGCCTCCTCGGCGGTGAAGAGCAGCGGCGGTAGCTTGTACCCTCGCACCAGCGAAAAGCCGCCATACCTTCCCCGCTCCGAGTATATCGGGATGCCCATTTCGTCCAACATTGCCACGTAGCGATAAACTGTTCGCTCCGAGACGTTCAATTCTGTGGCGAGTTCCGCAGCTTTCCAACTGGATCGCGATTGAAGCAGCATTATTAGCGACAGCAGGCGCGTGACGACGTTGCCCATATCTTTCTCTCCAGTTTAAGAGATGTCCCTCACCTTCACCCGGACAGGCGTAGGGACAGCTATTATACCACTATACCACAAATTTATGACGAAAACTGTCAGGATTTTGAGTCATAGTTGAGCCACAAACTCACCCCACTGGTAGAGCAGGGACACGACCCGGGGACAAGGGAGAAGCCTGCCTCCAGGCAGCGGCGGCAGGCTCGCATTCCTCAGTGTAGAGGGGGTAACCCCGCCCCTACTGGATCGCAGCGATCTGAAAGACGATCTCCCCACCTGGGGCATCCACAGTGACCACGTCACCCACCTGATGTCCCAGCAACACCCGGCCCAGCGGCGACTCGTTGGACACCTTGCCGTTAGCCGGGTCGGCTTCGGCCGGCCCGACGATGTGGAAGGTCTCCGCTTCCTCCGCACCTTCCTCGACGATGGTGACATGACTGCCCAGGACAATCTCATCCGTGGGACCATCCTCTTGGATAATCATCGCGCGGCGCAGCATCGCCTCGATCTGCTGGATACGCCCCTCCAGAAAGCCCTGTTCTTCCTTGGCAGCTATGTAGTCGGCGTTCTCCGTGATATCCCCCTGCTGGATCGCCTTATGCAGCCGTTCGGCCAGCGCGGGCCGCTTCACGTTGACCAGGTGAGCCAATTCCCGGTGCAGGTTTTCCATGCCTTCGGCGGTCAAATAGACAAATTGATGCGCATTCATCCCACGTCGTTCCCCTCCATAGGAATGCTCAATCTCCACACACCCGCGCCCACAGCGGTGGGCCCAGCACCAGCAGGCCAACGATGACGGAGATGATGGCCGCCAGGAGCACCGCCGCTGCCGTCACGTCCTTGATCACCTTCGCCAGTGGGTGGTAGCCAGGGCTGACCAGGTCCACCAGTGTCTCCGCCACGGTGTTCAGCATCTCGCTCGCCAGCACAAAGCCGATGGTCAGCGCCAGCACCGCCCACCGGGTAGACGAGAGACCCAGCCACAGCCCCAGGACGACTGCCGCAGCGGCGATGGCCAGGTGGATGCGTACATTGCGCTGCGTGCGCAGGGCGTACCACAGGCCAGAAAAGGCGAAGCGGAAACTCTCGCCGATGTTCCGACTGTGCATGGCGCATCACGCAGGGGGGTGCGCTTCGATTCCCAGAGCCTGGAGAATCTCAGCCTGCGTGGCCCACATCTGTGCCCGCTGCTCCTCCGTCACATCGTCGTAGCCCAGGAGGTGCAGCATCCCGTGGAGGACCAGCAGTTGCAATTCTGCCTGGAGAGCGTGTCCGGCCTCAGCAGCCTGGGCTTCGGCGCGAGGGAGGGAGATGATGACGTCGCCCAAATAGCGCGGGAAGCCCGGTGCGCCAACGAATGGCCCTCGCGTCTCGTCAGGGAAGGCCAGCACGTCGGTTGGCGCATCCACACCACGGTGACGGCGATTGAGTTCGTGCAATACCTCGTCGTCAGTCACCACCACAGCCACTTCGCACGGCTCCTCTACTTGCTGGTGGATCAGGACTGCCAGGGCAACCCTGTGCAGCGGTTCGGGTTGAATCTGCGCCTGGAACTGCTCGTCAATCTGTATCTCTATGGTATGGAGAGACATCTCTAGTTCGTATCTCGCTTTCACGTGTCGGTCGCTTTTTCCGACGGTGGATATTGGATGCGCGGATGGAAGACACCCTTCAGGGAGGAGATGAGGGCTTCGCGTGTAATCTCCAGGTCTCGCAAGGTCAAGTTACATTCGCTCAGTTGGCCGTCGGCCACGCGCTGGTCTACGACGCGGTTGATGATCTCCGCCACTTCCTCGGCGCTGGTGGGATGCACGGCACGCACAGTGGCCTCGCACCCATCGGCCAGCATCACCAGGGCGGTCTCCTTGCTCTGGGGCCGGGGGCCGGGGTAGCGGAATTCGCTCTCGTCAACCAGCGCAGCGTCGCCTGCAAGTTGTACGGCCTTGCCATAGAGGAAGCTCACTCGACTGGTGCCGTGATGCTCCGAGATGAAGGCACGTATGCGACGAGGCAGCCGGTAGCGCCGCGCCAGTTCCAGCCCATCCTTGACGTGGCTGATGAGGATTTCGGCACTGGTACGCGGGTCGAGCCGATCATGAGGATTCATGCCCTCGACCTGGTTCTCGACGAAGAAGTATGGGCGGGCAATCTTGCCCACGTCATGATAGTAGGCCCCCACGCGAGTGAGCATGGTGTCGGCACTAATGCGCTCGGCAGCCTGCTCAGCCAGGTTAGCAACCATCAGGCTGTGATGATACGTAGCGGGCGCCTCGCGTAGAAGCCGCTGCAGGAGCGGGTGGTCAGGACGGCTGAGCTCGACGAGCCGCATCGTGGTGGTGATGTCAAACAGCGGGCCGATGAGGAACAGTCCTCCCAACGCCAGGCTGGCCGAGATGCCACCATTGAGAATGCCAGCCAGGGCCGAGACCAGCATGTCAGTGGGTTGGGCAATGTCACGTGGCAGCCGAAAGATGACGATGATGCTCGCGTGCGCCAGGGCAACGTAAGCGCCAGCGCGAAAGAGCGTGCTGATGCGCTCGACACGACCCAGCGTGAGCGCAGCAACCAACCCACCCAGGGCAGTGTAGGTTGCCATCTCCAGGGAGTTGTCGGCGATGACACCGGCAGCGCCGCCAAGGAAAACAGCCGTTGCCACGCCCGCGTGCGGTCCCAAGGCCGCCGTAGCCAGCATCGCCAACGCCGCCGCTGGGGAGAGGTAGCGTAGCACTGCCCCCCCCGGCACCATCAGCCCGGTTTCTAGCACGAAGAAGGAGGCGAGGAGCACCAGCAGGAGAAATTGCCGCCAATCCCACAGCACGCTAGGCTGAAAGCGCGTCAGGTAAAGACACAACAGTGAGGTCCCCAGTATGGCCAGCAGACCTGCTCCCACGAAGTCGGCCCACTTCACCTGGGGTTGCCGCAGTCCCAGTTGATCCAGCGCCTCTACGTCACGCGCCTCGACGCGCGCTCCCTCGCGCACGATGATCTGGCCGGCCTCGAAGGTGCGCAGCACAGACGACACTTCCTCGCGGGCGCGGGCCTGAGCCTCGGCCGTCGCTACGGGGTCGAGAAAAGAGTTGGGGACCAGGAAGCGTTGCGCGAGCGCGACAGTGACGGCAGTCTCCTCATCCGAAAGGTCGAGACGGACCAGGGCAGGGACACCCTCAAGAGCGTCATTGAGATACCCCTCGCGAACCTCACGGCGCATCGCCTGGTCAATCACAGCCAGAGGTTCCCATTGGACCCGGTCCCAACTCTCGTCGGGCAGAGCAAGAAGGTCATCAAGCGTCTCAGGCGGAAGATCGGCCAATTCGGGTACGGCCAAAATCCAGCCTCGCTGTTGGGCGGGAGAGGCAAGTGCATCGGCACGTACCGACCCCAGGTAGTCGAGCACCTGGCGGGCACGGTCTAGTTGTTGACGGGCCAGCGCGGGGTCGGGAAGAGTATAGACCGGCTCGACTCTGGATGCGGCGTGTTCCTGCTCCTCCGCACGCAGGATGGCACTCTCGTAAGTCACACGGCGAGGAGCACGGATATCCTGGGGAGCGATGCCCCCCTCCTCCAGCACCACCCGGCCAGTAGGCAATAGCGGGAGAACCATCACAACGCCTGTGACTCCTGCTAGTACCGTGCCCAGCAGAATCATGCGTAGCCAGGCCCACCAGCGATGGCCGCCCAGGCGTGGTGAGGGTTTTCCTCCACTGCCTCTAGCATCGGTTGCGTTCGTACTCATTAGTTGAAGTTGATAAAAGGTAAGGGCGCAGTAACTGCGCCCCTACTACGCTCGTCCATCAGTATGACACGTGCCCCAGTGAGCGCGTCTAGCCAGACAGCAACTCGCGCACGACCTTGTTCACGACGCGGCCATCGGCACGGCCTTTGAGTTTGGACATAAGTTGGCGCATTACTGGCCCCATCTGTCCCATCCCGGTCGCTCCGACCTCTGCGATAACCTGACGCGCCTCATCAACGATTTCCTCCCGCGAAAGAAGCCTGGGCAGGTATTCCTCAAGGATCGCCAACTCCGCCTCCTCGGCAGCGAGCAGATCAGGACGGTTGGCCTGCTGCAATTCGGCGATGGCGTCGCGCCGCTGGTGGGCCTGCTTCTGCAGTACTGCAGTCACGCTGGCATCGTCAAGTTCGCCTCCGTGTTCAACCTCGGCGTTGACAATCGCAGCCAGAGCCATACGGATGACCGATTTGCAGCGCTTGTCACGGGCACGGAGCGCTTGCTTGAGATCCTCCTGCAGTTTCCGCTTCAGGCTCACGCGCGTCTTCATTTCCGCAGTCCATCGCTCTACGGCCTGCTGCGTTGGTCCCTGCGTGTCTGCCGGCGACTCTTGCGTAATTTGGCTGCCCTCTTGCGCTTACGGATCACGCTCGGCTTTTCGAAAAAGCGGCGGCGGCGCACCTCCGACAGCACACGGTCGGACTGTACTCTCTTGTTGAAACGCCTCAACAAAGAATCGAATGACTCGCCTTCCTCAATGACAACTCTGGTCACTCACTTCCCCCCCTTTCTATACCCAGTTGCAGACTGGTTTATTGATGGCAGGGTCATTATAATCGCGCATTGGAGGCTTGTCAAGCAGGATCTGGCTCCCACACGTGCACGACCTGGATACCATCGGCCTCCAGTGCCTGCACAGCGGTCTCCCGATCCACCCCATCCAGGCGGAAGGCGATGACCCGGTCCTGGGGCCGCTCGCCCCAGAATGTGCCCAGCGAGTGGATGTTGCCGCCCAGGGCCGCAACACGGCTCGTGATCCGTTCCAGACTGCCTACCTCCTCCGGGATAACGACGGTGATGCGCAGCAAGGGATGCCCCCCCCCCATCCCCTCGACGAAGACGCGGAAAATGTCCGTATCGCTGATGATGCCGACAAGTTTGTCGTCCTCGACGACAGGGAGGCAGCCGATGCGGTGATCCACCATCACCCGCGCTGCCTCCTCAATCGGCAAATCGGTCCCCACAGTGATGACCGGGCCCTGGATGATCTGTCCCACCTTCGTGCGCGAGAGAATGTAGTCCACCTCGAAGACGCTAAGGGTGGTGGTAGACGTGGGAGAGGCATAGACCAGGCTTTTCTCAGTCACAATGCCGACCAGTTTGCCGTTTTCGTCCAGCACTGGCAGATGGCGGAACGGCTCACTGCGGACCAGGTCCAGCGCCTCCTTAAGGCTGGTATCGGTCGTGATGACAACCGGGTCAGAGGTCATTCGATCTTTAACTAACATAGTCTCCCTCCTTAATAGTGCTGGTAGATTGGTTTTGCCATCCACCAAACGTGATTATCCGGGCGGCCAACCAAGACGAACAGCTTCCCCAGCAGCGCCGCGTCTGCTCATCCAAGAACCTCGCCTACCAGATAGCTGTTCTGCGCAGCGAGCAGTCGCGTGGCGGTAAGCCGGTTGCGCAAGTCGCCTTCCATGTGCACAACTACGCGCAGATAGTTGTCGGTCAGACCAGCCCAGAGGCCATCGCGCCGACGCTGTTCCCACAGGACTTCCATCTCCCGTCCCACGAACCGCTGGCGGAAGCGGAATGCCTGCTCAGCACCCAGTTCGCGCATGGCGCGCGCCCGTGCCCGGCGCACCTGGCGCGGCACCTGGTCCGGCAGACGGGTGGCGGCCGTACCCGGCCGCGGCGAGTAGGGAAAGACGTGGAGGCGCGCGAATTCCATCGCCGCCACAAAATCGTAACTGGCGCGGAAGGCAGCCTCGTCCTCACCAGGGAAAGCAGCGATGACATCGGTGGTTACGGCCAAATCGGGGACGGTAGCGCGAGCGGCCTCCACCAGCCAGGTGAACTCCGCTGTGGTAATGCGCCGGCCCATACGGTGTAGGGTCTCGTCACAGCCGGCCTGCAGCGGCAGGTGGAGTTGACGGCATAGGCGCGGGCTCTCCCATAGTCCGAAGAAGGCCTCGTCCAGGTCCCAGGGCTCCAGCGACGAGAGCCGGAGTCGGGGCAGGTCCGTGTGAGTCAGCAGAATCTCGACCAGCGTATGCAGGCCACCTGACAACCCCAGGTCACGACCATAGGAACCCAGGTTCACGCCGGTCAGCACGGCCTCCTGGTAGCCAGCCTCGACGAGCGCGTGCACTTCGGCGACGACGCTAGCCACGGGGCGGCTGTGGGCCGGGCCGCGCAGCAAGCGGGTGACGCAATAAGTGCAGTGGTTGTCGCAGCCATCCTGTACTTTGACGAAGGCGCGGGTGCGTCCCCCTCCAAACCCATCCCCCGGCCCACCCCCGAAGCAGGGAGGAGTGCCCCCCCCTTCCCTGGCAGGGAAGCGAACCGAGGGATCAGGTAGAGAGAGGGTCACAATCTCCACCGTCCGCCCCTTCTCGGCATTGGGCACGACCCAGGCGACGCCGGGTAAGGCATCGCAATGTTGGGGCATCAACGTGGCGTAGCAGCCAATGACAGCAATGCGGGCCTCCGGATTGGCGCGGGCCAGCGCCCTGACGCGATGGCGCGACTTACGCTCCGCCCCGGCGGTGACGGCGCAGGTGTTGACGACACAGACATCAGCTTGGGCATGATCGCCCACTACGATGTGACCCGCCGCCGCGAACCGGCGCGCCATCGTCTCAATCTCGCTCCGATTTAGACGGCAGCCCAGGCTTTGCAGATAGACGTTCATCAATCCACTATTAGCAACCCACGTCAAACGATAGATTTGGCCCAGGAACGTTTCCTGGTGTCCATGCACACTCCTCTGGTTTAGCGTCGCCCAGAACGCTATGGTTTCATTACGGACAGGTTGTCGAAGTGGATCTCCACACCGGGCTCGAAGAACGAGCCAACGTAGAGGCCAACGTCGCCTCGGGGGTAACTGCTGTCCTCAACTTGTGCCAATTGCACGCCGTTGACAGAGAAAGCCATCGCCGCGCCCTGGCAGACGACCTCCAAGAGGTTCGTCGCAGCCCCCGTCTGGATGGCATCGGACTGAGTCCAGTCGCCGCTCAACACCACCCACTCCTCGCCATCGTGCTTTCTGACCTGGTAGTAGCCGTCGCCACTGATGGAGAAGCAGTAGAAGTGGCCGGCGTCTTTCATCCGCACCAGCACGCCGTACTCGTTGTCGTCAGGGCCGGCGACCTGGGTTGCTTCAACGGAGAGGCGGAAGTCAGAGAACTCGCGACTGGCGGAGGCCCAGGCGAGGCGGTTAGGTGCTTTGACCAGGAGACGCATCACGCCCTCGTAGTACCCGACCTCCGCAGAAGCATCGGTCTCGGCCTGCCAGCCACTGGCCGGATCGGAGAAGTCGTCGCTCCACGGCAACTGCTCCCCTCCACAGGCGACCAGCAAAACAACCAGCGCCACGACGAGCAATTGCTTACCTGCTCTCATATCTGCTCCCATCCGTTGCTCTGTCCTGCAATCCGCTGTTCTACGGCTCAGTAACAACAAAGTCATCGAACTGGACACGAACATCACCCCCTGAGCCACTCCCGGCCCCGATCCCTACGTCGCCCTGCACATGTGCGTCGTCGGTGACCATCTCCAACAGCTCACCGTTGACGTAGAGGCTCAGTTCGTCTTCCTGACAAACCGCCAGAATGCGGTTGGCCTGCTCACCCGTCCTGATGGCGAGAGAGGGGACCATTCCATTGCCATCGCCGGTGAGAATCTCCAGATCGCCGCCATCCACGCGCCGGAAGATGGCGTAATAACCATCGGCGCTGATGGCAAAGTAGTAGAAATTATCCACGTCCACGCAGCGACAGAGGACACCGAAATGGCTTTCCTGGGAGCCAGATGACAGACGGGCATCTGCCTCAATGCTCACGTCCTCGAACTGCTCACCAGGGTAGGCCCAGGTGAACCAGTTTGGCTCATGCAGTTCGATGAAGTATTCGCCTTCCTCATAGCCGCGCTCGAACCCCTCGCGCTGATCAGCGCCCCAGTCGCTGCGTGGGTTGTCGAAGTCGTCCTGAAAGAGCACCCCCTGATCGTCGTCCCCAGTGCAGCCACAGATCAACAGTAGCATGCCCACGATCAAGCAACTCTTCAAGCGATAGTAACCTATTTTCATCACTGCCTCCCATCCGCACGGAAGTAATCCGGCGTGCAGACATGGCAAGATTATAGCACGGGCAGAGAATTTGCAAAAGGCTGACGTTGCCCACATTTAATGACCATGCTATAATCAAACTCAGGATATAGGCACACACAGCCTCACTGAAGGAGCAGGTGCAATGGCAAGGAAACGGGTCAGCATGGGAGACCGCCGCAAGGCGAGGGATTACGAGAAACAGGGCATGCAGGCCTACGAGGAATGGGACATTGAGCGGGCTGTCGGGTGCTTCGAGACCGCCACCCACCTTGTCCCTGACGAACCGGATTACCGGCTTCACCTGGCGCGGACGTTGGCTCGCAGCGGCGATTTCGACCAGGCCTTGCGAGCGCTGGCCGATTTCATGCGGCTGGAGCCCGAATCACCGCTTGAGAATCGCCTTGAGCAACTCTTTGCCAGCGGGATGGACAAGGTAGAACTGCTGCTCACCGACAAGATGACCACGGCAGGGATGCCCATCGAGGAGATCGGCGTCGCCATTCAGATGTGGCTGGAGTACCGCATCACTCTTGGACGCGGCGCGCTCGTCATGCGCAAGCCAGAGACCTGGGCGGCAGCGCTCGACTACACGGTGCGCAAAGTCAACTTGCGTCCGGTGAGGCGACGGGAGATCGCAGCCTTCTATGGGATCAGCGATGGGGCCGTGAGAGACCGGCACAGCGACCTGGTAAACACGCTCGACGTGATGCCGTGCGACTATCGGTACTTCACGGGCAAGGAAAACCCGTTGGACAAACTGGTTGAGGCAGCGGAACTGCTGGAACAACTGGAAGCTCGTTTCCGGGAACCGTGAGGGTGGTAAATTGTGGAGGTGGTTTCAACCCACATTGAGGAAATCTACGGTCGCAGTCTTGATGACCACAAGGCACTGGAGCGCGAATTGATGCGGTATCGGATCACGTTCGCCTACGGTGGAATGACTGTGGCACTAAAAAGCGTGAGGAGCAACTGAGCACCTACAGGAGCGCCTTTTCGCGGGCCACGGGAATAGTAAACGAGAAGGTGCTGCCCTTGCCTGCCTCGCTCTCGACCCAGATTTCGCCACCGTGCAGTTCCACCAGACTCTTGATGATAACAAGCCCCAACCCGGTGCCCGGTACACTGCGCACGGTCGGATCGTCGGCACGGAAGTACTTGGTGAAGAGACGCTCCTGATCTCCAGGCGCGATCCCTATGCCGGTATCGGCTATCGAACACAGGACAAACTCATCTTGCCCGGCGGCCCCCCCCCCTTCATCCCCCCCAATGGGGGGGAAAGAGGGGGAGCGCCACCTTTGAGCACGAATCGCGATGTGCCCCTTCTCAGGTGTGTACTTACAGGCGTTGCTCACCAAGTTGGTCACAACCTGCACCAGCCGGTCTAGATCCCCCCTCACAAGTGGCAGGCTGGATGGGATATCCACCTCCAACGCTTGTTGCCTGGCCTCGATCTGCCTGCGGGTAGTTCGCAGCACCTCTCTGATCACCTTCTCAATGGACACGCTGCCGAACTCCAGCCGTATGCGGCCGCTCTCAATGCGCGAGATGTCCAGCAGGTCACTGACCAGTATATTCATGCGGTCCACGTTCGACCGCACCGTCTCAAGGAAACTGGACTGCGCGTCGGTCAGTTCGCCCACGGTTCCCTTGATCAGCAGGTCAGTGTAACCTTTAATTGAGGTCATCGGCTGCTTGAGTTCGTGGGAGACGAAAGAGACGAACTCGGTCTTGGCCTCATTGGCGCGGCGCACTTGCTGGAAGAGACGGGCATTCTCAATAGCGATGGTCGCGTGGTCAGCCAGGCGGACGACGAACTCCAGCGCCTCCAGGTTGAATCGGTCCCTGTGGGAGGACTCCAGGGCGATTACGCCAACGATTTGCTCCTCCCTCCGGATAGGTACCGTCAACTGAGCTATCATCCCCGGCACTACTGGCGCGTAATCGGAGTCGTTCCCCACATCCTCCACGAGTTCGGGTTTACCGGTCCGCACCACCCGCCCGACGATCCCCTGCTCCAGCGGCCAGGGAACCTCCTCGTGTGTGGAGATCAGTTCCTCCGGATAGCCCCGGTTGACCAGGAAGTGCAGCCCGCGCAAGCCGCTTTCCGTCTCCACGACGACAGCCACAATCCCCACGTCGGCTCTGGTCATCCGCAGCGCCCAGCCCAGCACCAGGCTCATCACCCGGTTGTAGTCTAGAGTGGCATTGAGTTCCCGGTTAATGCGCTGCATCATCGAGAGTTCTTCCACACGTGCAGCGAGGGCCTGATCGGTCTGGGTGAACAGCCGGGCGTTCTCGATAGAAATAGCAGCATTGGTTGCGAAGGCCATCAGCAGCCGTTCGTCGTCCTCGTCAAATGGCACACCATCGCGCCGGTTGAGCAGTTCGACCGCGCCAATAGTGCACCCCCGGCTGACCATTGGCACGGCGATGATCGAATGGGTAACAAAGCTGTCGTCGAGGTCCCGATACCAGCGTTTGTCCTTCTGCGCGTCCTTGATGGTAATTGGCTTGCCCTCCTGAAGCACTGCGCCCACGACGCCGGTGTCAGGAGAGAGACGCGTGCCCACCAGGTCGGCAGAGCCTGGGCCAGCGGTCACCCCGAAAACCAGTTCGCCGGTGTCCTGGTCTACCAGCAGCAGCGATCCAGCCTCAGCCTGGAGGAGTTCGACCGCCTTGTCCATGATCAGATTCAGCGCCGTATGCAGGTCCAGCGTTGAGGTGATGACGCTGCCGACCTCGTTGAGGGCAGCCAACCGCCGGGCATGTTCCTCCATCTCTCGGTAGAGGCGCGCTTTATCCAGGATCGCGGCTGCCTGGTCGGCAATGGCGGAGAAGATCTCCAACTGTTCGTCGGAATAGGTCACGGCGGGATCGAAACTGGAGACGTTCATCACCCCGATGACTTGGTCGCCAGCGTTGAGCGGCACACCCATCCAGGCTCGCCCCGGCCGGCCTCCAGGTGTGATTTCCCGGCAAAGACATTCCTGGATGTAATCGTCTGTCACGATGGGCTGTCTCGTGCGCACGATTTCGCCGGTCAGTCCCATCCCCACCGACCACTCGTCGTCCGAATACTGGCGCTCGTCGTCTTCGACGTAGAAGGCAAATGAGAGAGTCTCTTTCTCCAGGTTGTACAACGCGATGTAGAAATTGCTGGTATCAAGCACACGGCTGGTCTGAGCGTAGATCAACTCTAGCAGGTCATCCACATCCATCGTGAAGTTGACCGCCTGCCCGACCAAACGCAGTACGTCCATCTCCATCACGTGCCGCTCCAGGTCGCTGACGAGATGCGCTCTTTCCAGGGCTACCGCTACATTGGAGCCGAGTGACTCCAAGGTGATCAGGTCGTCCGAGGAGAACGGCGCACCGCTACGCTTGGGCCCCAGGGTCAGCCAGCCGTGGCCCGGTACCGGGATGAAGAGAGCAGGACGTAGGGCCTCCAGTGATCCGCGCTCCGCCATCAGGTGGGGAGGAAGGGGACGGTCCTGGTAGAGATAGATACTCTCGCGCCGCTTGAGCATCTGGCAAGCGAGCGGCCCCTCCCGGATGAATGTCACAGACGGGAATGGCCTGTTCCCAATGCCGCGAGGCACATAGCACGCACGCTGCGGATCGTACAGAAACAGGGCAGCGAATTGCAGGCGACAGGCTGCCTCCAGCGTTTCATCCAGAACACCCAGGACCGATGGCAATTCCACAACCTCGGTCAGCCGGCTTACGAAGCGTCGTACTATCTGGCGGTGATCAACTGCTTCGCGCAGGAAGACTCGATCCACCGAACGCTGCAGACGCATCCATACCGGATTCAGGAGCAACGTCAGCAGAAGGACGAAGACACCGAGGACGAGGGGATGACTGGCCCGCAGCGTCACGCCGAACACGCGGCTGATCAGGTAGAGAAGGAACAAATACGTCCCCACTACCCCGGCGCTCAGCAACGCACAGGCAACACCCCGGCTGACCACCAGGTTGATATCAAACAGACGGTAACGAAGGATGGCGTAAGCAATAGACAGAGGAAATAAGGCAAACCAGGGCAGAATGAGCACTGGAGGGAAAGCCCCGCCAGTGTAACGGCTGATGAGAAACCAGGCCACACTCGGACCGAAGGCCAGCAGACTACCCCATAGAATGGCACGTGCCTGGGCTTGCACGATGGGCGATTGGGAACGCCGGTATCGGTAGACCATCATCGCCAGAATAACAGTGATTCCTGCGCTCCCAAATGCAAAGCCCGCGAACCAGGTATCGAAGTAGGCTGTGGGCGCTTCGAAGTTCAAGACAGAGAATTGATTAACGCTGGCGATGACCACGCCCGGCACGTAGACCAGATAGCGAAGGTAAGGGGCATGCTTGAGAAATCGCATCCGCTGGGGGAATACCAGTGCCAGGTGAATAGCAACGCTGCCGACCAGAGAGATAGCGACAATCCACACACGATGGAGGCGGTGGGTGGTGTAAACATCGAACAGCAGGCCGAGGCCCAACGCGACCATTACGCACAGCATCGCAAACACACGCCCAGCCAGCTCATGCCGCCGCGCCAGGAAGACCCAGACGCCAATCCCCAGATAGATCAACCCCAGGACATAGGGCAGGACGAAGAAACTGGTCAGCCCCTGGATGGGGAAAGACTCCAGGCGCACGTGGACGTCGCGCAGTGTGCCATCCTCCCCTCGTGCCGTCAGCGTGACCACATCACCGGGCTCGTGCTGTGCCAGTACACGCATCAACGCCGTGGTGTTTTCCAGCGGCCGACCGTCGAGGGCGACCAGGTGATCGGGGAAATGGAGACCGGCAGTGTAGCCGGGCCAGGTAGGATCGCCCAGATTGTTGACAATCAGAGTTGGCTCGGTGAACAGGCCGGGGAATGGGACCTGTGTCGTGCGCCAGGCCAGGAAAGCGGCCACAGCCAGGAGAATCACTGTCGCGGTGAACGCTGCCACGACGCTCCACGCCCGTGGCGACATTCCGTCCTGGGAGTGTCCACGAGTTTGAGAACCGCTTACGTCTCCCACGTCGCTCACCTCACGCGCTGTCCGATGCCCGTACACCAGCACTATTGTAGCACAGAGGCGGCGAATTGTCTATAGCCTTTCCGCCCCACAGACGGCTCAGTTCGAGGGAGTTATAGTCTCAGCACTCGCTATACCCGCAGGCGTAGCACCTCCGGCAGCCCTCCTCGTTCACTAACGCCGCGTGTCCGCACTCTGGGCACAAGTCGCCCGCGGGGAACAGCGACAACTGCTCAACTCCCTTCGTTTCATCTGGCGACTCGACCATCCCCAGGTGCTCGGCCAATACCTGCGCCACGCCGTCGGGCAAGCTCTGTACCCGATCGCGCCCAAAGCCCAGAGACCGTCCACCACCGATGCCCTTCAATTGCTTCACCACCTGCCTGAGCCGGCGCTTCGCCGAGAGCGGCGATGGGACACGGAGGATAAGCGAGATCAGCCGCCCGATGGCCTCCGCCACCGCTGCAGTATCCGACCCCGCCTTGCCCACGTTCAGGAAGACCTCGAAAGGCTCACCGTCGCCATTGGTGTTGATGGTGGTGTAGGCCGTCCCAAGCGGCGTACCCAAACGATAGGTCCGGCCTTCCAGGCGGTGCGGGCGGGGCCGCACGGTTGTAGGCATCGTCACCCCACGAACCCGTTGCCTGGCCCGCCGCGTCGCCTCCGTCTCCAGCACCACCTTCTCCCGCGAGCCGGTCACGTAGACAGTGAGCCCTTTGCAGCCCAGCTTCCACGCCAGTTGGAAAGCCCGCGCCACGCCATCAGGAGTGGCTGTAGCGGGGAAGTTGATCGTCTTCGATATGCTCGAATCCACAAATGCCTGGAGCGCCGCCTGCATGCGCACGTGCTCCTCGGCGGTGATGTCTCCGGCGACGACAAAGACATTGCGCACTGCGGGAGGTACATCCTCAACGTTCTGACAACTCCCGGTCACCATCACCTGCTGCACGATACGCTCACGTGCTGCATCATCCAGCCCAGCCTCCCCCAACGCCTGCAGGAAAAGCGGGCTTACGTACCGGAGTTCCAGATCCTTGCCGTTATCGTTCACGCGGCGCACGTACGCCAGTGCAAAGACAGGCTCGCAGCCGTAGGCCTCGCAGCCGGAGACGGTGGCGATGGTCCCGGTCGGCGCCACAGTTGTCTGGGCAGCATTACGGATACCGTAGCGCCGGATACCCTCGACAATCACCTCCCAATCCAGAGGCGGCCGGCCCCACTTCTCCAGCCGCGTATAGGGGGTCAGAGGGCGCGGTGGCGTCCAGCGCAGGTCGTCGGGGTCGTAGATACTGCCCCGGATCACAGGAAACGGCCCGCGTCCCCGTGCTAACTCGATGCTGATGCGCATCGCATGGTAACGGATGAACTCCATCACCTGCGCTGCCAACTCCTGGGCTTCCTCGCTACCGTAGCGTACCCGCACGTGGTACAGCAGATCGCCCCATCCCATGATGCCCAGCCCGATACGGCGGGTGCGGTGGGCAGCCTCCTTGAGTTGCGGCACAGCAGGGACATAGGCATTGGCATTGATCACGTCGTCCAAGAAGCGCACTGCCAGTTCGACCGTCTCCCGCAACTTCTCCCAATCCACCGCCGGGCGGCCGTTATCACCGTGGCTCACGTGTTGCGCCAGGTTGACCGATCCTAGACAGCAGTTTTCGTAGGGAAGCAGGAACTGTTCACCGCATGGATTACTCGCTTCATATTCCCCCAGGTGCGGACAGGGGTTGTCCCGGTTGGCCGTGTCCAGAAACAGGACGCCCGGCTCGCCGTTGCGGTGGGCACCGGTGACGATCTCGTCGAAAATCTCCCGCGCCCGCACTGTCTTCCAGACCCTCCCTTCATCCCCCCCAATGGGGGGGAAAGAGGAGGG
>Ga0209121_10002711_pt1 | contig 17688 bp, 16 predicted proteins | sample Cruoilmetagenom3_FD_187292 | JGI IMG/M metagenome (GOLD analysis project Ga0209121, IMG submission 187292) | Oil polluted marine microbial communities from Coal Oil Point, Santa Barbara, California, USA - Sample 3 (SPAdes) (version 2) | ecosystem: Environmental > Aquatic > Marine > Oil seeps ... | reverse complement strand
AAAAGTTATGTTTAAGAATTTATTTAATACTCATCCTCCTATAGAGGAAAGGATAAGAAGGCTTAATGAGATGTCTTTAGGAGTGGGAGTAAATAATTAGGAGGTGTTATTTTAAAGATGGAAAAGGGTACACTAAAAGTTAAAACAGGGCTTGCTGAAATGCTAAAAGGTGGAGTAATAATGGATGTAACAAATGTTGAGCAAGCCAGGATAGCTGAAGAAGCAGGCGCGGTTTCTGTAATGGCGCTTGAAAGAATACCAGCTGATATCAGAGCAGCTGGTGGAGTAGCCAGAATGACAGATCCAGAAATTATAATAAAGATTATGGAGGCTGTAACTATTCCTGTTATGGCAAAAGTAAGGATAGGACATTTTGGTGAGGCTCAAATACTGGAGGCAATTGGGATAGATTATATTGATGAAAGTGAGGTGCTTACTCCTGCGGATGAAAAATTTCATGTAAATAAGTGGAATTTTAAAATTCCTTTTGTATGCGGAGCTACTAATTTAGGTGAGGCACTTAGAAGAATTGGAGAAGGTGCTGCTATGGTCAGGACTAAGGGAGAAGCAGGAACAGGAAATGTCGTAGAAGCAGTAAAGCATATGAGAAATATTAGAGATGAAATAAAAAAGATTGCAGCAATGCCAGGGGAGGAACTTATGACAATAGCTAAAGAAATAGGTGCTCCTTATGATCTGGTTGTATATGTACATGAAAATAAAAAGTTACCTGTAGTTAATTTCTCAGCAGGTGGGATATCCACTCCTGCAGATGCTGCAATGATAATGCAGCTGGGTGCTGACGGTATTTTTGTAGGTTCTGGAATTTTTAAGTCTGAAAACCCAATGAAAATGGCTAAAGCTATAGTTGAAGCTACTACTCATTATAAAGATCCAGAGTTACTAGCAAGGGTTTCAAGAGGTTTGGGTAGTGCAATGCATGGAATAGAGATGTCAAAAATTCCTAAAGAAGAAATGCTTTCTATTAGAGGATGGTAAAAAGGTAAATGATGGGTGTAAAAGTTGGAGTGCTTGCTCTACAGGGAGCATTCAGGGAGCATTTAAGAGCAATCATCAAATGTGGAGTTTATGCCGAAGAGATTAAACTTCCAGAGCAGATTGCCAGTATGAATGGACTTATTATTCCCGGGGGTGAAAGCACAACTATAAGTAAGCTTCTAAAAAAATATGGATTTAAAACATATTTAGATGATTTTTATAGAAGAGGAAAACCTATATTTGGAACATGTGCAGGGCTAATTATTTTGGCTAAGAAGATAAAGGGAGAGAAACCTAAATTCGGATATGGATATATAGATATAGAAGTGGAAAGAAATGCATATGGAAGGCAAATAGATAGTTTTGAAGAATTTGTAGATTTAAATCTAAACCATAATTTAGATGGGAAAAGGTTCAGGGCAATATTTATAAGAGCTCCAAAAATATTAAAGGTTGGCAGTAATGTAAAAATTCTAGGTAGGGTTCATAATAATATAATACTGGCAAGAGAAAGAAATGTACTGGTCAGTGCTTTTCATCCTGAGCTGGAAGATGACACGAGAGTTCATCAATATTTCGTGGATATGATAAAGAAATTTTTAAAGAAGGAGAATTAATATGTCAGGTCATTCAAAATGGCATTCTATTAAGCATAAAAAGGCAAAAGAGGATGCAAAAAGAGGAAATATTTTTGGGAAACTTAGCAGGAATATTATGGTAGCTGCTAAGGAAGGTGGAAGTGGGGATCCTGACAATAATATAGCGCTTGCCAATGCAATTGCTAAGGCTAAGGAATATAATATGCCGCAAGATAATATAGAAAGGGCAATTAAAAGAGGAACTGGTGAGATTGAGGGAGTAAATTACGAAAGGATACTGTATGAAGGTTATGGTCCTGGCGGTATAGCTATTATGGTAGAAATAATGACGGAGAATAAAAACAGAACTGCGGCTGATATAAGGAATATTTTTAGCAGGAATAACGGAAATCTTGGAGAAAGTGGTTGTGTCGGATGGTTGTTTGAAAGAAAAGGAGTAATAATAATAGATAAAAGCAAGGTTAAAGATGAAGAAGAATTTATGCTTGATGTTATTGACGCAGGGGCAGAGGATATAGAAGAGGAAGATGATTTTTACGAAATCAAGGTTTTACCATCAGAATTTATGAAAGTTAAAGAAAACCTGGAAAAAAATGATCTGGAAATTAAATCTGGCGAAATTGCTTTTGTTCCAAAATCAACTGTCAAATTATCCAGGGAAGATGCAGCAAAGGCTTTAAGACTCATTAATTATTTAGATGAGCATGATGATGTACAGAACGTATACTCAAATATAGAAATTTCAGAAGATATTTTAAGCGAAATCAAGTCTTAGCAAAAATGAAAGAATACAACATAAGAATAATTGGGATAGACCCAGGTCTGGAAATAACAGGGGTAGGAATACTGGATGTGAAAGGAAGTAGCTATATTCCAATATACTGTAGTTGTATTATAACCAATAGAAACAAATCAATTAGTGATAGATTAAAAAAAATTTATTCATCTGTAAATGAATTAATCTTAAAGTACTCTCCTGATTGTTTAGCTATTGAAGATATATTTTTTAGTTCAAATGCCAAAACTGCCATAAATGTCGGACAAGCTCGAGGTGTGTGCATTTTAGCTGGAAGTAAAAATAATCTTAAAGTACATGAATATACGCCGCTTCAAATAAAGCAGGCTATTGTAGGATATGGTAGGGCAACTAAAAGACAAATAAAATATATGGTAAAAATAATACTAAGTTTAAAGGATGGTGTAAGAGATAAAATTTCTCCTAAAAAAGATGATGCATGGGACGCAATGGCTATTGCCATATGTCATGCGAATAGCTTCAAATTTCAGGATAAAGTTAAAGTTTTAATGGAGTAGGAAATTTTAAATGATTGCAAAAATAAGTGGTAGGTTAGTAAAGAAACTACCATCCAGTGTAATAATACAAACAAGTGGGATAGGATTTGAAATACTTATTTCTGGCAGAACTTTTGAAAAGCTCCCGGATGTAGACGGGGAAGTTGAACTTGATATATACACACATGTTAGAGAAGATGAACTAAAATTAGTTGGTTTTTTAAATTCAGGCGAAAAAGAACTTTTTTTAAAATTGCTAAGTGTGTCTGGAATATCAATAAAAATTGCTCTAAGCGCTTTTTCAATATATTCTGTGAATGAACTGGAGAGGATGATTGTAAGTGGAGAAGTTGAGCTGTTGAAGAGAATACCGGGTATTGGCAAAAAACTTGCTGAAAGAATAATCCTGGAACTTAGAGATAAATTAGGCGAAGATGAATTTAGAGGATTGGGACCAGGGTATTTATTGGAAGATGAAAAGATGTTCGAAGTAAGACAAGCTTTAAAGACCCTGGGCTATAATTTTAGAGAAATTGATAAAGCAATGGCAAAAGTTGGTACAAAGAATATAAAAGATATGAAAACAGAGGATATCTTAAGACTTGTTTTAAAGGAGGTATAATATTATTAGTACCGAAAATAATAATAAAAGCAGTGATATAAATCCAAAGTATAAAAAAGAGGATGTTGAGCTTGATAAAAGTCTGCGCCCGAGGGTCATGTCAGAATTTATAGGACAGGAAAAAATAGTAGAAAATCTTCTAATCTTTATAAACTCCGCCAAGAAAAGAAATGAACCGTTGGACCATGTAATACTATCAGGACCGCCGGGTATTGGTAAAACCTGTCTTGCAGAAATAATAGCTAATGAAATAGGAGTAAATTTCAAAATAACTTCAGGACCGGCGATAGAGCGAGCTGGTGATTTAGCAGCAATTTTAACTAATTTAGAAAAATTTGATGTTCTCTTCATTGATGAAATACACAGATTGAACCGAACTGTAGAGGAAATATTATATCCAGCAATGGAAGATTATAAGCTGGATATAATAATAGGGAAAGGCCCTTCGGCAAGGTCTATTAGAATTGATGTTGCTCCTTTTACTATTATTGGTGCTACTACGAGAATTGGTCTTATAGCGTCGCCACTACGAGATAGATTTGGGGTAAATCTAAGGCTGGACTATTATAAAGAAAAAAACATTGTAAAAATAATTCAGAGATCTGCAAAAATACTGCGTCTGGAGATAACTGAAGATGGGGCTGTGTCAATTGCAAAAAGAAGCAGAGGCACTCCAAGAATAGCAAATAGACTTTTAAAAAGGGTAAGAGATTATGCTTTAATAAATAAGGATGGTAGGATTGATAAGGAAATAGCAGAAAGCTCCCTGACAAAATTAGATATAGATAAATTAGGTCTGGATGTAGTGGATAAAAAGATACTTGATACTATTGTTAATAAATTTAATGGCGGTCCTGTGGGAGTTGGGACTATTGCTGTATCTATAGGTGAGGAGGCAGATACTATTGAGGATGTCTATGAACCTTATCTGCTGCAGTTAGGTTTTATTAAAAGAACCTCAAAGGGAAGAGTAGCCACTAATTTAGGATTTAAGCATTTAGGAATTCAAAAAGACAGAGATAGCAAGCTTTTTTAATTAAAATATTTAATACTTTTAAATGCTTTTAGAGAGAATATTTTTATATGAAACTTGAACTTTTCAACTACGACCTTCCTGAAGAATACATTGCCCAAAAACCATTATCTAAAAGAGACGAGTCAAAACTATTAATATTTGATAGAAAATCAGGAAATATTACCCATGATGTTTTTTTAAATCTTTCTGATTATATTGATAGTGAAGATATATTGATAATTAATGAGAGCAAAGTAACAAAATGCAGGTTATCTGGGAAAAAAGAAGGTACCGGGGCTAAAATAGAGTGTTTTGTATTAAACAAGGTTAGAGAAAAAATTGCAAGCGACGCTAAACATATCACTAATGATAGAATAAAAGGCAGGGCAAGAAATAAGGATAAGGGCGATACAAAAAATAATAGATATATAGTTTTAATAAGACCATCAAAGAGACTCAAGCCTTCAGATAGAGTTTTTATTGGGAAATATTATTTTGTAGTTAAATCAAAGTTAGATTATGGCAGGACAGTGGTGGAATTCAGTATTTCCCCAGAAGTATTATTTAAAAAATATGGTAGAATGCCAATTCCTCCTTATATAAAAAATGATGATATAAATGAATCATATTATCAAACTATCTATGCAAAAAAAGAAGGATCTTCAGCATCGCCTACAGCAGGTCTTCACTTTACTGCAGGTTTAATGAATAAATTAATAGCAAAGGGGGTAAAATTTGCTAAAGTGAGATTGGATATAGGACTTGATACTTTCAGGCCTGTAAGGGAAGAAGAAATAGAGAAGCATAAGATGCACAGCGAATATTACCACATTTCTAAATCAGAGGCGGAAAAGATAAACAAAGTAAGAGAAAGTGGGGGAAGAGTAATTGCGGTTGGAACAACTACAGTACGTGTGCTTGAATCAGTAATAACAAAGCACGGTAGATTAAAAGAAGATGATGGGTTAACTGATTTATTTATATACCCGGGGTACAAGTTTAAAGTTGTAGATAGCATTATAACTAATTTCCATCTTCCAAAATCCTCTCTTATAATTATGGTTAGCGCATTTGCAGGAAGAGAAAAGATTCTGCATGTTTACGAAGAAGCAAAAAGTAATGGTTATAGATTCTATAGCTTTGGAGATTGTATGTTAATAAAATGAAATTTTTTAAGATTCTGAAAAAAGACTGTAAAACATCTGCAAGAGTAGGTCGGTTATATACTGGCAGAAGTATTATACCTACACCAGTTTTTATGCCTGTAGGTACCAAAGGAACTGTTAAGGCTGTAACTAATGAACAACTATATGAAATGGGCTGTGAGATAGTATTAGGAAATTTATATCACCTGTATCTTCAGCCAGGTATTGATGTTATAGAAAAAGCTGGAGGACTTCACAGATTTATGAACTGGAAAAAAAATATATTAACAGACAGTGGAGGATTTCAGGTTTTTAGCCTGGGTAAAATAAAAAAAGTAGTTGAAGATGGAGTAGAATTTAAATCCATCATAGATGGTTCATATCATTTTTTTACTCCTTCAGGTGTTATTAAAATGCAGCACAGAATAGGATCAGATATAATGATGGTCCTGGATGAGTGCATACTTTTCACTAAAGATTACATGTATACAACGAAGGCAGCAGAAAGAACTCTAAGGTGGGCTGAAATTTCTTTAAAAACTAAACGTAATATTAATTCTGACAGAGATTCAAAGGTGTTTGGTATAGTGCAGGGTGGATTTATAAAAGATATAAGGAAATTTTGTGCTGAATCTATTTCTGAGATGGACTTTGACGGTATTGCAATAGGAGGGTTAAGTGTTGGTGAAGACAGATCACTTACGATGGATATTTTAAGCCATACAGTTGATTTTATAGATAGAAATAAACCTTTATATTTTATGGGTTTAGGAGATCCGCTGGGAATACTAAATGCAATAAGTTTTGGAGTGGATATGTTTGATTGTGCAATGCCTACAAGAATTTCAAGAAATGGTAGTGCTTTTACCTCAACTGGAAGAATTAATATTAAAAATAAAAAATATACAATGGATTTTACTCCTCTGGATGAAAATTGTGATTGTTATACATGCAAGAACTATTCTAAATCTTATTTAAAACATTTATACAAGAGTAAAGAAATTTTATCAAGTATGCTTCTTACAATTCATAATCTTCATTTTTTATATGATTTAATCAATAAGGCTAAAAATGCAATCATGCAGGAGAAATTTACCGATTTTAGAGAAGAATTTAAAACAAAATATAAGAATAATGAAAAATAACATAAAATGCAGTTATTTATTTGCAAATTTTAAAAAAATGTTAATAATAGTAGTATTTAGTGATTAGAAAATTTTAGCAATGTAATAAGTATAGGTTGTAAGGAGAGGTTATGAAAATGTCAAAAAAAATTATCGCTGCACTGGTTATAAGTATTCTGATAATGAGTGTTGGTATGCTGGTAATTGGATGTTACCCAATAGGGCAGACTTCAGAAGCACAAAGTGGTGAACAAGTTGAAGGCGGAGCTGCTGAAGGTGAGCAAGCAGAAGGTGGGATTTCCAGTATTTTCACAAGTTATGGTACCTGGATATGGCTGGCAATTTTAGCTGTAGCATTTTATTTTCTATTGATAAGGCCGCAGAGACAGAAAACAAAAAAGCAGCAGGATCTTATGTCCGCTTTACAAAGAGGAGACGAAGTAATAACAATTGGCGGCTTTTATGGAAGAATAAAAGATGTTAGAGATGATATTATAACTGTTACTATAGCTAGCGGAGTAGATGTAAAAATTTCTAAAAGCGGAATATCTAAAAAGATAAGCAAAGTATCTTGATGAAATATGCGGAATAAAAAACTTCATATAACAATCATTATAATATTTTTGGCAGTAATTGGAGTTTGTCTTTACTATACGTGTATCAAATACACAATTAACTCATCAATTAAATTAGGCCTGGATCTAAAAGGTGGCACCCAGATTATTCTTAAGCCAACAAATGTAGGGGAAGAAGGGATAACTGCTGAATCTATGGATAAAGCCATGCTTATTATAATGGACAGAATAGATAAGCTTGGTGTCTCTGAGCCTCTGGTTACAAAGGACTCTTCCAATAATATTATAATACAACTACCAGGAGTAGATGACCCTGATAGAGCTTTGGAGATAATTGGAAAGACTGCCCAGCTGGAATTTAGAATATTGGCAGGCTCATTTATTTCTGAAGAAGGTCTTCCTGTGACGATAGATTCTGAAACAGGAAATTTATCAATTAACTCTGAAATAGGAGAAGTATTTTTAATTGATCCTAAAACCGGTAGAGCATCAGGAAAGTTATTAACCGATCCTGAAACTGGCGACATGTTACTGGTTAGCCCTGAATCTGAAACACAGGATGTAATTGGAAAGCTATCAATTAAATCTGAAACAGGAGAATTGCTGTTAACTGATCCTGAAACAAAAGAAATATTAGGGGAAATACTAACTGATTCCAAAACAGGTGCAGCATCGCTGGTAGAATCTGTACTAATGACAGGAGATAAACTGGCAAAAGCAAGTGCAGGATATGATTCTAATGGAAGAATAATTGTATCAATGAGCTTTACAGGTGAAGGCCAAAAAATATTTGAAAAGATAACTTCGGAAAACGTAGGAAGACAACTTGCAATTATATTGGATGATAATATAAAATCTGCTCCTGTAATCAGGACTGCTATTTCAGGAAATGCAGTAATTGAAGGTATTGACAGCCTTAGCGAGGCAAAAGATATTGCACTGGTACTTCAAACAGGCGCTCTTCCTGTAAGCTTAAAAGTTGAGGAGAGCTCTACCGTCGGTCCAACTCTTGGTATGGATTCTTTAAGAAAAGGATTATATGCAGGAATTATTGGCCTTATATTAATAGTAATATTCATGAACTCTTTTTATAGAGGTTTGGGGTTAGTCTCTACAATAGGCCTGATAGTTTATATTTTAATTTTCTGGGGAATAATGTCAGGAATTAGAACTGCTCTAACACTGCCTGGAATTGCAGGAATAATACTTACTATTGGTATGGCAGTTGACGCTAATGTAATTATATTTGAAAGAATAAAGGAAGAAATAAGAAAGGGTAAATCTGCCCGTATTTCTATTAGTGAAGGTTTTAAGCATGGTATGAGAACTATAATAGATGCAAATGTAACTACTCTTATAACTGCTGCAGCACTATTTAAGTTTGGTACCGGGCCTATTAAGGGATTTGCTGTTACATTAGGCTTAGGGGTAATAATAAGTATGTTAACCAGTCTGGTTTTTACAAGGAGCATTCTATTTTTGATGGCTGGATTGCCAGGAGTGGCAACCACTAAATTTTTAGGTGTAAGAATGAAAAGGAGTAATATTTGAAACCTGGAAGTTATAATTTTAATTTTGTAGGAAAAGGAAAAATATGGTTTATTATTTCAAGTGTAGTTATTCTTGCTGGAATAGCTGGCTATTTAGTTCAGGGCGGTTTTAATTTTGGAATAGATTTTTTAGGCGGTACACTTATGGAGGTTGAGTTTGATAGAGAAGTGAGTATCGCCGAAGTGAGAGATGTAATGGAAAATTTAGATTTAGGCAATGCTATATTGCAACCAGTAGAACCAAATAGATTTAATGAATCCAATAGAGTAATTATAAGGACTACTCCTATTGATATTAAGACTAAAAATGAAATTTTAAATTCTTTAGATGAAAATATAGGAATTAACAAAACACCACTTCAGGATAGGACTGTTAGTCCTGGTTTTGGGAAAAAAATTACAAGGAATGCGTTAATAGCTATTGGGGTTAGCATACTTGGTATTTTAATATATGTGTGGATTAGATTTGAACTTAGATTTGGAGCTACAGCTATTTTTGCTTTAGTCCATGATGTTTTAGTAACACTGGGTGTATATGCTATCTCAAATCGTGAAATAAATACAGCAACTATTGCAGCAATTCTAACTATTCTGGGTTATTCATTAAATGACACAATTGTTGTATTTGACAGGATAAGAGAAAATACCTCAATGGCAAGAAAGTTGGGTTATGCTCAGGTAGTTAATAATTCCATAAATAAGACTCTTACAAGGTCTATTAATACTTCTGTCACTACATTATTTCCTATAGTTTTACTTCTTATAGCAGGAAGCCCCGCACTAAAAGATTTTGCATTTGCTTTAACTATAGGAATAATATCAGGAACATACTCCTCTATATTTTTTGCAAGCCCTATTCTGGTAGCCTGGAATAGTAGATTTCCAAAATATAAAAAATAGTTATGATGAATTTTCCAAAGAATTGGAAATGTAATGAAAGCAAGGAAATTAAAAAAGAACTTTTTTCTAAATTTAGTTACTCTCCAATTTTAATAAAAATACTGGCCAGTAGAAACATAAAAACAGAAGAAGAGATAAGTTCCTTTCTAAATCCAACTTTAAAAAATTTGCATAACCCTGAATTACTGCCGGCAGTAGAAAAAGGTATAATCAGAGTAAAAAAGGCTATTTCAAACCGTGAGAATATATTGATATTTGGTGATTATGACACAGATGGTATTGTAAGTTCTGTTCTTGTATATAATTTTTTAAAAAAATTAGGTTTAAAAGCAGATATATACATACCCAGCAGATTTAAAGAGGGATATGACATAAATATTGATTTTATAAAGAGAGTCTCTAAAAAAGGGTATTACAATCTGATAATTTGTGTTGATTGCGGAACTAACAGTAGAGAAGTTCGTAAGTATATCTGCAGCAGTAGGACTAACATAGATGTTATAGTTTGCGATCATCATCAACCTTTAAATATTAATGATGTAAGTAAAGAAGATTATAATAAAGAAAAAGAAAATTATATTATTATTAATCCTAAATTGGATAGTTCCAGGTATCCTTTTAAGCATTTAAGCGGAGCTGGTGTTACTTTCAAATTTATTACAGCAGTTCTTAGAAATTTGGATGAAAGATATAAAAAAAAGTTTAAAAAGGATTATCTTACAAAACTTTTAGATATGGTAGCAATATCAACAATTGCTGATATTATGCCGCTGATAGATGAAAATAGAATTATAGTGAAAAAAGGTCTTAAAATGCTTAAAAATACTACTAATAGAGGACTAAAAAAAATGATGGAAGTAGTGCTTAAAGACAAGCAGGAAATAAATACTTATGATATTGGATTTATTATTGCACCGAGATTAAATGCTGCAGGAAGAATTAAAAATGCCGAATATAGCGTGAATCTTTTAAAAGGAGATACAGAAAGTGCAGAAAAATTAGGAGAGATGGTAAATGGTCTTAATTCTCTTAATGAAAAAAGACAGAATTTGCAAAAGAAAATGCTGGATGAAGTAGTAAGAAAAAATGATTTTTCTATAATTGTTAGCAAGCAAAAAATTTTTATAGATAAGTCAAAAGAGTGGAGCGAGGGAGTACTTGGAATAGTGGCTTCAGGTTTAGTTAAAAAATTTAATATTCCAGTTATATTGTTTAAAGAGAAAGAAGGAAAGCTTAAAGGTTCAGGCAGAAGTATAGAAAAGTTTGATCTTCACAAGAATTTATCTTCATTAAGAAATTTTTTTGAAAAATTTGGAGGGCATGAGCAAGCTTGTGGAATTACTATGGACAAGTCAAAATTTAGCTGTTTTAAAGAACGTATGATAAAAATTGCTTGCGACAAGCTAGACAAAGATGATACCACGAAGAGTTTTTATTATGATTTAGAAGTAACCTTTAAGAATATAAACAGCAGACTGGTGTCAGAAATTAGGTTACTTCAGCCATTTGGAGTGGGGAACCCTAAGCCTATTTTTGTTACCAGAAATTGTGATGTTACCAGTATAAGTTATCTTAAAGATGAAAAACATGTAAGATTAAAACTAAAAAACAATGGAGTGGTGTTTAGCACAGTAATGTTTAATATAGATGATGACGTAAAAAAGAAGTTACATACCCAAAAAGATATTAGTGTGCTTTATAATATTGAAGAGAATTTATGGAATGGTCAAAAAACAACACGACTTTTGATTTTAGATATATTTTAGCAAACTTAAAAAATGGTTTATAATAATAGAAAATAAAAAATCTTTTAGTTTTATAAACATGGGAACACAAATACAGACATCAAAAGACGAAAAATTAAATAATAAAGTTAAGGTTAAGGATGCAAACACCGATCATATGTTTAAAAGATTGGTAAAAAATATAAAGTCCTACGATCCTCATATAGACGAAGACATACTAAAAAAAGCCTACCTGATTTCGAAGAAATACCACAGTGGGCAGTATAGAAAATCAGGAGAACCTTTTATAGTACATCCTTTAGAAGTTGCCAGTATTTTAGCCGATATTGAATTAGACCAAACATCTATAGTGGCAGCAATACTTCATGATTTAGTAGAAGATACAGAATTTAGTCTGGAGAAAGTTAAAAGAGAATTTGGCAGTGAAACTGCAAATATAATAAATGGAGTTACAAAACTGGACAAGATTGTTTTTCACAGCAGGGAAGAACGGCAGGTTGAAAATTTAAGAAAAATGATAATTGCTATGTCAGAGGATGTAAGAATAATAATTGTTAGACTGGCTGACAGATTACATAATATGAGGACGCTTTCTTCACTTAGTAAAGAAAAAAGACAGCTAAAATCAATGGAAACTTTAGAAGTTTATGCACCTATTGCTCATCGTCTTGGAATATTCAAAGTAAAATCAGAATTAGAAGATCTAAGTTTTAAATATTTATATCCTAAAGAGTATAAGAAGATTAAAGATATGGTTAGAGAAAAAATAGTAGAGCGAAAGTTGCTAACGGATGAAGCTATGAATATTGTAGGTAAAAAACTTAAAGAAGCAAGAATATCTGCTGAAATAAATGGCAGGGTTAAAAATTATTATAGTATTTATAGTAAGGTTACCAAACAAAATAGAAAATTTGAAGATATATATGATTTGATAGCTATTAGAATTATAGTAAATGATATAAAAAGTTGTTATGGGGTTTTAGGTATAATTCATTATATATGGAAACCAGTTCCTGGAAAATTTAAAGACTATATAGCTAATCCTAAATTTAATATGTACAGGTCTCTTCATACAGTAGTTATAGGAAATAAGGGTAAACCTCTGGAAATACAAATAAGGACTTATGAGATGCACAAGGTAGCAGAGTATGGTATAGCAGCTCATTATAAATATAAAGAAGGTGATTTAAAACATAGTGATTTTGATAAGAGGATTGCATGGATCAGGCAGATTTTAGACTGGCAAAGGGAATTAAAAGATCCTCAGGACTATATGGAATCATTAAAATTAGATTTATTTGAAGATGAAGTATTTGTATTTACTCCAAAGGGTAAAGTAATTGATTTGCCGCGAGGTTCTACTCCAATTGATTTTGCTTATCAAATACATACTGATATTGGACAAAATTGCATTGGAGCCAAAATAAATAACAAAATGGTTCCTATCGAAACTGTTTTGGAAAATGGAAATATTGTTGAAATAATTGTTTCGAAATCACCTAAAGGACCAAGCAGGGATTGGCTTAATGAGGTTAAGACCTCAAGAGCAAGAAATAAAATCAAACAGTGGTTTAGTAAAGAAGAGAGACAGGAGACTTATAATACTGGCAGAGAAATTATGTTAAAGGTGCTTAGAAAGAATGGGCTTTCGTTTAAAAGTATATCTTCTGATATTTTTGAATATGTAGCAAAGGAAGTAAATTTTGATAAAGTAGAAACATTGTTTAGAAACATTGGCTCTCATAGGATATCTGCTCATCAAGTTTACACAAAACTAATCAGGAGATTAAACCAAACAGAGAAAAAGGGAGAAAAAGAATTAACAATAGAAGATTTATATCAAAAAGAGAGAAAAAGAAAGGCCCCGAGTGGAATTAAGGTTAGGGGAATGGAAGGTGTACTGGTAAATATTGCCAAATGTTGTAACCCTGTCCCAGGTGATAAAATTATTGGGTATATTACCAGAGGGAAAGGTATATCCGTTCATAGGGTAGATTGTAATAATATAGCTACTTTGATGAAAAATGATAAGCAAAGATTTTTAGAAGTTAGCTGGGACAGGCAAGCTCCTTTTAAGTTTAATGTAGAGATTCAAATAGAAGCTCTGGATAGGACCAAGCTTTTGAGAGATGTAACAAATATGATAAGTGAATATGATTTGAATATAATTAGTGCCAATACTCTTTCTCAGTATAAAAATGGCCATGCAAGACTCAGGTTTATAATAGAAATTAGTAATAAATATATAATAAAAGACATAATTAAAAATTTTAAACAGATTGATTCAGTTTATGATGCTTTTAGAGTTTTACCTGGAAAGTGATGTTGAGATTTATCTTCATTTTTTGGGGGAAATGGATTATCATTAAAAACCTATAATTTGATAGAAGAAAATTACTGCAGTAATTTTAATAATCTTGGTATTGAAATAATAAACACTCCTGGTCATACTCCAGGAAGTGTTGTTTTAAGGTATAAAAATTTTTTATTCACGGGTGATTTATTATTTAAAGGTGCAATAGGAAGAACTGATCTACCTGGAGGTGATATCAGTAAAATTAGAGATTCTTTAACAGTTATAAAGAAGATGGATAAAGATTTAACTGTATATCCAGGTCATGGAGATAGCAGTGTACTTGAATATGAATTTAAAAATAACTATTACCTTCAGGATAAATTTTTGAATGATTGAAAATAATTAATATTTGTAAAAGATTGTAAAAAGTTATAAAAAGCAGGTGGTATGATTTGATACTAAATTCTCCAAGGGGAACAAGCGATATTTTTGGAAGTGATATCAAATATAGAAATTTTATTATAAACACAGCTAAAGAGCTTTTTTATATTTATAATTATGAAGAAATGATTACCCCTACATTTGAATATACACAGGTTTTTAGCAAAAGTATTGGTGAAGGATCAGATATAGTTCAAAAAGAGATGTATACTTTTTCTGATAAGAAGGGGAGATCGCTTACATTAAGACCAGAAGGCACTGCTTCTATAGTGAGAGCTTTCATAGAAAATAAAATGTACTCGGGTTATTTACCTGTAAAAATTTTTTATATAGGAAGTATGTTCAGATATGAAAGACCACAAAAGGGAAGAATGAGAGAATTTTATCAGCTTGGGGTAGAGTCTATTGGTACTGATAATCCGATGATGGACACTGAGGTGATCTGGCTTTTAAATTTATTTTTTAAAAAATTAGGTTTTAAAAATTTGACTCTTCTTATTAACAGCATGGGTTGTAATAAATGCAGGAAGGAATATATAGCTAAATTTAAGTCATATTTAAAACCAGAGTTGGATAATTTATGCCCCGATTGTCAAAGGAGATATGAAAAAAGTCCTCTCAGGATTTTTGATTGTAAGAAAAAAAGCTGCAAGGATGTAGTCAGTAGTTCTCCTAAAATACATTCGTATTTATGCTCAGATTGTAAGTCTCATTTTGAAAAAGTTTTAAAATTCTTAAAAGTTTTAAAAATAAACTACAGGATTGATTATAATCTTGTTCGAGGATTTGATTATTATACAAAAACTATATTTGAAGTTATTTCAGAAGACTTGCAGAGTGCTCAGAATGCATTAGGAGGAGGTGGAAGATACGATACACTAATACAGCAATTTGGTGGCCCTGATATACCAGCTATAGGTTTTGCTGTTGGGATAGATAGAACTCTTATGTTAATGAAGCAGTTGAATTTAAAAATAACAGAGGAGAAAAATAAATCTAAAATCTATATAATAGTTCTAAATGAAGACTGCGAATATTATTCATTTGAAGTGCTCAAGTTTTTAAGAGAAAAAAATTTTGTATGTGATATAAATTATAATATTAAAAGTTTAAATTCAGAGTTAAAGCGGGCTGAAAAATTAGGTTATGACTTTGCTATAATAATTGGAGAAAATGAGGTAGAAGCAGGCGAGCTGTCTGTTAAAAATATTAAGGAATATAAACAGCATAAGATTAACTGGAGAAGTCAAAAAGAAAAATTAATAGATCTGATAAAAAGTAGTGAAAATTAATCAAGCTAAAATAATAAAATTACAGGAGTAAAATATATGGTACTTAAGTCTTCACACAAAAAATCAAATAAAAAAGATAGTAAAACTTTTTACAGCATCTACAAAACTGCAATGAGGACTAATTTATGTGGAGATATAGATAAGAGTTTTATTGGTAAAGAGATAACTTTATGTGGCTGGGTTAATAGGAGAAGAGATCACGGCAGATTGATTTTTATAGATTTGAGGGACTTTTCAGGTGTTATACAATTAGTATTTGATCCTAAATTTAATGCTGATTCTTACAGTACTGCAAAAGAAATAAGGAACGAATATGTAATCAGTGTGACTGGAGATATAAGAAGGAGAATAGATGATACAGTAAACCCTGAGCTGGCAACTGGTGAAATAGAAATTATAATCAGAAAAATAAAAATTTTTAGCATATCTAAAACACCACCTTTTATGCTGGGTAAGAGAGGCAGTGTAGATGAAACTACAAGACTTGAATATAGATATATAGATTTAAGGTCAGAAGAGATGCAAAAGAACTTGCGATTGAAGCACGAAGTCGTTGTCTCCACAAGGCAGTATCTAAATTACAGAGGTTTTGTGGAAATAGAAACACCTATTTTAGCAAAAAGCACTCCAGAAGGAGCAAGGGATTTTTTAGTTCCATCAAGGTTAAATCCAGGAAAGTTTTATGCACTTCCGCAATCACCACAACTTTTTAAGCAGATACTCATGTTTTCTGGATTTGACAGGTGTTATCAAATTGCAAGGTGTTTCAGGGATGAAGACCTGCGAGCTGATCGGCAACCTGAATTTACTCAAATAGATATAGAAATGTCTTTTGTAGAAGCGGATGATGTTATAAAAATTATAGAGGGTTTAATTAAAAACATTTTTAAAGAGGTGCTTGAAAAAGAAATTGCCATACCGCTTGAAAGAATTAGCTGGAAAGAAAGTATGGAGAAATACGGCACCGATAAACCTGATACAAGATTTGGGCTACTGCTAAAAGATATATCAGATGTGTTTAAGAATGGTGGGGTTAAAGTTTTCAAAGATGCCTTAAGGAGTGGAGGTACTGTAAAAAGTTTAGTAGTAGATGATTTTTCTAAATTTACCAGAAAAGAACTTGATGATTTAGTAGATATGGCAAAAAAATGTGGAGTTGGAGGGCTGGCATGGATTAAGGTTGAAAAAGATATGGATTTAAAGTCTCCAATTGCTAAATTTATATCAGAGTCTGAAAAAGACAATTTAATTAAAACATTAAATCTAAAAGAGAAAAACTTATTATTAATTGTAGCTGACAGGTTTATAAAAACATGCCAGACACTTGGTGTTATAAGAAATCATCTTGGAAATAAATTAAATCTTATAGACAGCAGCAAGTACAAATTTGTATGGATATGTGATTTCCCATTGTTTGAGTGGGATGATAAGGAAAATAGGCTTTCACCAACACATCATCCTTTTACCAGGCCTGATAATAAAACATTAAAATTTTTAGAATCTGATCCATTAAAAGTAATGTCACTTGCTTATGATATAGTATTAAATGGTGAAGAAATAGGGGGAGGTTCTATCAGGATTGATGATATAGATTTGCAAAAAAAGATTTTTAAATTACTTAAAATTGATGCCAAAAAGGTTGAAGAAAATTTTGGCTTTTTCTTAAGATCACTTAATTATGGCACTCCTCCACATGGTGGAATAGCAATTGGACTGGATAGATTGGTTATGCTTATTGGAGGGCTTGAAAGTATCAGGGAGGTAATTGCCTTTCCAAAGACCCAATCTGCAGTTTGTATGCTTACAGATTCTCCATCTTCAGTATCTAGACAGCAGCTTAAAGAAGTATCTATTGATATAATTAAAAACAGCGAAGGTTAGGTTTATCTTTAAAAATTCATTCAAGCTGAATCTGACAGATCAGAGATGCTACAGACAAGATAGAGGTAGCAAGCCTGAAGCAGTAATCATATCCTATAACAAGTATTTAGAAAATAAAGAATTAATATCACAAGGTCGAAAAATTAGACTTGAGAAACTTCTTACAGAAACACGCAGGCAATTTAATGAGTGTCTTAAGAAAAAGGGTTAT